>Ga0181520_10000380_pt1 | contig 98297 bp, 84 predicted proteins | sample PEATcosm2014_Bin_29_FD_132451 | JGI IMG/M metagenome (GOLD analysis project Ga0181520, IMG submission 132451) | Peatland microbial communities from MTU Mesocosm Facility, Houghton, MI, USA - PEATcosm2014_Bin02_30_metaG | ecosystem: Environmental > Terrestrial > Soil > Wetlands > Peat | place...
GCTGACGCGATATTACGTCATCGACTCCCCGGGATTGGCCGCGCAGCAGCATGCAAACCGTCAAATAATTCGTTATTTGTTCAACGCCTTTCTTCAGGAAACCAAAGAGTCGCCGTCCAGGCTACTTCCGCCTTACTATCGGGAGCGCCTGAAGAAAGTTAGGAACATCCCAAGCGCGGTGCGAAGAGTTGTGGTCGACCTAATCGCTGGAATGACAGAGGTCCAGGCCCTGCTGATGTACCAGCGGTTGAATGGCATTGCTCATGGCTCTGCTCTCGACAAGTTGGTTGTATAGTCCAATTTCTACTGCGAATTCGTTGGGCATCACAATCAATAAGAACTCCTCAGCAGTTAATCATCACCGCCGAGCACCCTTCCCGCACCGGCTTCCACTGCACCAGAAACTGCGTAACAGCCGACGACTCCATCCGCCGCATCGCTTCAAACTCGCCGCTCTTCTGGCTGTAAAGCAGCTTGCCCTTGTCGCTGAGCACCGCCAGCGCGGGCACACCCTTCTGAAGTGGGACTTCGTACTTCTGCGCGATCTCCACATTGGCATCCATCCTGCCGATATTCACGTGCACCAGCACGAAGTTCGCCTCCAGAATCGGCCGGTTGGCCGTGTCGTGGAAATAAAGGTCCAGCACCTGACAGTCGCCGCACCAATTGCCGCCAAAGTCGAGCAGGATGCGCTTGTGGCTCGCGGCGGCGCTCTTGAGCGCGACAGCTAGATCGACTTTTGCCTGCGCCGGATCGGGATAGATCTCACGCCCGGCCGAGCGTGCATTGCCAACGCTCAATCCGAGCAAGCCAAACAACACCAAAATCTTGATCCTCTTCAACTGAAACCCTCCACAACTGATCTCAGTCTGCCACAACCGGCCATAAGGTGCTATCTTCCTGGCCTGGCTCTGCATCACATGGTGCGCATTGGCTTATACTTTTCTGACTGGATGAGGAGCTCGAACAATCTGCGCAAACGGCTGGAAGCGTCGATCTTTCCCGACCTGGGGTCGATGATGGAGGGCCATGCTCGCGCAGCGGCAAACTGGGCCAAAGCCGAGTTCAACCAGACGCTCGACTTCACCTCCGACTCAGTCGACACCCTCGACGAAATCCTGGTCGCGGTCGGCCAGAGTCCCGAGCTCGATCTCGACTTCGAGGTGCGCCTCTGGGGCAGCTACCTGGGCGAAGTGCTCAGGCAGCGCTATGCCGGCACCTGGGAGATGACGCAATACCCCGGCGGTGTCGTCGCCGTTCCCGCCATCGATGTGCGTGGCTCGCGCCTCTTTCCCCTCATGAAGGTCTATCGCCGGCTGACGATCGGCGACGAAGAGGATCTCCGCGCCTTCTACGTCATGGTGACCGAGCGTCTCGGGCGGCCTGCGCAGGTGAACTGACTGCGGTCCATGGCCAGTACATGCGCATGCGGCTTTGTGCGACAATAAACCCTGAGTATGCGCGGCGGTGTGAGGCCGACGCGCGGAGGATGAAACCATGGGATTCTTAGGTGAACCGACGCATTGGATTCTTATATTAGTTCTCCTGCTGGTGCTTTTCGGCGCCAAGCGCCTGCCGGAGCTGGGCAAGGGATTGGGCGAAGGCATGAAGAGCTTCAAGGAAGGCCTGAAGGGCGTCACCGAGACTCCTGCGCCCCCCGTGCAGCGTCAGGTAGCAACGCCCGCCCCGCCACCCGCGCCGGCGTCCCCTGCCGCCGCTGCCGGCCGCCCGGCCATGGAATATGTCACCTGCGGCCGCTGCGGCGGCAAATTCGAAAATCCCTTCGGCTTCAAAGTCGACAACTACGTCTGCCAATCCTGCCAGCAGCGCGCGTAGCCGACCGCTCGAAACTCGAAGATCACCATCAAATCAAAAGGCCTGTGCAGCGCGCACAGGCCTTTCGTGTCTCAGCCAGCGTCCTCTACCGCGAGTCCTGTGCCGATGGGTAATAGCCCTGCTTGGCGCTGACCTCGAACCCTGGCCGTTCCAGCCGCACCTCGATCTTGCGGAACCTGCCATCGATCGGCGGCTGGTGGCTATAGTAGACCAGCGTGTACTGGTTGCGCGCCTCCTCTGCGATCTTGGCATAGCTCTTTTCGATTCCGTTCACGCCATTCTCGAAGTCGGGCGAACCGCCAGTAGCCAGAATGTACTTGGCCAGCAGATTGTCATACATCGTGAAGGGCAGGTGGACGCGGCTGATGTAGCCCTCGCCCCAGCGCGCCGAGTCGCCCACCAGCGTGCCGTAGACGGCGATCTTGTTGGTCTCGAGATAACGCAGCACCTCTTTGTAGGTGACCTTGCTGCCGTACTCCTTGCCGTCCGAGATAACGAAGATCACGCGCCGGCGGCCCTGCGGACGGCTCGAAAGCTCCTTGGCCGCGGCCAGGATCGCGTCGTTCAGGGTGTGGATCTCCTTCTCGTTGGGGATCCAGGAACCACTGCCGCCAGCCGAGCCTCCCCGTTGCACATTCGGATCGACGCAGTTGCCGTTCTGGGTGACGCTGCATGCCGAAGAAAACGGACCTTCGTTGATTGGCGCCAATATCTCGGTCCCGGTCGCCTTGGCCAGAGCAAGCACCGCGGGCAGGCGAGCCGTCTGTGCGCCGGTAAAGCCAGTCCGCTCCTGAGTCAAATGACCATAGGTGAAGACGGCCACCTCGTCGTAGGGTGTAAGCGCGCCCTGGATCGCGCCCAGAGAATTATTCACCTTGGTCATCACATCCGAGGTCAGGCTCTGGTCGATCACAAAAGCCACCGAAAGCGGGAAGGAATCCGTCGTGAAGAATGAGATTGGATAGCGGGTATCGTTCTCGTAGACCTTGAAATCGCGCCAGGTGAGGCCGGCAACCAACTTCCCTTTTGAGTCCTTGACCGTCACCGGAACTTCGACGGCCGTCACGTTCCTGCGAATGATGGTCGAGGCCTTTTCCACGCCCTCACCGGCTGCGGGCAGCTCCGGCGCCGCGGTCTGCACCGTGTCCTTGCCCTGAGTGCCCGGTGGCTGGCTGCTCGGCGCCGCCTGCGCCGGACTCGTCGAAGACGAATCGGGGCCGGATTGCGTTTCGCCGGCGCCCTTCCCTGGGGTAATCGGACCGGCGGCGTCTGTCGCGAGCGACTTGGGGGTCTGCGGCGTCGGAGCGTCGGGAACCGGTTGCTGCTCCTGTGCCCCCGCTAACTGCAACAACAGGCTCGAACTCGAACTAAGTAGTGCGATCAGTAAGATTGCCGTAAAACCTGGCTTCACAGATCTTCTCCAGTGGTCAGATATCAGTGGCCGGTCTTTGGGCTAGAGAGCCAAATTCGGCTCGCTGCCCCCTGATTCCTGACCTCTGATCCCTGTCGGTGCTCCAACCGTCAGAGTATCAGACGGGCCAGAGCCGCGCATGTTACGCCCGTTCGGGCATAACTTTCGCGTATGCTTTCTTCGGAACGCCAATTTCGTCTAAGAGGCCATATGAGAATGCGATGGGCAGTTGCCGCTCTCCTGCTTGGCTTGCCAACCCTGGTTCCTGCCGGATGGGCTCAGCTTGCCCCCTCGCCCGACGCCCCTCCTGTCTCGAACGCGCCCGATACCTCCGATATGGACGTCCCCGTCGCGACCATCAAAAGGAACGTCAACCTCGTCGACGTTCTCTTCACCGTCAAAGACAAATCCGGCGAACTGGTTCCCCACCTCAGCAAAGACGATTGCACTATCTCTGAAGACAAGACCCCGCAGACGCTCAAGAGCTTCACGGCCGAGACTCATCTACCGCTCACCCTCGGCATCCTGCTCGATACCTCCGGTAGCCAGCAGCGCGTTCTGCCGCTCGAACAGGATGCCGGTAGCCAGTTCCTCGAGCGCGTCCTCAAGCCCAAGGATGAGGCCTTTTTGGTCTCCTTCGATGTCGATGTCGACCTGCTGCAGGACTACACGAACAACCCGCGCCTCTTGGCCCGCGCCATGCAAAAGGCCCAGATCAACACCGCCGGAGGCAATGGCTCCGGAATTCCCGGCATGGGTGGGGGCCCGGTGCCGACCATCGGAGATCCCAAGGGAACCTTGCTCTACGACGCCGTCTCCATGGCCGCAACCAAGAAGATGAATCAGGAGACGGGCCGCAAGGCCATGATCCTGCTCACCGACGGCGAAGATGAGGGCAGCCGCGCCAAGATCACCGAGGCCATCGCCGCCGCGCAGAAGAACAACGTCATCGTCTACACGATTCTCATCGCCGACCGTGGCTTCTATGGTGGCTTCGGGATGGGCTACACCGGCTACTCAGCAATGAAGAGAATGACCGAGGAGACCGGCGGCCGGCTGATCGACGTGGGCAACAACGGCAAAAAGCTCGAAGCCGCCTTCCAGCAGATTGAAGACGAGCTGCGCACTCAATACGTCGCCAGCTACACGCCCTCGAACACCAAACTCGATGGCAGCTTCCGCAGGCTCTCGGTCGAGTGCAAGGGCGACGGCCTCAAAGTGCAGGTCCGCAAGGGCTACTTCGCAATTCCCCCCGAAAACTAGCCGAACCAAATCACTCTCGACGGCAGATTCTCAATTCGCCGGCAAGACGATCACCGTAATCGATTGCGCTGGATAGGTCAGGTTAAGGGACTTCGTTGAAGACCCCTGCGGTAGTGCCGAATTGGGTTGCGGCACAATCGCCGCTAGGTTTTGAGCACTGTAAAGAAAGATATTCGCCGCCGCATTCGAGCTCAGATTCGCCAGCGACAGAGTGCTCGTCAGAGATCCATAGGTTTTATTAATCACGACAACAGTGATCGCCTTGTCAGAGCTCCGTTGTGCCGCGTAGATCGAGAGCTGCCCCTGATTTGCGCTCTGTGCCGAAAGCGCCGTATCGCCGAACTCCGAAAAATTCCCATCGTAATTTCGATAAATTGAAAATGCCTTCAGAATCGGAACCTGCATCTCGGCCGTGTTTTGCGGCTCATAGGTGTTCCACCAGATCGTAGCTAAATCGAGGCCGTACGCCCCAAAGATGCCGAGCAGGTCAGCCTGTGCCAGCGCACCGCTGATCCCGTCGACCCCGCCCCAGTTGTATTCAGTAAAGGCCAGCTTGGTTCCCGGATAGTCGCGGGCAATCCACGACTTCGCCAGCGGAATAATCTGCGGAGGAACCATCGGTGCAGAGCTCGTGGCATTGTTCGGATCGGTGAAATTGGGATCGGTATATGTCGGGTCCCAAAAGACGCGAGTGGAGTTCAGACGCGCTTGCTGCACCGAGGTATCGCCCGCCGAGCTGAACGCCAGATCATTCGCAGCATAGTAGGTGTGAAGATCCAGGTAGTCAAGAAGCCGCTGCCCATGCGCAGATTCGTACGCGGCAAACTGCTGCAGGTAATACTCCATCAGCGGAGTATTCCCGTGAGCCAGCCGGTCCACCGGATTGCCATTGGCGCAACGGCACGCCGATGAGCTCCATCCCGACTCGATGTCCTTCTTCGAATAGTAGAAGCACATCCAGCAGGAAATCACCGGCCCGCTTACCTCGGCCGTCGGATCGCTGCTCTTGATCGCCTGAGCATACGTGAGGCCGCCATTCGTCAGCTCGTCGTAGGTGTTAGGCAGCGGATGCACATCCACCTGAGTCCCATCCCACCACTCCGGCTCATTGTCGAGTTCGTAGATGGCGACACCGCCATTCGCCGCACTTCCAAACCTTTTCGTAAGATAATTCACCCATCCCGACACAAACGTCTGGTCGATCGGCTCGCTGGTATCGGTGGGATTATTGACAACCGGCGTGCCGTTGAGCAGAACTCCATGACCGCAATCCGGGCGATTGGGATCGGTTGACTGTTGCGCGCCGTACTTCGCCACCGAATAGCTGCATGCACTGCTCCTCAGCGTAGTCCAGCCAATCATCGGAACTGTCGCCATGGTGCGAGTGCCCGAGGACTGGTCCTGCTCCACCTGAGAATTGAACAGGCTGTTATCTGGGTACCCGGTAGCGGACCCCATATTGTTCTCGAAGTACCAGTCGGCCGCGCTGCTGAAGGAGTCTGTCAGATAGTTGTACCGCGTCGTCTGATCGCCACCCCAGCGATCCACCGGAAGCTTCACGCTTCCTGCTGTCGCGCCAGTGAAGGCCCCCAGCCAGTCATTCATCCCATAGATATACGGACTGATGGCGCGCGTTGCCGCGCCCGCGTCGACGCTCAAAGCCGGACCGGCCGCCAGTGCAGGGGACGATAAGTTGACCGTCGTGCTGCCCGAGATCGTTGCGTTCTGAACGCTGGTCGCCGTTACTGTGACCGTGGTTGGAGCAGGATATGGCGTCGTGTACAGCCCCGTGCTCGTGATCGTGCCGGGGCTCAACGAACTTCCGACGGGCCCACTCACAGACCACGTTACGGCACCGCTGGAGGACCCTGAGAAACTCGCGCTGAACTGAAGCTGGGCCCCGATTGTCACAGACGCGTTCGTGGGAGTGATCGAGATACCGGCGGCAGCAGGACCGGTCGGCGGCGCAACCGAGGTGGCAGTCGCAGCGCCTCCGCCGCAACCTGAGACCGCGAATGCGCAGGCAAACGCTGTGGCCCAGGCTAGAGACCTTGCGGCAATGTTTCCAGCTCCGCTCCTCGACACGCCTGCAATTCTATACTCCGAGTCAACGGACGCGCTTCGCCCCCATCCATCTGCCTGATTTACATGAGTGCCCGTTATCTGACTGTGTACCCTGGCTGTGCAAAAACCCGCCAAAACTACCCTAAGTGTCCTGTTTTCGCACAAAAAATTACCTTCGTTTCCCTACAAGGTAATCTGGCGATTTACAGAATTCTTAAGTACTATCGGCACAAGTTCAAAAGACTTTAGCCCTCGGAGAAAAATATCTCTCTCCCGGGCGCGAAGACCCCCGAGGTGCTTGCCATGTTCACCAATTGCGCGACCAGCGAAGACTTCGAGATCAGCCCGCGCTTTCGCCGCACCATTGAAGATCGCGTCGCCCGCCTCGAGAAAGACGCCGACTACGATGAAGCGCAGGTCCAATTCCTGGAGGACGGCGACCACATCCGCCGCCAGATGCGGCTGGTCGCAATCCAGCGCGCCGAGGCTCTCCGCATGAGGCTCTTCCTCGACCGCGCCAAAACTCGCCTGCCGAGACCCCTGATTGCCCTGTAAGACAAAAGTAAGACAGAGACCAGGAACCAGCGAGACCCTCCGGTCCCTTTTCATCCCCAGTCCCTTAGTCCCCAGCCCACACTCCTCCAGCTAACATTCCGTCACCGGCCCCGTCGAAACGCCATTCCACCGGAAGCACCGTGGGGGCAACTTTGGAGCTGGATTACTTTGTGGTCGACGTCTTTACCGATACTGCGCTCGCGGGAAATCCGCTCGCCGTGGTCATGAATACCGCAAATCTGACCACTGAGCGCATGCAGGCGATTGCCCGCGACTTCAATCTCTCTGAAACAACATTCATCGAGCGCAGGGCGAATGCCGTGGAACAGGCCGAGGGGGTCCGGGTGCGCATCTTCACTACCCAGGAGGAGCTTCCCTTTGCCGGCCATCCTACGCTCGGTACGGCCGGCGTGCTCAAGCTACATGTGCCTGAGACCCTGCGGGACGATACCGTTGCGCTTGCCCTCAATGTCGGCGCGGTGCCAGTGCGCTTCGTCGGCATGCAACCCGGTTCCAAATCTCTCTTCGGCGAGATGACGCAGCGCGATCCGGAGTTTGGCGCCGAGTTGGACCCGAAGCAGGTAGCCAGGCTCATCGGGTTGAATCCCGTCGACTTGAACCCCTCTGCACCACCGCAAATCGTCTCCACCGGCTCGGCCTTCGCGATTGTGGCGCTGCGCTCTGCCGAGCCTCTGGCGCGGTTACGGGTCAACCAGCAGGAGGCCACTCCTTGGCTGCTCGAACGCGGCGCGCGCTGGTTTTATGTTCTCGGGCCGACCGGTGAGCAGTCTGGCAGCCTTGAGCCCGCATGGCGCGCCCGCATGCAGTTCTATTCCGGCGAAGATCCCGCCACGGGCTCGGCAGCCGGCTGCGCCATCAGCTACCTGGTCCACCGCGAAATCGTGCCCGCCGGCCAGCGAATTCACGTCCGTCAGGGCGTCGAGATCCACCGGCCGAGTGACCTTTATCTCTCTGCTCGTCTCGAATCTCGACTCGACTCGGCGAGGGTCACCGATGTGCGCGTCGCGGGCAGCACTGTTCTTGTTGCAAAAGGGCGGCTTTTCCTGCCGTAATACACACGCTATTCACAGGAATTCATCGTTGCAAGTCGCGATAACTCTTCAATGTAGCTGATTTTCATCTGTTTCACTCAAGCTTGCAACCAAAAATTCGCCTCATTTTCCCCTCTTTTCACCGGCCCAGATTCCTCGTAGGCTTGGCTTTCATTGATGGAATTTAACCGGTCTCTTGGCCGGCCTTAACCCAGGAATCAAACGCAATTCTGACCCAAGCAAAAGCTCACCTCCTGCGTATCTAAGACTGGATGCCGCTCCGCGCGATCGCCGCCCCAACGCTCCGGCGAGTCCTGCTCAGTGACCCGGACTGCAAGATCAACCGGGAACGGCGGCCATGTGTCCGGTCATTATGCCTTGGAGATTCAGCACACCTGCCCGCCACTTTGAGCGGCAAGGCGAAGTGCTGCGATTAGCGGCAAAGAATTAAGCATCAAGGAGCGAGTTCCAAGATCATGAGACCCAAGAAAGTCATTCTCTGTGTAGACGACAACGAACAAGAGCTCTCCGTACTCAAGTTCATGCTGGCAACCAATGGATACCGGGTAGTCTCCGCCACCAATGGTCAGGATGCGATCCAAATCTTCGCCGAAACCCAGGTCGATCTCGTACTGGCCGACCATGCCATGCCGCAGATGAACGGCGGCCAACTGGTCGAACGGCTCAAGCGGATCGCGGCCCACGTTCCCATGATCCTGCTCGGCGACCCCCAGAAGATGGCCGGCGAGATGCACGCGGCCGACGCCCTCCTGGCCAAGAAAAACTGCTCCTCCCAAGAGTTGCTCGAGCGCATCAAGGTCATGAGCGCCCGCAAGCGCGGACCACGCAAGGGCTCCACGCGCCTGGCTCCCGTCGTCGAGCTGGCAGTGGCCTCGTAGGTACAAGGATCGGGGGTCAGGGACCAGCGATTAGGAAAGAGCCGCTGGTCCCTAGTCCCTAGTCCTTGGTCCTTAGTCCTTAGTCCCTGGTCCCTAGGTCCCTAGGTCCCTGGTCCCGATTCCTCAATCTTTGCGCCAAACACTTGACGACTCTGCTGACGGGTGGAATACTCCCCAACTGAACCTGTGTGGAAGGATTTTCTCCCCCGGAAGCCGGGTGATTGACATCATATGGACCTTATCGTGGTTCGCCTTCTTTTTGTGGCCCTTCTTGCCGGGGTCTGTTTCTTCCTTCATCCATTCGGCATGACAGGATGGATGAGCGCGGTTGCGGGCGCCGGTTCAGCCTGCGCAGTCATAGTGTTTGAATTCCGCGTGCGTGCTCTCACGCTACGCCGCCTCGTGGGAGCCGTCGCCGGTAGTGTGCTCGGAATCCTCGGCGCTGCCCTCTTCTGCCTAGTCCTGCGCGGCGCCTTGCCGCCTGGAGCATCCTCGGCCGTACTCCAGATCTTCGTCCTCCTGCTCATGACCTACGTCGGCCTGCTCGTCGGTGCCAACAAGGGCGACCTGCTCAATCCCACTGCCTTGGGCACCGTCTTCTCCTCCGACCGGCCCGCGCGCCGCAGCGCCAAGGTCCTCGACACCAGCGTCATCATCGATGGCCGCATCGCCGACATCGCCGAGGCTGGCTTCATCGACGGCATGATGGTCGTCCCCGAGTTCGTTCTCCGCGAACTCCAGACCGTCGCCGACTCCACCGACAGCTCCAAGCGGCAGAGAGGCCGCCGCGGCCTCGATATGCTGCAGCGCATGCAATCCAACTCCGCGATCCAGGTGCAGATCGTTCCCGACGACTTCCCCTCCATCCGCGAGGTCGACCTCAAGCTCCTCGAACTGGCAAAAAAGTGGGAGGCCAAGGTCGTCACAAACGACTTCAACCTCAACAAGGTCGCCCATCTCCATCACGTCGAGGTTCTCAACATCAACGACCTGGCCAATGCTCTCAAGCCGGTGGTGCTGCCCGGCGAAAAGATGAATGTGCTCATTCTCAAGGAGGGCAAGGAGTTCAACCAGGGCGTCGGATACCTCGATGACGGCACCATGGTCGTCGTCGATCACGCCCGCAAGCTCATCGGCCGCGCCGTCGAAATCACCGTCACCAGCGTCCTGCAAACCGCCAGCGGAAAAATGATCTTCGGCAAGCTCGACGAAAACGGCCGGGGAGGCGACCCGGGAAGGCCCGGCCCGGTAGAGATCGCACGCTGACCAAGAGGGCCCGAGACATTCGGTTCAGGAGATACCGCATCTCGCGCTGATACCGGCCGGAAGTCTCGGTTTGGGGAGAGTCGGCCGGGTGCCTCATCCATCCGCGGCATCATCGCGGATGGGGGGAAACCACGAACCTCAACCGGCGCCAGCGTTCTTAGTCCCTTAGTCCCTAGTCCCTAGTCCCTTAGTCCCTAGTCCCTCAGTCCCGCGTCCCTCAGTCCCTCTGCAACAGCAAGGCCAGCCGCCGCTTCACCTCAGGCCACTCCTGCTCAATGATCGAGAACCGCGCCGAGTCGCGAGCTATAAAGTCAGCCGCCATCCGGTGCGCGCGCAGAATCCCTTCAAACCTCCCGCCGATCCGCTCAATCGCCGCTCGCGAGCGCTGGTTGCGCGCGTCTGTATGCAGGCACACCCGCGCCACCCGCCAACTCTCAAAAGCGTGACTCAGCATGAGCAGCTTGGCCTCGGTATTGGCTCCAGTGCGAACTGCGGCAGCGCTCAGCCACGTATAGCCGATCTCGCAGACATCCGGCTCGCTCCGCCCCTGCCGCGCGTGCCCCTGCGGCCATGCCCAGCGCTCAAGATCGAAGAATCGCGTAGACCCGACAACCGCGCCGTCGCCGATGCGAACAATGGCGAAGCCAACGGCCTTGCCCGCATCCCGCCAAGCTAGTGCAGTCTCGATGTAAGCTCTGGCCTCGGCCACGCCTTGAGGAACCGGGCTCCACTGGTAGAGCGAGGGGTCGATAGCCGCAGCGGCCACGAGCCCGTCGAGATGACAGTGGTTGAGTGCTTCGAGACGAACGTGATTGCCCTCAAGTGCGAAAGAATCCATCATCGGATCTCCTGTCTCTAAAGTATCCTCAACCTGCTTCTTGTCATCCTGAGCGAAGCGCAGCGCATACGAAGGACCCGCTTCTTGTTATCCAGCGGCTGGGATACCACGAACCCAAATCCGGCGCGTGTCTAAACCGGATCGCGAACCTCCCGTGCCCCATCTATCCGCAGCATGATCGCGGATGGGTGGGATACCACGAACCTCAATCCTCCAATCGTCGGATACCCTGGTTAGGCCGGCATAAGCCGGATCTTTCCGCAATGGCGACTTGAACGAAGCCGCTATGGCGACGGACGCATTCGCGTGCAGCTAACCGGCGTTCGAGGCTGCCGGGATAGTTTGGGACGCAGAGAAGGAGCTCTCTGTGAACCAACTACGTCAGCTCATGCTTGAGGAGTTGCAGGCGGGTGGCCCCGGGGGGCGGGATGCAGAATTAATCACAGACAATGGGTGCCCCCGGCGCCTCGCATTTGGGCACCTGGGAGACTATGGACCTCACCCGGAGAGAGCGTTTTTTAGTCCCCAGTCCCTCAGTCCCTGGCGCTTCAGTACTTCGCCACCTTGGGGTCGATCTCTTCGCTCCACGCCCCGATGCCGCCCGCGAGGTTCGCGACCCGCGGAAACCCGGCCTGCTGTAGTATCTCGGCAACGCGCTGTGAGCGGACGCCGTGATGGCAATGAACGATTACCTCGCGCTCGCGGTCGATCTCCGCTAGCCGCTGCGGAACCTCATTCTGCGGAATCAGCTTTCCGCCGATCTGGGCGATCTTCTGCTCCCAAGGTTCGCGCACATCGAGGATGTAGACATCCTCGCCGGTATCGATGCGCCGCTTCAGCTCTTTCACCGTGATCTGCGGAATTCCGTTCGTCAAAGCTCTCCTCTGTTCACTGTCCCTGGTCGCTGATCTACTTCTTTGTCTTCCTGACGCCGCCGAGCAGCCCTTCGAGTTCTTCCTTGAACTCGCGCACATCTTTGAAGTCGCGATAGACCGAGGCGAAGCGGATGTAAGCGACCGTGTCGAGCCCCTTGAGCTGATTCATGATCAACTCGCCGATCTCAGAGGTCGTCCGCTCGCGCTCCGGAGCGTCCACCAGATAGGCCTCGGCGGAGTCGACGATCGCCTCCAGGTTCTTCAGTGGAACAGGCCGCTTCTCGCACGCGCGCAGCAGGCCACTCAAGACTTTCTGGCGGTCGAAGCGTTCGCGCCGGCCATCCTTCTTGACCACCATATATGGGATTTCGTCGATCCGCTCATAGGTGGTGAAGCGGCGATTGCACCGCTCGCACTCCCGCCGCCGCCGGATCGAGTCGGCCTCTTTGCTCTCTCGCGAATCCACCACCCGGTCTTGCCCAAAGCCACAATACGGACACTTCATACAACGCCGATTCTAACTCAGGGATCTCGCGGGCGGGGGAAAGGACAGCAACTGTGCGGCCTTCCGAATCCATGGTTTCTTCGCGATTGAAGCCGTTGCCGGGCTGCGAAAGTCTACGCATATAAATGCAGTTGTTTTCGACGAATTTGGACAAATAGGCCTTTTCGGACTATTTCAACCTTGGGCCAGGAGAGTTTGCCCGGCCCGGGGTTTCCTATCGGAAGGAGTTGCGGCGGCTCGACCGGGGAGTAGGGCCTAGCGACTAATCAAATATGACTGTCTTATTTCCATAGCAGAGGATGCGGCGATCGAGATGCCAGCGCACGGCGCGCGACAGCACGATGCGTTCGAGATCGCGGCCCCGCGCTACCAGATCCTCCACCTGATCGCGGTGCGAGATGCGGGCGACGTCCTGTTCGATGATCGGACCGTCGTCGAGGACCTCGGTGACATAGTGGCTGGTGGCTCCGATCAGCTTCACTCCGCGGGCGTGGGCGGCGTGGTAGGGCTTGGCCCCGGTGAAGGCGGGCAGAAACGAGTGATGCACATTGATGATCGCGGCTGGGTAGCGGCTCACAAACGCCGGCGAGAGAATCTGCATGTACCGCGCCAAGACGACCAGATCGACCTGGTGTTGGGCGAGCAGTTCGAGTTGTCGCGTCTCGGCCTCGGCTCGCGTCGCCGCGGTCACGGGGAGATGCTCGAAGTGAATGCCATAGAAGGCGGCCAGATTCTCAACGTCGCGGTGATTTGAGACGATCACCGGAATCTCGCAGACCAGTTCGCCAGTTCTCCAGCGGTGCAGCAGATCGGCCATGCAGTGCAGATATTGCGAGCAAAAGAGCGCCACGCGCGGCAGGCGCGCCGTCGAGGTCAACTGCCAGCGCATCCCGAGCTGCGCGGCAAGCGGCGCGAACTCGGCTTTGAAGTCCTCGAGATCGAAGGGCTTTGGATTGGCTCCCAGCGTAGTTGACTCGCCGCTCGCACCGTTGAGCCCCCACTCGACGCGCATGAAAAACAGACCCAGCTCATGATCCTGGTGCTGGTCGGCATGCAGAATATTGGCCCCATGCTCGTAGAGCATCGTGGAGACGCGCGAGATAAGGCCTCTCCGATCCGGGCAGTCGATAAGCAGAACGGCAGATTCTTTCATTCTCCCTTCAGTTTAGTCCTCCATCCGTGGCGCGGCTTGCTCGCGGCTATCAATCAGCGAGACAGCTTTCGATGGCGCGAGGTCTAACGAATCAGTCAGTACCGCACTTGGCGAACTCCGTCATGAGCGAACGCAATGTGAGTCGCTGCTGTGGGTTCAAGCTCTTGATCCTATTCAAATGGATTTCCTCAATAAGTGCGTACCTTTCGTGTATCGGGCTGAACGCGTAAACGACAAAGTCACGGACCTCGTTCTCTCCCTCCATATTCTCCAGCGAACACATAAGCCAGGCGGGAAGAAAAGCAACAAAGGCAGAATCTGTAGGGAGCGCAAAGCCATCCGGCTGGTCGCAAATGAGCTGCCTCGGCACCTCTGTCCATCTAAGCCCGTTTAGCGTTTCATAAAGAACTCTGTCGTCATCCAGCTCAGGAGCCCATTCGCCATCCGCAGGCGTGATCTTCCCCTTGTATGGCTCAGCCGGGAACGAGCTCCGAATGGATTCTCGCAGAGCGGCTATTCGCTCTTTCTGTCCTTGCGTTCCCGTATTGCTTTCATCGATTGCGTTCATAACAAAAGCCCCAACGTCAGGTCATCTAAAGATACTCTCTGCGCAGTGCAGCTCCAACTGCCACTCCCGAGAGTGAAATGGATGTCGAGAATCGGCCCCATCTACTTCGGCTGCTTCAGGCGTTCGGTCATGATCTTCCGGTGCGGAGCGCACTGTGCGCCGCGCAAGTTGGACCGTGACCAGCAGGACGCCGTGGTTGACCAGCGGCCCATTGTTGTAGAAGACGGTCGAGGCTGTGCCGCCTTCATTGGCTCCGCCGTGCAGCCAGAGGATCACCGGCAGGGGCGACCTGGCCGGCCAGACCGGCGTAACGACATTGAGGTAGAGGCGATCTTCTGCGCCTCGTTCGGCGTCGTGCCGGTTCCACGCTCCCGTTACAGGCTGCGCGCAGGGAGCGCCAAAAGAAGTCGTGTCGCGAATTCCGGTCCAGGGTTTTGCAGGCGACGGCTCATGCCAGCGCAAATCGCCGACCGGAGGCTGGGAGTAAGGGATGCCGAGGAACTCCGCGCCGCCACCGGACTTCGCCACTTCCCGCAGTTGCCCGCTCGCGGTCCGCACGACCAGTGCGTCTTCCGTGGCCTGAGCCGCGCAACGCGAAGCATGGCTGCTCAGCCAAATCACAAACGCAAGAATGACTATTGCCAAAAAATTCAATCGGAAGACATCTGCTTTCACCTGGTCTCCATGGGGCGCAGCTTCGAGCGAGGCGAGGATCGCGCGCGCGCCAACATTGTAAAGCGGTGATGCGATCGCCGACATTCCGTCGAAGCGAGTCGCATTTCATCCTCCTCCCTCCAAAAAAGGCGCCGGGGCAAGATGTCGCCCCGGCGATGCGCGTGCTTCGCGATGAATCTTCTAAGACTGCCTCTTGAGCAACGCTCTTCCCGCGCCGTCACTCCGCCCTGGGGCTCTCCCTTGTCTCGGAAGGCATCTGGCGCGGCTGTTCAGGCGGCGGTTTCGCTGCGGACCAGAAGAGGAGCGCTCAACTGCTGACGGAGGCTGCCTGCCAAATCGGCGACCACACGCATTTTTTCGGCGACCGGAGGAGGCACTTCGCTGCCGCTCAAGGCCAGTTGCGAATGAAGCAAGAGTCCGGCAACGGTGGATTTGAGTTCGTTTTCGATGGCGGCTGCAGCGGCACGCCGGGCCAGCGACTGCTCACGCTCGCGACGGTGCAGGGCCGCGCGAATTTCGCGCACCAGCCGGGCCGCGCCTGAGAGCGCAAAGTTGATCTGCAGCGGAATGGCCAGTGCGGCGTGTTCCCAGATCGCCTCAGCAGCGGCCGGATCGCACTCAGCGATCGTCTCGTCCACCACCACGGCCATAAACTCACGGCGGCGCAGCGCGGCCAAAGCGGTCTTGCGTCCCTCGGCCACCTCGACCTCCATTCCCAGTTGCGCTCCCACCACTGCGGCGCAGTTGCGAGCGCCTTCGACTCCAGTCACAATCAGAATGCTCATTCCCAGCTCCTCGTCAGCTCCCGGCCAGCCAGTGGCCGGAGCTTGCTTCCCCCTGCGCCTCTTCCTCAAGCAGGGGCCTTTGTCCCGTAATTGCCCTATCGGCGCGATTGGTTCCGGCTTGAGCCGGGGCGAGTCACTCTTCCCGAAGCGGGTCGGCGATGCCATATTCCTTGAGCTTGCGATAGAGTGTGGTCTTGCCGATGCCCAACAGCTTCGCCGCCTGCAGTTTGTCGCCGTTGAGGGTGCGAATGGCTCCAAGAATGGCCTGACGCTCGAGGTCAGCGAGAGTGGTTAACTGAGGCGGGCCACCTTCGGCAGCCTGCTCGCCAGCAACCGCCGATCGGCGTGCCTCGAGCCCTTGTTGCTGAAGCTGTGTCGGCAGATCTCCCAGGTGGAGAATCGGACCGCTGGAGAGCGCGCAGGCCCGTTCGATCGAATTCTCGAGTTCGCGCACGTTGCCTGGCCAGTCGTGGCGCATCATGGTGCGCAGCACCTCATCGCTCAAGGTGAACTTGTTGCCGCGCTCGCGACTGATCCGGTCGAGGAAGTGCGCGGCCAGAAGCGGGATGTCTTCGCGGCGGTCGCGCAGCGGGGGCAGGCGCAGGTTGACCACGTTGAGCCGGTAAAAGAGATCCTTGCGGAAGCTGCCCTTCTCGACCATCGCCGCCAGATCGCGGTTGGTGGCAGCCACGATGCGCGCCTTGATGGGGACGCGATGCGTGGCGCCAACCGGGCGAACTTCCTTTTCCTGGAGAGCGCGCAGCAGCTTGGCTTGGAGGTCGAGCGAGAGTTCGCCGATCTCGTCGAGAAAGACCGTGCCGCCCTCGGCAGAGACCAGCAACCCATCCTTGGAGCGGTTGGCGCCTGTGAAGGCTCCCTTAACAAAGCCAAAGAGTTCGCTCTCGATCAGTGTCGGCACCAGCGAACCGCAGTCGACGGGGAGGAATGGCTTCTGCGAGTTGGGACCGTAGGCGTGGATGGTCCTCGCCACCAGTTCCTTGCCTGTGCCGCTCTCGCCGAGGATCAGAACGGGATGCGTGCTTTGCGCCACTTTGGACAGGATCCGATAGAGCTTCTCCATCTCGCCCGAGCGGCCGATCATGGCTCCCAGCCCCTGCGAGAGCCTGAGACGCTCACGCAACTGGCGCGTCGCGATGTCGGTGACCAGACTGGATGCCGCGCGATCGAGGACCGTCGAGAGCTCATCCATCGCGAAGGGTTTGGCCAGATAGTCCGAGGCCCCGCAGCGCATTGCCTCTACGGCCGCGTTGACCGATCCCGAGGCAGTCATAGCGATCACAGCGGTCTGCGGATAGAGCAGTTTGACCTCTGAGATCAGCTCGAGACCCTGGTTGCTTCCCGGGGGCAGGTTGATGAGCAGGATGTCGGCGGTGTTTCCGCGCAGCATGCTGCGCGCCTGACTCAGGTCGGCGGTGCTCTCGACTGCATAGCCGAGGCTCGCCGCGATCTCGGCGCAAGCCGAGCGCATTGCCGCGTCGGCATCGACCACCAGAAGGTGCAGACGCACCGGCGGCTCCGCGAGTTGGGGGATAAACTCCATGGTTCTTGCGTTCAGAGCTGTTTCGAGCATTGTATTCGCCTCACGCGCAATTGGGTAATTCGGACCCTTCTCTTCCCGGTGATTCACGAGTCTCCATCGCCGGCCTTCTCCCTGATTCAGCGGCTGTTGACGGGCAGTTCGATCTCAAGGCAGGCGCCGGAGGCGGCGCGATTGGCGGCTTGAATGCGCCCCCCGGCAGCCTCGACGATGGAGCGGCTGATCGAAAGTCCCAGGCCGCGATGAGAGGCTGGCAAGCCGCTGCGGCTGAAGGCGCGGCCGGAACGGGTGCTGTAGCCGGATTCAAAGATCTTCTCCAGATCTTTACTGGGAATGCCCGGGCCGCTGTCCTCGACGGTCAGCAATAGAGAGGGCTTCGAGGAATATGCGCCGGCGGAGAGCTCGCGCAGACCTAACTGGATACGGCCTCCCTCGGGCATGGCCTCGGCCGAATTCTTGACCAGGTTGACGAGTATCCGGGTCAGGTCCTCGCCAGTCAATGCAACTGGCAACGCGCCGCCCTCGATATCCACCGTGACTGTGATCGAAGGCCCGGCCAGCGCCGCCAGCAGATTGCGGTTGGCCAGCAGCTCCGCGGATAAGTTATCGATCGGCTCGGCGGGCAACTGCTCCCAGCGGCGAACACGCTCCAGGCGGACGGCCGCGACCGGATCAGCCGCCAGCCGGGCCGCGCCGAAGCGATCGGCCGCCGTTCCCAGCCGCAGATCGAGCGAGAGCAGCTTCTCCACCAGCCGGCGGCTGGCCGCGGCCACAAGCCTGAGTTCATTGCCATAGTGAAGGAATGGCGCGTTCAGCACCCCCGGCTCCTCCAGCAGATCGCAGTAGAGGCCCAGCGCTGTCACCATATTGCGAGCGTCGTGGGCGACCTCTGCCAGGCTCTCGCCCTGCCCGCGCACGTTGGCCAGTGTCTCCACAACCGCCTCGACCCGGGCCCGCTCAATCCCGGCCAGACCGCCTGCCGTCACCTTCGTTCCGGCAAGACCCGCCGCCGGCACAGTTGTTTCGATCCTCTCAGCCACTGCTCTCTGCTGTTGCATTGCCCACTTCCTTTCTCATCGCACGTCAGGGATCGAGCTTCAGAGGCCGGTCTGAAATTGGCTCTGTCTCTTCTGCGCCCTGCTTTGGTGCTTCCCGTTCCCGTTTCTGCTGCTGGGGTTCTTACCGCTTCTAATACACGCGGTGTGCCAATCCAGAACACTCTCCATAAGTTCCTGATAAGGGAAGAGATTACTGTCCAAATCCAGGACACGCCGATCCGCCCGCAGTGGGCCATTTGTCCCAAAATGGAATCCGTCGAGACGACGCAGTCTATTTAAAGCTCCTTAAATGAGTATCTTAAGAAGTCGTTCCTGTTTTAGATCACCGGACCGGCCCATTCCCGTTCTGAAATCACCCCCTCCCGCAAGGCTTCTCCTCCATGCTCCTCCGGCCCATTCCCTTACAATTCCTGAATGAACGTCGATGCCTCACCCTCCTTTTTTCGTCCCGGCGGCAGGTCTCCTCGCCAGCTACGCCCGCTTCAGCTCACCCCCGGCTTCGTTCAAACCGCCGAAGGTTCCGTTTTCGTCTCCTTGGGCAACACGCGCGTTTTGACCTGCGCGACGATCGAACAAGGGGTGCCCGGCTGGCTGCGCAACTCCGGCCGCGGCTGGGTGACGGCCGAGTACTCGATGCTGCCTCGCTCCACCGTGACCCGCACTCCCCGAGAGAGCGAGCGGGGTAAGATCGGCGGGAGGACCCATGAGATTCAACGGCTCATCGGCCGCAGCCTTCGCTCGGTTGTCGATATGAAGGCTCTGGGCGAGCGGACGGTGATTCTCGACTGCGACGTGATCCAGGCCGACGGCGGCACGCGCACCGCGGCCATCACGGGCGCGGCCGTCGCCCTCGCGCTAGCTCTGAAGGCGCTGGTAGACGCGGGAACGCTCAAGGCCTCGCCGCTCACTCAACTCGTGGCCGCGACCTCGGTGGGCATCGTTGGCGGCACATCCCTCCTCGACCTGTGCTATGAGGAGGACTCGCAGGCCGGGGTGGATATGAATGTGGTGATGACTGCCGACGGAGGCCTGATCGAGACCCAAGCCACAGCCGAGAAAGGCAGCTTCTCCCGCGCTCAGCTCAACGAACTCGTGGATCTGGCCGAGGTCGGGCTGAAGGAGATCTTCGCCGCGCAGCGGGCGGTGCTCGGCTTGTAAAGCTGATCGCAAGGAACAGCGGATTGGAGAGGGAGGCAGCTCCCTGGCTCTAACTTGCCGAGTGCAGCGCCGCCTCCGCCCAGGCCACGGCCTCAATATAAAACTTCACCAGCTCCTCCTGGTCCAGGCGGTCGGCCTGCGCCGCCGCATCGCACTCGGCCCAGTCCCCGCGCTCGTAGCTCTCCAGCCATCCCAGCAGGATACGCTCGCGGTTCCTGGTTCCCATCAGCGCCTCGCGAACCTCGGGAGTCACAGCCAGAGCCGGAGCCAATTCGCTCATCGGCTGCCCCTGCATCGCGGGCAGCAGGCTGAGCAGCCCCAGCAGATATTGCCCGAAAGAGTCTAAACCTCGCCGCAAGCCGGCCATCTCGCAGAAGCGCGCGCGCACCATGGCCATACACAGCAGCTCCGGCGGCTGATCGCCGTTGAACTCCGTTGCAATCGCCAGCGTAGCGATGCGGCGAAAGGCATCGTCGCCCACAGCCAGCAGCGCCGCGTGAATCGACTCCACCGGCTGGCGCAGCCCCCAGAGCGGCGAGTTGGCCAGACGCAGCAGCTGGTAAGTCAACGGCCCGTCGCGCTTGACCAGTCCGCTCACCTTTACGAGATCCAGCGGGTTCTTCTGCAGCGCGCGCAGAATCTCGATCCGCAGCAATTGGTTCGCCGGCGGCCTGCGGTTTCTCTTCATCACCGGCTGGCAGAACCAGTAGCCTTCAAAGAGAGTGAACCCCTCCTCGCGTGCCTTGAGGTAGTCCTTCTGCGTCTCTACGTTCGCGGCCATCAGGACAATCGGCTTGCCACGCAGCTGCTGCAGCAACACACGTTCTTCCTCCGTCTGTCTCTGGCCAAAATCCAGCTTGATGTAGTCGGCCAGCTCCACCAGAGATTCGAAGCCCGGCTGGCCCGAAGCCTCATCCAGCGCCAACCGGAAGCCCATTGCCTTCAGCCTCTCGCAAGTGGACTTCACTTCGGGAGACGCCTCTCCGCTCGCCGCGATCTCAAGCACCGTCAGGCTGGGCGGCAGCACCTGTGCGAGTTCCTCGTTCAGAGCCTCCATTGAGCAGCGCACAACGGCGACCAGGTTGCCGGTCAGCCGCTTCAACTCGCTGGGCTTGTTCAGTTTGTGGAATGCCGCGGCATCGATCGTCGACCGGCTGGGTATCCCGCTCTCATCCGTCTCCTGCTGCTCCCGGAAGAGAAGCCTGAAGGCATGAACCCGGCCGCGCAGGTCGAGAATCGGCTGGCGGACGACGAAGCGCGCCCCAGCCTTTGTAACGGATTTTTGTACCTCGGAATTGTTGGCAGATCCAGTTGCAGCTGTCACTTACCCTCCTAGGCCCACTATCGGCTCAATGCTCGTGCAACTTCATTTGAAACGAAACCTCGGAGATCTGACACTAGTAATCCGTGTTCTCTTTTGGGCGGCCGACGACTGAGTCCGCAGTATTCTCATCTTCGTCTGCGCTCCGGTAGGCATCTAAGGCTGTGAGGTTTTCGGCTTAAACCCCTCAGAAAGTGCCTCGATTCTTCCCCACGTGTGAATGAGATGGTGCAGAAAGGCCCGCCGCATATCAAAAACAGACCCTACGGTAAACCCAAAACAAAGCCAACTGCAAACCAAGCGCAAAGAAGCAAAGCCTGACGTAGGCCAAAACTCGAGATGCACAAGGAGAACCCCGATGTCTGCAACGCTGTTTGCCTCGAAGTCTGCGAGAGGTTCCATGGTATCTCGCCTAGCCTTGATTCTTACCTTAGCGGCCGCCATCGCGACGGTCATCGCGCCGTGTGGCGCCGCTGCCCAAGAAGCGCCGTCCGTACCCACGCACTACAAGTTCACCGCCCTCAGTGCACCGTTCCCGGGAGTCTATGCGACCCTCGGTTACGGCATCAACGATCTCGGCGATGTGGTCGGAGCCTACCAGATTAACGAAGCTCCACTCAACTATCCACCCAACTTGATACAGCATGGATATGTCCTGAAAAAGGGAACCTACACAACGATCGATGTTCCATTTGCAGGCGCAACCAACACGGTTGCTACCGGAATCAACAACCTTGGCGAGGTGGTAGGAAGCTACCTGGATTCGGATGGATGGTCTCACGGATTCACGCTCAAAGAAGGAGTGTTCACATCCTTCGACTTTCCAGGGCCGGACGTGCTTGACACCGAAGCAAGCGCAATCAATGATGCCGGGACGCTTGTCGGCTCTTACTATGATTTGAACAGCAACCAAACCCGCGGGTTTGTCCTTAGCCGGGGCAAATTCACCTCCATCGACGCTCAGTTCAGCGATGCTTGTTGCACGAGAGCCCTTGGGATTAATGACCGCGACGAGATCGTCGGTGATTACTCCCAGGGGGACATTCCTTTTGGCTTTACGCTCCAGCATGACAAGTTTGAATCTTTCGATTGGTCGATGCCACCGGACTATCCCGACGCTTTCGCAGGCCAGAACGCTCTGCCGACGGGAATCAGCAATCGCGGGGAGATGGTCGGGGCGGGGTTTAGGTTTTCGCAGGGAACGTTCACCCCCTTCACCGATATGGACTTAGGTTCTCCGGATGCGTGCGGTTTTGAGCAGGCGTGCGCAGCCTACGGAGTCAACGACTGGGGCATGGTTGTTGGCGTTATTTTGCAGCAGGACCTTAGTAATTCAGGTTTCTTCATTCCTCAATCAGGTTTTCTTCTGATCCCGCAGTACGAGCTAACGAATCAAAAACGGCCTGACAAAGCCCCGAAATCGCAGGGAGCCGAAAGCCAACGCGCGGAATCACTGCGCTCGTTGGACTGATTCGGCTCCTGAATCTTGCGGATCGCCGGCGCTGGTTTTTACCGCAGCAGCGCCGACAGCAGAAGCGTCATTGCCAACCCCGCCACCGAGAGCACCGTCTCCAGCACCGTCCAGGTCGACAGCGTCTCTTTTAAATCCATTTTGAAAAAGGACTGAATCAGCCAGAAGCCGGGATCGTTGACATGCGAGAGAATCACCGAACCGGTCCCGGTGGCCAGCACCAGCAGCTCCGGCCGAATGCCGGTCTGCGCCGTCATGGGAGCGAGAATCGCCGAGGCGACGGCCATGGCCACAGTCGCCGAGCCCATCGAGATCCGCACGACCGCGGCAAGCAGCCACGCCAGCACCAGCGGAGGAATATGAGCGCCAAGAGCCAGGCCGACCGTAGACTGCGCGGCCCCGGAGTCGCGCAGAATCCCGCTCAACCCGCCGGCAGCGGCGAGAACCAGCAGCACCTGTGCGATCGGTTCAAAGGACTCCGCAGTCAGCTTGCGCAGGCCCTCCGGGCTCTTGATCTCTCCGGTCTGATTGTGTCCACCCAGCGTGACCAGCGCGACCAGAACCGCAATCAACAAGGCGACATCCGCGCTTCCAATCAAGCGCAGGATCTGGTTCGCGAGGCTGCCCGGCGCAGTCAGCGCATCGGCCCAACTGCCCAGAAAGATCAACGCTACAGGCAGCAGAATCGCTGCAGCCGCACGAATCGGGCCGGCTGGAGCGGGCACCGCGTCCGCAGCCTTCACCGGATGTTCAAGCTGCTCCTCTTCGGCCTCAGTTGGCGCAAAGAGCGGCATCTCTTCTTCGGCGGAAACCGGCTCGCCCTTCGCCCTCCGCCTATTCCACCGGCGCAGCATCAGCCAGCTCAGCACCGGTCCGGCGAGCGCGGCGGCGGGCAACCCGGCAGCGAGACCAAACAAGATTGTCCTTCCCAGGTCGGCGTGGTACTGCGTCGCCGCCAGCATCGCTGCGGGGTGTGGCGGCAGAGTGCCATGAACAATCGACAACCCGGCCAGCAGCGGCATTCCCACCAGGATCGGCGGCCTTCCACTTCGCCGCGCCGCCTCTGCCACAATCGGCATCAGCAGCACCAGGCCCACCTCGAAGAACACCGGCATCCCAACCAGAATGCCCATGCCCATCAGCGCCCAGGGCAAGCCGCGCGGTCCGCAGCCATCCACCAGCGCCCTACCCAACGCAGTTGCCCCACCGCTCGAAGCCAGCAGCCGCCCCAGAATCGCTCCCAGCCCCAGCACAATAGCGATGTGCCCCAGCAGATTACCCACGCCACCGGTAAACGACACTGGAACCTGCTTGAGCGGCATCCCTGAGACCACACCCAGCGCAAAGGCTGCGACAGCCAGCGCCAGCGCCGGATGCAGTCTGACCTTGGCGATCAAAGCCAGCAGCAGCAGAACCGTCCCAGCGGCGCAGGCCACCAGAAACAAGTCGTGATGGGAGGCAAGGCTCACCGGCAGATTATTCCACACCGGGCCACGCGGATCGAACGCTGCATCTCATAGCACCACATCGGGAAGCGCCCATCTTGAATTGGCCCACGCAATCGGCGCTTTCTCCCTGTGCTCCCGCGCACGCTTCTCGATTGCGCGTCTCTGCTACCATAAGGATGATCGCAGTTCCTGCCGTCCGTCAGGCTGATTGCTCGCCCTTGAGGGACCCGCGCACCAGGGCGGCCAGAACCGAAACAGCCTCAAGCAGATTCCAAACTCTAAGGAGAATCCTCTATGCCTCTAGTCTCCATGCGGCAGTTGCTCGACGAGGCCGCCAAGGGCGGTTACGGCGTCGGCGCATTCAACGTCAACGATATGGAACAGATTCAGGCCATCATGATGGCCGCCAAAGAAACCAAGTCGCCCGTCATCGTGCAGGCCAGCCGCGGAGCGCGCCAGTTCGCCGAGGACCTCTATCTCTTCAAGCTCATCCAGGCCGCTGCGGAACTCAATCCCGAGATCCCCATCGCCATGCACCAGGATCACGGCAACAGCTTCGAGACCTGCAAGAGCGCCATCGATCTCGGCTACACCAGCGTCATGATGGATGGCTCGCTCAAGACCGACGGCAAGACCCCGGCCACCTTTGAAGAGAACGTCGAAGTCACCCGCAAGGTCGTCGACTTTGCCCATGAGCGCGGCGTAACCGTCGAGGGCGAGATCGGCGTGCTCGGCGGCGTCGAAGACGGCCACGGCGCCGGCGGCAGCGGCCTCGATCACATCACCGACCCCGACCAGGCGGTTGAATTTGCCGAGCGCACCGGCGTCGACGCGTTAGCCATCGCCATCGGCACCAGCCACGGCGCTTACAAGTTCACCAAGAAGCCCGACGGCTCCGTTCTCAAGATGGACGTCCTCATTGCCATTCATAAGCGCCTGCCCAACACTCACCTCGTCATGCATGGCAGCTCGTCCGTTCCCAAGGAGCTGCAGGACATCATCAATCAGTATGGCGGCAAGCTCAAAGAGACTTGGGGCGTTCCGGTCGAGGAGATTCAGCTCGGCATCAAGAACGGCGTGCGCAAGATCAACGTCGACACCGACAACCGTCTCGCCATCACCGGCGCAATCCGCAAGGTCTTCGTCGAGAGCCCTGAGAAGTTCGATCCGCGCGACTACCTCAAGCCGGCTCGCGAAGCGATGAAGAATGTCGTCGCCCTGCGCATGACCCAGTTCGGCCAGGCAGGACACGCCGGCGACTACAAGCCCGTCTCCATCGCTCAGATCGCCAAGGGCTACGCCGACGGCACCCTCAGCACCCGCCCACTGGTCGCCGCCAAGTGACTTCGGCTAACTAGTTCGCTTAAACCAAAGGGCCACTCCGCGGTTACGGAGTGGCCCTTTGCTGTTCTACCCGAGCGTTCACTTGGTGCATCGGCAACTATGCAACAGTTGAGAGCGTCCACAAAGCCAACCCGCTGACTCGCCGACTCGCTGACTCGCCGACCGGTCCCGCAGCGGTTTGCAGAGTTTTAACCTCCGGAGGCGCACAATAGAAACAGTCGGGCAGAGCGTCGTCAAACCGATCTCTGACCTCTGATCCCTGATCCCTGCAACGTACCCCCTACCCCCCTACCCCGTGGAGCCATCTTTTGAGCCATCTTTCACCTGTAACCAACATAAAATCAATAACTTGAGATTTCTACCTGTTGACTACTCAGTAAACTAAAAGGCCTGTTTTTTGCCCTTTCTTAGCCTTTTTGTTGCAGAAATAGGGCAGAGAATCGACCAAAATCCTTGATTTTCTCGTAGCGAGAGTCTCAGCGCGCCTAAGTCTTCCTCTCCTGAGACTCTGCCGGATAGATCTCGGCAAAGGATTCGTCCGGCGATGTGGCTGGCCAGCCAATCAGAACAAGGAAGACATCAAGAACGAAGAGACCGATTGCAATATCGTTGAAGAGAGTTGCTTGAGGCAGAGCCGGCCAGAGTTGATTGGCAGCCCAGAAGAGGAAGGCGATGGCCAGCAGGATTGCCTTCACGGCCTCCATGTGCGCAGGCCGGTGTGCGCTCTGATAGACGAGGTAGGCGAGAGCAATCATCGCAAGCGGCACTGCGCCCAGAACGTTGTGAGCTCCGGCGGGAAAGAGCAGCGGGCGAGCATCCCAGACGAAGAGCGCGCCGACGCTGGCCAGCGCGACAACGCCGAGGATGGCGGGAAGAGCCCGGTGGGCGCGGTTCATTCGACTGAACATAGTCCATTTTCGCCCACTTTTCGTAAAGGGGCCGTAAGGAGGATGGCCGCACGTATTGCCTGCGCTGGCTGCTTCATCGTTCGCATGAATGGAACCATTCATGCCGACGGCACGTATCGATCAGTAACTGCCACGCACTCCAGGGAGCACTATCCATGCCAGAACTGGCCTTCCCAAGCACCGAAACGCATTCCCGTTGCGTTCCCGGCATCGAGAGTTTGCTTAAAGATGTCGATCCAAACTTGCCGCGCATCTTCATCCCCTGGGCGCTCCGGCATCCGCGGCACCTACCGGCGTTTTTCCGCCTCGCGCGAGCGCATCGCAAGACGAGCCGCATGCGCGACGACGCGCTCGAAGTTGGAAGGCAGGTGCCTCCATTTCTCGTTCTCAGCGTCACTTCGCGCTGCAATCTGCGCTGCACCGGCTGTTTTGCCGGAGCAGTTGGAATCACCACGGGCGCTCCGGATGCACGCAAGCCGCTTGGCCTGGATGACTGGAGGAGAGTGATTGCCGAAGCTGCCGAAGTGGGGGTGATGGGTTTTGTAATCGCTGGCGGCGAGCCGTTTATGTTGCCGGGGATCGCGGATCTCTTCCGTGAATTTCCCGATCGCATGTTTCTTGTTTTCACGAATGGAACGGCCTAGCGCGAGCGGCGCGACTACGAGACTCTAAAGCTCTGCCGCAACACCGCCGTTGTTGTGAGCCTTGAGGGCGATCGCCGACTGACCGACGAGCGCAGAGGTCACGGCGTCTACGAGAGCGCGCTGCGCTCGCTCGACCGGCTTCGCGATGCCGGCGTTCTCACTGGCCTCTCCATCACGGTTGGCGCCGCGAATATCGACTACTGGACCGATGAGCGGAAGATCGATGCAATGATGGCCCGCAGCGGACCGCTCGCCTTCTTCATCGAACAGATCCCGACCGGCCAAGGCGATGGCATCGCTCCAATTCCTGAGGTGAAGCGTCTGCGTTTTCGCGAGACGGTCCTTCGCTATCGTAGCCGCGAGACTGGTGCGGCCTATCTCGTTCACTCGCCTGCCGATGAAGAGTTCTTCGGCGGTTGCGTCTCGGCCGGGCGAGGTTTCGCGCATGTCACTCCAGCCGGCGACGTGACGGCTTGTCCCTTCTCGGCGCTGGCCACGCACAACGTGAAGACTTCGTCGGTCTCCGAGGCTCTTGCCGGTTCCTTCTTCACCATGATCCGCGACAACGGGCCGATGCTTGAGACGCACGATCATCCTTGCGCGCTCTCGGCAAATGCCGACAAGCTCGAAAGCATGGCGGCGAGCCTTGGCGCCTACAGCACCGGCGGGGCGAATGCCGAGCCCGAGCGCAAACTCGTCGAGTTGACGGCTGGCTGACGAGCGGCTGGTTGAGTTGATCGAGACGAAAACTCGCACTCCCAGTGAGCCTCGCCCGCGCCCGGCATCGCGCCGCAATCGCTACGACACCGTCTGCTTTGCGCGCGATCCTCGCCAATACAACATCAAGCCAATGAGAACGAAGACTGGCGTTCCCACCAGCAGCGTGACCGCAAATCCAAGCTTGTCGGAGGAATCGCCCGGAGGGATGAAAGAAAGCACAATACCCGCGAGCACGACGATAAATCCCAGGCTTCCACAAATCCAAATGCCAACGATTCCCCCTGGCACCAGCACCGCATGAGGATTCTCATCGCGATCCTTTCGCCGGGCAAGCTTGATGACGGCCGCGAACATGTAAAGAAATGGAATGAAGTAGAGAATGGTTCCGGCAGAGATTAGCTTCTGGTAAGCTCCCAGAGTCGTCTCATTGATCTCGCTTGCAAGCAGAATGACAGCGGAGATTGTGGCCTGCACGAGAATGGACACCCAGGGAGTCTTCCAACGAGGATGAATCTTGCCGAAGGCGGCGGGCAGGTAGCGATCAACACCGACTACAAAGGGTACACGTGAAATGCCTGCCACGGTCGAGCCCACGCCGCCAGCGTTGCCAGCAGTGACTAGCAACGCCGCTACCACGCCCAGGAATCCGAGCTTAAGCGCGACCGACCCGATGGTGATGGCATGAAAGACACCACTCTCTGGGTCGATGTCGGTGGCGGGGACCAATGAGAGAATTGCAAAGGTGCCAACGATATACATGAGTGCAATCAGCACACCCGCGCCAAAGACCGCTCGCGGCAAAGTTCGGCGCGGGTCGCGCACCTCTTCGCTCATCGCAGAAACCAACTCGAGACCGGTAAAAGCAAAAGCGATCTGCGACCAGAAGTTGACGGTGCCCAGATTCCACGTAGGCATCATGTTCGTCCAGGTGAAGTGTGTAGCCACGCCCTGCCGAGAACAGACAATCACAGCGATGACAACAAGCATGACCAGCGGTAGGTAGGTGCCAACACCACCGGCGTTCTGCAGCCACTTGCCGATATTCAGTCCGATGATATTCAGAAAGACTGCGACCAGAAGTATGGATAACGAGACCGTCAGTTGAAAGGTTCTGTCCTGCGAAAGAACGGAGCCGCGGCCACCGATGATGTAGGCGGCCATCGAGGCGCTGGCCAAAAGCAAACCGGGAAAATAAAAGAATGTGTATATCCAGTAGGTCCATCCTGCCACAAATCCATGAAAGGGACCGAAGGCCTCTTTAGACCATGCGTAGAGCCCGCCTTCGTCGGGAAAGCGTGATGAAAGCTCATTGATCACAAGCGCACCGGGCACAAAGAAAAAAACCGCGGCGATCGCCCACAGGCTGATCGATGAGGGGCCATTGTGTCCTGCGGCCGCGATCCAGCGAGGCCCCAGGACCGTGGCGATATTGAAGAGCAGCACATCCCAAAAACCCATGGTCTTGCGCAACTGCGATTTGGAATCGAATGCGCCGGGTGCGGAAGCCGTCATAGGATCACCTGGGGTTCTGCGAGGGGACTGAACCTGTAATGGAGATCATATACGGCGGCATCGCGTGCGTTAACTAGACGGCTGGCGCGATCGTTGGCTGACGCACGCCGTTCGCCACCGCGTCGGCCTCCTGGTCCTTGTACTGAAGCTGGTAAAGCTTCCAGTAAAGGCCACGCTGTGCCAGCAGTTGCTGGTGCGAACCCATCTCGCGCAGTTGCGCCTTGTGCATCACGAGAATCGTATCGGCCCGCTGCACGGTAGAGAGACGATGCGCGATGAGAACGCTGGTCCTGCCTTCGACCATGCGCTCCAATGCTCCGCGAATGCGCAGTTCGGTGTCGGTGTCCACACTCGATGTGGCCTCGTCGAGGATTAGGATGCGCGGATTGTAAGCTAGTGCGCGGGCAAAATTGATGAGTTGCTTCTGGCCTGTCGAGAGTGAATTGCCGCGCTCCCGCACGGGTTCCTCAAATTGCTTGGGCAGGCTCTCGATGAAGTCCAGCACATTGACGTCGCGCGCGGCCTGGCGAAGGCCTGCATCCGTGATGCTCTCGTTGCCGAATCGAATATTCTCAGTCAGCGTACCGGTGAACAAAAACGGATCCTGCAACACAACAGCGAAGTGACTCCGCAATGCATTCAGATCGTGCTGGCGCAGGTCCACGCCATCCACAACAATCTGCCCGGCCGTCACGTCATAAAAGCGCATCATCAGGCTGATGAGGGTGGTCTTTCCGGCGCCCGTGTGGCCGACGATGGCCACCGTCTGGCCTGGTTCGACAACAAATGAAACGTCTTTCAGAACCCATTCGACGCCGGGGATCGCGGCCAGGCCGCCGAGCGTGGACCCGCCGGCTGCGATCCGCTCCACGTCGGCCTTTTGCTCCTCGCTGAGTTTTTGATAGCTAAACCAGACGTGGCGGAATTCGATTCGATTGCTGCCGTCTCCTGCAAGCGGATGGTCGGGCGAGATAATCTCCGGCTCGATGTCAAGGAGTTTAAAAATGCGCTCGCTGGCCGCCATGGCCGACTGCAGAATGTTGTACTTGTCGCTCATGTCCTGGATCGGCCGCCAGAAGCGCAACGAGTACTGGACAAACATATTGAGCACGCCGATGGTCACCACGCCCGAGAGGACGCCGAAGCCGCCGCGCCAGATGACCAGCGCGATGGCTATGGCGGAGAGCAGGTCGACGGCGGGATAAAAAAGCGCGTAGGCGAAGATGGTGTCTTTGAAGGCGATCATGTGCTGACGATTCACATCTTCGAAGTCGTCAAAGGCGCGCTGTTCGCGGTTGAAGAGCTGCACCACGCTCATGCCGGAGATGTGTTCCTGAGTGAAGCTGTTGATGCGTCCGATGGCGGTGCGGACACGCCGGAAGCTGGCGCGAACATGGTCGCGGAACAGGCGCGTCACCACCAGGATCAGCGGCAGCACGCTGAAGGCCAGCAAGGCAAGCCACCAGTTGATCCTCAGCATCAGAATGGCCATGAACGTAAGGTTCAGCGAGTCGTCGACAATGGCCAGCACTCCAGCGGTGAACATCTCGTTGATGGCGTCGACGTCGGAAGTGATGCGGGTAACCAGGCGGCCTACGGGATGCGCGTCAAAAAAACCAACATGCATTTGCTGCATGTGGCGGAAGATGGCCTTCCGCAGATCGAACATAAGCTTCTGGCCGGTCCACTGCATCAGGTAGGTCTGGATGAATTGGAAGAGATAGGCGCAGAGCAGCGCACCGAGATAGATGGCGGCCAGACGGGTGATGCCTTGATAGGGGTCGTCGGGGAGCAGGCGGCCGAGCCAGTTGGTCTTGCTCAGCATCTGGACAACAAATCCGGCGGGGTGGGTTGCGTTCGCTCCTGGGGCGAAGTAGCGGTCGATGCCGACCATCACCAGGTAGGGACCGGCGACATCGCAAAGGGATTTGAGCGAGATGGCCAGAGTCGAGACGGTCGCCTGAATCCAGTAAGGACGCAGGTAGTGGCCGAGCCTTCGGATGAGGCGGAAGTCGTAGACCTTGCCCGCCACTTCATCATCGGGCTTTTTGGGTTTCTTTTGTTGTTCGTCGGCCATCGGCTAAGTCGGGTTCGCCTGTCTCCCCCCATTGTACCGGGACGGTATAGTGCTCTGTTTGTGTGCTTCCCCGCTATCCGGTATACTTCCGGTGAGAGAAGATGCAATGAAGTTGAACAGGCGGCAGCGCGGATGGCTATTGATTGCGGCAATCGCAATTGGAATCGCGCTTGTCTGCCTGCTGATCCCACACAGCAATGCCGGAAGCATGGATTCGCTGGCGATCGTGCCGCTTCTCTTCGTTGGACTCATCTCGCCCCTCAGTCTGCTCGCGCCGCTGACCGATGAGTACACTAGCCGCGCGCCCGAGGCTCCGGCGCTTCCTGCGCTCTTCCAACGCCCACCACCCTTCGCACTCGCTTAACTCTTCCAGTCTGGCCCGGCTTTTGCAGAGCGGCTTTGCGCCGTTTCGCGCCGCGGCTTATCTATTCGGGAAGTTTTGCCTGCTGTTTTGAAAAGGGTGCTTATGAATGTCCATGCGATTTTGGCCTGGTGCATTTGGATCGGGTTCATTCCATCTCTCTTGGTTGTTGTGGCTGTCATTCATTTCTCTTGGATGCGTCTTCGTTTGTGGCGAAGCCGCCGTTCAGCCGGGAAGAGTTCCAGGGTGGTTTCCTGTTGCCTTGCGATGGGGATGGCTCTTCTCCAGGTGATGTGGGTGTTTTACCGGCCCAGCGCTGCTTGCATTCTGAGGATGCAGGCGGACGAGGATGCAGACGAGGATGATGAGGGCGATCCGGAAAATCTGAATAAGCAATTGAACCGGCAGCTCAAGCGGATTCGGCGGGGCGACCCGGTTGACAGGCTGGTGCTGTGGCTTTGAGTTAGAAGCTGGGTGAAGATGACTGATTGAGGTTCATGGTTTCCCATATCTGACGCGATGAGCGTGCGTCAGACATGGGCACCTGTAGTTCCTTCTGAACCGGCGGTGTACCAACCGCTGCAACCCTCAGCATTTACACTGGTAGACGGAGAATCCTGTGTTTTTCGATAAAGTCTTAACGAAGATTTTTGGCACGGCGAACGAGCGTCTCATCAAGCGGCTGATGCCGATTGTGGCCTTGATCAACGCTCTGGAAGAAGATACGAAGAAGCTTACCGACGAAGAGTTGCGGGCCAAAACGGCGGAGTTTCGGGCACGGATTGCGGAGCGGGTCGCGGAGAGGCTGAAGGGATTTGCAAATCCTGACGAACTGCGTGCCGAAGGGCGCGAGACGGACGCGCGGGAGCTTGCCGATCAGAGAGCCGCGGAGCAGGACAAGGCCGAGCGCGAGGCGCTGGGCGAGATTTTGCCCGAGGCCTTTGCGGTGGTGCGCGAGGCGGGCTGGCGGTCGGTGCAGATGCGGCACTTTGACGTGCAGTTGATCGGTGGCATGGTGCTGCACCAGGGCAAGATCTCCGAAATGAAGACGGGCGAAGGCAAAACGCTCGTTGCCACTCTGGCCTGCTATCTGAATGCGCTGGCAGGCCACGGCGTGCATGTTGTGACGGTGAACGACTACCTGGCAAAGCGCGACGCCGAGTGGATGGGCAAAATCTACGAGTTCCTGGGGCTGACAGTGGGCGTGATCGTGCACGACCTGAGCGATGACGAGCGGCGGGCCGCATACGGGGCCGACATCACCTACGGAACGAATAACGAATTTGGCTTCGACTACCTGCGCGACAACATGAAGTTCGAGATCAAAGATTGCGTGCAGCGCGGGCACTACCACTCGATCGTCGACGAGGTGGACTCGATTTTGATCGACGAGGCGCGGACGCCGCTGATCATCTCCGGCCCAACAGACCAGACGACCGACAAGTATGCGCGCGTCCGGAAGATCATTCCTCAACTGGAAAAGGGCGAGGAGATCGAGTATCGCGACACTGAGCGCCAGAAGGAGCTGGGAATACAACTGGGCGAGGGCGAGAAGTATCTGACCGGCGACTACATTGTGGATGAGAAGCAGCGAACGATCGGCGTGACCGACGATGGCTGGGTCACGATTGAAAAGGCGCTGGGGATCGGCAACATTGCAGATGCGGAGAACTGGGAACTGAAGCACTACGTCGAGACGGCGATTAAGGCCCACGCGCTCTATCATCGCGACGTCGAGTATGTGGTGAAGGACGGCGAGGTGATCATCGTCGATACCTTCACTGGCCGCCTGATGCCGGGGCGGCGCTGGTCAGACGGGCTGCACCAGTCGATCGAGGCCAAAGAGGGCGTGAACATCCGCAAGGAAGATCAGACGCTGGCCACGATCACCTTTCAGAATTACTTCCGCCTCTATAAGAAGCTGAGCGGCATGACGGGAACGGCGGAGACCGAAGCGGCTGAGTTCGAGAAGATCTACAAGCTGGAGATCGTCGTCATTCCGACAAACAAGCCGATGCTGAGGCTTGAGAATCCCGATGTGGTCTACCGCACGGAGAAGGAGAAGTTCAAGGCGGCGGCTGAAGAGATCGCCAGGTTGCACGAGAACAAGCAGCCTGTGCTGGTGGGCACGGTCTCGATTGAAAAGTCGGAGCGTTTGTCGGCGATCCTGCAGCGCAAGGGCGTGCGCCACGTGGTGTTGAACGCCAAGTTCCATGAGCGCGAGGCGGAGATCGTGGCGCAGGCCGGAAGGCTCGGAGTGGTGACGATCTCGACCAACATGGCCGGGCGCGGAACCGATATTCTGCTGGGCGGCAATCCCGACTTCATGGCGCGGCAGGAACTGGTGAAGAAGAGCAAGGCGCGGGCGATCAGCGTAGCCGAGGGCGCGATCAATCCGATGGCGCCGGCGGGATTTTTGCGCTTCTACTATCAGGGCCAGGAGTTTGAGATTGCGGAGCCGGAGTGGGCCGAGGTCTTCAAGGTTCACGCCGATGCTGCGCGAGCCGAACACGACCAGGTGATCGAGGCCGGGGGGCTCTTCATTCTGGGCACGGAGCGGCATGAGTCGCGGCGCATCGACAACCAGTTGCGCGGACGCGCGGGCCGTCAGGGAGATCCCGGCGCGTCTCGTTTTTATCTTTCGCTCGAAGACGATCTGATGCGCATCTTCGCCAAGAACTGGGTGGGGACGATGCTGCACCGGAGCATGGAAGAGGATGTGCCCATCGAGTCGCGGATGGTTTCGAAGCAAATTGAGAATGCGCAGAAGGGCGTCGAGGCGCAGAACTTCGAATCCCGCAAACATCTGCTTGAATACGACGATGTGATGAACAAGCAGCGCGAAGCAGTGTATGGGCTGCGGCGGCAGCTGCTTGAGGGCGTGGATCAACGCGAGCTGATCCTGGAGGATTATGTCGGCGGGATTCTGAGCAGCATCCTGGATGAGTTTGCCGGCGAGAAGCTGCATCCGGACCAGTGGGACATGAAGGGACTGGACGAGAAGCTGACCGACCACTTCGGACTAAAACTCGCATCGCTGAATATCGGCGCCACTGGAGTCGATCCGCGCCAACTGAGCCGGCATGAGCTGGGCGAGACGATCTTCGACAAGCTGAAGGAGCAGTACGCGGCCAAGGAGAAGATACTATCGACCGCGACCATGCGCTATCACGAGCGGATGGTAATGCTGAGCGTGATCGACGGGCTGTGGAAGGACCATCTGCTGTCGATGGACCACCTGAAGGAAGGGATCAATCTGCGTGGTTATGCGCAGCGCGATCCGCTGGTGGAGTACAAGCGCGAGTCCTTCGATATGTTTGAGGCGATGATGCTGAAGTTCCAGGAGGACACAGTCCGGTTCCTCTTCAGAATGCAGATTCTCGGCCCGGACGGAGAACCGCTGGGTAGCACGGCGCCGCGCCGTCCAGTCCCACCAGCGCCGCCGGTTTCCAGCGCCGTACAACCTCCGACGCTGGAGGCGGGCCCGCGAGAGATCTCGATTTCAACGCGCCAGCCCTCGACGACCATCGACGCTCTGGAAAAAGAATTCCAGCGCAAGAAGCAGCGGGAGCTGGAGGCGGCGAGCCGGTCGGGCGGAGATGCGAGCCAGCCCACGCAACGGCGGACGGGCGAGAAGGTGGGGCGCAACGATCCATGTCCCTGCGGCAGCGGGAAGAAGTACAAGAAGTGCCACGGGGCGGAGAAATAAGCTCTTCGCGAGGACAATATGCAGTTCGCTATTGTTGGCCCCAGTGGCAAGGAGTATTTGGTAGAGGATTTCATCCAAGGAAATGCTCTAGCTAGAATTATTCGATCAGAGTCAGGCTCCAATAGCACCGATTGACCAAATAATTCGATCTTCCGAGCATCGATCAGGCAACGGCCAGAGTCCGGTGTCCTACGGAATCGGCGGCGGGAGTTAGCCTGATTTCGATGTTATAGCCAAGACGGTTCAGGCACTCCATCAACTTGCGTTCCGAGAGATTGGAAAAATCGCCGTGCAAAAGGCCGGATACTTTGGCCTGCGAGATTCCCATCCTGCGGCCGGCCTCTGCCTGGGTGAGGCCAAGACGGCGCACAGCGCGGGTGATTTCGATGACCAGGCCGGATTTGATTTTGAGCTGTGCGGCATCGGGTAGCCCGAGATCCCGAAAGACATTGCCGGAACTGCGCTCGACTTCGATCCCGTTAAGAATTCGTTTTGCCATCTCTTATCTCCTTTGCCATAAGCTCGGCCACCTTGAGCCGTGCTCGAACGATCTCCATCTCTCTTTTGGGCGTCTCGATTCCTGCCTTGCTCTTCTTTTGAAAGCAGTGCAGGACGAAGACCGCTTCTTTGAACTTGACGGTGTAGATGGCTCGGTAGGTTCCATCCGCATCGTCTTCGACCAACTCCAAGACCCCCGCACCGCCAAAGCCTTTCAACGCCTTCGCCGCATCGTGCTGCTCTCCGTGCTGGGCAAAGTTCAAGGCGTGACCGAAGAACTTCCGCACACTGACCGGTAGGCCAATCAGGTCCTTTTTGCTGCTCCCGATCCAGATCAGCGGCCTCTCTGAGGTGTGCACGGATCGATTATACCAGAACAGGTATGAGAGCTGTGGCGCTGGTGTACAGGCGATACGAGGTTGGGAAGTAGAGGACCGAGTTATGCTTCGGCGGCTTCGGCTGGTTCACGGGCTGGCTTGGAAGAGAACCAGAATTCCTTGCGGAAGAGGAAGAAGCCTTTCTTCTCGCGGTTGGCGGGGAGACCGCAGGCTGTTCTGGCCATGCGGCGGATGACCTTGGAGATGGGTGTGTCCTGAAGCGCGACCGGCTTAGCCGTGTTCTGGGTGCGTCGGGCGTTGGCGTAGTCGTCGGGGATCTTCCAGTGGGCGGGCCGGGTGAGGGCCTTGTTGATCTGCTTTTCATCGAAGACCAGAGCTTGGGGCGTGAATCGATTGAGCACGATCTGGAGCTTGCGATTGCGGTTGCAGAAAAACTGCGTGATCAGGCGATTGGAGTTGCGCAGCTCCGAGACGCCGACCTGTGTGATGAGGTAGATGCTGGTGGAGTCATCGAAGAGAGAGGTGCCGCGCAAGTCGACTCTCGAGCCGGCATCGACGACTACATAGTCGAAGGATTGGCGGGCAACGGTCAGCAGCTTATCGATCGCTTCATTGCTGGGCTGCACGGGCGAGAACTCGCCAGGAGAGGCGAGGACCGAGAGGCCTGAGCTGTGCTTGGCAATGAGCGAGCGCAGAAAGTTTGGGTCCAACCGGCTGACATCCTGAAAGGCATTCGCGATAGAGTACTCGGCGGTCATGCCGAGGGTGATAGCGGCGTCTCCCAGAGGCACTCCGAAGTCGATCAGGAGGGTTCGCTGGCCTGACTCCTGCGCCAGCGCGATCGCAAAGTTGGCGGCGATAGTCGTCACCCCGCAACCGCCCTTGGAGCCAAGAAAAACGAAGAGCCTTCTGCCGGTCCGCTTGCCATGGCAGCCCGCCGAGCGGCGGATCGAGGCGCGAGCCAGCGCACCTACGATGTCGGCGCGGAGCAGCGGTACCGTGAGGAATTCGCGAGCGCCCGCGCGCATGAAGCGAATGGCCAGCTCAAGCTGGGTTTGAGCCGAGTAGACCATGACCGCGCTGGAGTTATGGGAACAGATGCTCTCAACTACATCAAAGGCGTACTCCGGGTCGCTGTCGATGCCGATCAGAACGACGTCGTAACGCTTCTCAAGCATCTGCGGCAGATCGTCGAGGTCGGCGGGGAAGGACGAGTATTCGCGCACCGTCGTGCCCTGAAACCCCGCCAGAGCGCCGGCGACGTCCTTGCGGCTCTGGTCGTCTGGATCGATGACTGCTAAAGAGAGCACCACATCGCCAGAGGCGTTGGAGATCGGGTCGGGTACCGGCATTGCATCGGTTGTTTCCATTTGCCTGTTTCGACGCCTCGCTCAGTCTCAGCAAGGTGGAGCGCGCTCCGGCTATTGACCAAGCGCAAAGTTGAGAGAGACCTCCACCGTGGCCGTGCCCGCGCCAGATTCGAACTTCCATTTACGCACGGCATCCTCGGCCGCGGCCGAGAGCATCGTGTTTCCGCTGACCTTCTTAACATCGACTACGTTCCCTTCCGGGTCCACGGTAACCGAGAACTTGACCTCGCCGACGATTCTCATGCGTTTGGCTATCTCGGGGTAGACTGGCGCAACGCGTGTCTTGACGGCGCGCGTGTCGGCCGCACCGGCGGAAATGGCGAGGGCCAACGCCAGCGCGAGCGCAGCCCGTCGAAGGCCCCGCACTCCCGCAGGCCGCAGCTCAATGCAATGAGAACTGAATTGCTTCTTTTTCATGAAAGACCCCTGGGCTTAGATGCCGCTCTTTGGGGTTATCGGCGTCAAATGAACCGCCATTAATCCGTTTTGAGATTCTGATTACTGAAGAAACAGCTAAAAGCAGCTGCTAGCTTTCAGCGGTTAGCTTGTAGCTGGTTGATAGCGTTTGTGCGTCGTCGGCGACGGTAAACGGGGGCGGCGATCGGAGTTTTTTGGAGGCAAGGACGGTCCGATGCAGTGACGGTCGAGCTAAGAGCTAATGGCTAAAAGCTGCTTTTTATCGCTTCGAAGGTGAGGTCCTGGATGGCTGAGTGGTGCTGCTCGCGCCATTGGTCGAAGAGCCGGCCGTAGCTGAGGGTGATGTAGTGAGCCGGCGCGACGCCGAGGCGGGCCGCGGCGCTGTCGATCCACTCAGACGAGCCTTCGAGCTCGGCGAAGTTTCCGATGGGGGTTTCGTCGACGACGCAATGGCCATCGCCGTCGGTCCACTCGGCGCGCCACTTTTCATAGCGGAAGGCCGGAATAAGGCCGATCGAAAGAAAGACCTGAGCCATCGCCTCGCCGTCGGCGACTTCGGTTTCGGTCTCGATGCGGTGCTTGTGCGTGTCTTCGCCTGGGCCTGAATCCGGAAGCCGCTTGTGAGTGATGGTCCAGCGGCCGGCGTAGCTGCGGATGCGCAGAATCTCGGTGCGGGCGCGCATCGAGCGGTCGGGCGTGTCGTAGAGGACGTTGCTCTCGAAGGCGCGCGCGGTTTGCAGGGTGAAGCCGGCGGCCTGGAGGCGCTGATTGAGGGCGGCCAGGTCTTCTACGCGAAATTTGATCTCGGTCTCGATGGGCATCGTAAAAGGCGAGTATACGGCAGCGGGCCTAAGGCGGACCGGGAGGCGACAATAGAAGACGTGAAGACATTGCGATTGGCGGTGGAGGCGGCCCATCTCGACACCGCACAGGCTCAGGAGACGCTTGAGCGGGCGGCGGCGATCTTGCGTGGCGGCGGGCTGGTGGCCTTTCCTACCGAGACGGTCTATGGGCTGGGTGCGAATGCGCTGGATGAGAGTGCGGTGGCGCGGATCTTTGCTGCCAAGGAGCGGCCCAAGTGGGATCCGGTGATTGTGCACATCGCCAACGAGGCCGCGCTGGCTGAATTGACGACGGGGTTTCACGAGCGGGCGCGGAAGCTGATGAAGGCCTATTGGCCGGGTCCGCTGACGCTCCTGTTGCCGCGCTCGGAGGTAGTGCCCGATGCAGTCACGGCGGGCCGGCCACTCGTAGGCGTGCGGATGCCGGCCCATCCGGTGGCGCTGGAGCTGATCGGGCGTGCCGGTGTGCCGGTGGCGGCGCCCAGCGCCAATCGCTTTGGCCATATCAGTCCGACCTCGGCCGAGCATGTGCTGGCGGATCTGGACGGCCGCATCGATGCGCTGCTCGACGCCGGAAGGACTGAAACCGGAGTCGAGTCGACGGTGCTCGATCCGTGTGCGGAGCCGATGATCGTCTACCGGCCAGGTGCGGTGACGTTGGAGCAAATTCGTCGAATAGCGGGCCCGGTGGGGCTCTATCGCGATGGCGGAGTTGCGAAGCCCGAGCCGCCGGAGGCGCTGCCTTCGCCGGGTGTGGGACTGCGGCATTACGCGCCGAGGGCGAGGCTGGTGCTGGTTGACAGCGAGTTAGGTGAGTTGGCTGCGCGGCTGACCGAGGCTGCGTGCGGCCTTGCAGCCGAACGAGTCGGAGTGATGCTGCCCGCCGAGGTTTCCGCGCCGGATGGAGTTGCGGCGGTATTCGCATGGGGGCAGTGGGCTGCGCCAGACAAGATGGCTCATGCGCTCTACGCGGGGCTGCGCGAGCTGGACGACCTCGGCTGCACGGTGATTCTGTGCCCGCTGCCGCCGGCCGAAGGAATTGGAATGGCGATCCGGGACCGGCTGAAAAAAGCGGGGACTAAGGGCTGAGGGACTGAGGGATTAAGGGACTAGCCTTGAAGCTGATGCTTTCTTTGGCAAACGTTCGGTAAACTTGTTAACCCGCAGGCCAACTAGCCCCTTAGTCCCTAGTCCCTGCTCTTTTATTGTCCCGCATCGCCCAGCTTGTACATGTACTTGATGGCGGCTTTGTAGACGAGCGTCTTGCTGCGGCCGCGGACCTTGAGTACATTGCGGTCGTACCACTCGATGCAGCCCTCCACGGTCTCGCCGTCTTCAAGCACAAGGACCATCGGTGTCTGCGTCTGAATCTGCTTTTGCATGTAGAAGAGCTCGGCCTGACGTTGAGGCAGATCCTGCTCGTGACCCGCGCCATAGCCGTAGGCGGGCAGACGGAGATTGGAGACGTGAACCGGCCGGTTCTGAGCGCGCTTCGTCGCGCGAGCAGCTGGCTTGGTGCCACTGGAGAGATTGGATTCAAGGTTCATAGGTATGAATTCCTCGTTAGGACTGGGTTGCTAACTGCGTGCAAGGCTGACGGCCATGGCGTCGAGCGAGAGAGAGCGGAGCAGGTTGCGGCGCATGCCTTGTTCGACCTGCGCGAGGGCGTAAGCGGCGGAATCGATCCAATCGACGTTGATGCCCTGTGCCAGGCGGGCCAGTTCGGACTCGATGTCGAGGTTGCGGATCAACTGCGGCGTGCCAGCGACGATCAAGAGCAGATCTTCGACGAGGCTGCCGAGCGCGCGGAGCAGGTTGATGGTCTTCTCCTGGCCATCGGCGCCGGCGCGGTAGGTTTCGGTTGCGCGGAAGAGCGCGGAGTAGTCGGGCTCACGCATGGCAGTGTGCAGCACAATCAGCGCGTCCTGACGGCTCGCGAGATAGATGTCGAGATCGAGGGTGAGCGCGCGGCCTACAGCACCCTCGGCGAGTCGCGCGGCGAGAGCTCGGTCCTGCTGCTTGAGTCCAGGGCGGCGGCGGGCTAGCAGAGATTCAAGATCGGAGGGTGGAATCGCGCCAAGCCTGTGAACGACGGCGCGGGAGCGGATGGTTGGCAGCAGCTCCTGAGGATTCTCAGTGAGCAGGATCAGCGAGCTGTGCTGGGGTGGCTCTTCTAGAACCTTGAGGAGCGAGTTGGCTGCCTCTTTCATAAACGCCGACGAGGTAAAGATGGTGAAGGTCCGGCGCGACTCGGCCGGCGGGCGGTAGTAGGCCACATGAATGACCTGGCGGACCTGACCCAGCTTGATGAGCAACTGCGGCGGGTCGGGCGGAACGACGAGCAGATCCGGGTGGGTCTGGATGAGGATGCGGGTCTCGCGCTTGTCGATGTCGCGCATCTCGTCGCGGGCGGACACGGCTTCGGCGACGAGGGTTTCCAGATCTGACGACTGGGCGATGCGCGTGCAGTTGGCGCACAAGCCGCAGAAGTCGGGCAAGCTGTCACTTTCAGTGGGGTTGAGGCAGTTGACGGCCTGGGCGAGCATCAGGGCCAGCGTGTACTTCCCCGCTCCGCGTGGGCCAGCCAGTATCAAAGACTGCGGGAATCGCTGCGCACGGATGCTCTCGCGCAAATGCGTGACGGTTGCCGCGTTGCCTAAGAATTGCTGGAATCCCATGGGTTGAGCCTAGAGCATCTGCCGTTGCGTGTCGAGTGGGGAGGACTGAAACGCGCAATGAGTTTTAATATCCTGGGCCGCTACGCTCCATGTTGGCTTACGCGCGCCGCCACCGCTTTGCGCGCGCACAACGACCAGTAGAACAATGGCGATGCTTTCCTGGTTTAGCGGACCGAAGCAGCTCTACATTGGATGCACTCTCATCGTCATTGGGAAACTGGTGAAGCGCGGGGCTAATAAACGCTGCGCCTGCGGCGGGTGAGAAGTGCTGCTGTGAGTAAGCAGCCTTTCTACACAAGGCCTTTGAGGCCGCCAGCCACAGATCCTCCGGCTGTGTCGGCTGATGCTTCTCTGTATCGAATGTCGCCAGCGCCGGAAAGATAGTTGTCAATGAAACTTGACATTTTGCACGCGATGATGTAAAGTTTAATTGTCTTTTTGTAAAGAAGACTAATCGTGATGGGCTGTTTGAAAGGAAAGAGGAGAATCTTCATGAGTTGCATGAGCAATCCCGCTGTACGCCGCTACCTCGTGCGCTTTGCAGTCGCAATGGCGCTTTATGCCGGCTCTCTGGTTCTGTCGGTCTGGTACTTCGTCCAATTTCGTCCCACCGGTCCGCTGGCTTGGCTGCTGGCCGTCCTGCCCTCGCTACCGATCATCGGGCAACTGGCTGTCTTCGGAATGTACCTCGCGGAGGAAAAAGATGAATTCATGCGCAACCTGCAGATCCAGTCGCTGATCTGGGGCATCGGCGCCACGCTCTCAGTGACGGTGGTGTGGGGATTCTTGGAGAGCTTCGTGCGGCTTCAGCACATGAATCTGATCCTGGTGTATCCGCTCTATTGCGTACTGTCGGGCATCTCGCTCGGGGTGCTTCAGTTGAGGTACCGATGAAAAACCGGCTGCGTGTCTTGCGAGCTGAACGGGAGTGGTCGCAGGCCGATCTGGCCGAGCGGCTTCAGGTCTCGCGCCAATCGGTGAACGCGATCGAGACCGGCAAATTCGATTCGAGCTTGCCGCTGGCTTTCAAGCTGGCGCGACTCTTTGGAACTAATATTGAGGCAATCTTCAGCGATGAGGGCTGACGGCTCCTCCGAGAATTGGGAATGTCAAAAAAATGACAAGCCGGCTTGACATCGGATCGAACTTGCGGGTAGGATGAATGGAAAGTCGGCTTTACGTTCCAGGCTAAAAAAGGAGTCGGATCATGAGAGGTCTTCGTCTTATCGCCATCGTTGGTTTTGTTCAAGCGGGATTGGCGCTGCCCAGCATCCTGTCTTCGGAAACTTTGCCCCCGCCCAAGACGGTGATCTTTGCGCCCGCGCGCTTCACGGTGATGGATCTGGGCACCGCAGGCAAGCCGGATGTGCTGATGATTCCCGGACTCTCCACTTCCCGAGCCGTTTGGGACGCGGAGTCGATGCTGCTGGCCGCGAATTACCGTCTGCATCTCGTGCAGGTGAACGGTTTCGCGGGCACCGAGGCCGGCGCGAATGCCAGCGGGCAGATACTGGTTCCAGTCGTCGAAGAGCTGCATACCTACATTGTGGCGAACAAGATGCACCCAATCGTGATCGGGCACTCACTGGGCGGGCTGCTGACGCTCATGCTGGCCGATAAGCACCCTGGGGATGTGAAGAAGATCGTCATCGTGGACACCCTGCCCTTTACATCGGTGCTGATCGACCCGGCAGCGACTGCGGAGAAGATGATGCCGCAGGCAGAGGCGATCAAGCAGCAGATGATGGCCATGCCCGCGGACCAGTATGCGGCGATGCAGCCGACGATGGCCGCCCGGATGGTGACGAGTCCCGAGGCGCAGAAGATGATCGCGGCGAGCTTTGCCGCGAGCGACCGAGGTGTGGCCGTTGAGGCGATGGAGGAGGATCTCGAGACCGATCTGCGCGCCGATGTTGCGTCGATCAAGACGCCCGCGCTGATTCTCTACGCGTATGATCCGGCGGCGCAGCAGCCTGACGCGGCGACCTATGAGGCTACCGTGCGTGCCGCCTACAAATCCATGCCCAACGCAATACTGACGCGGATCGACGACTCGCGCCACTTCATCATGTACGACCAGCCGGCAAAGTTCGATGCGGCGCTGGAGGATTTCCTGAAGTAGCAGGCGTTGCAGAATTTTCAAAAAACCTCCCTGGGACAGCGACCTATACTTGCCTCATGCTGCCTCTTTCCGTCTCTTCCCGACTCTCTGTATCCGCCGTCGCCGCGGCTGGGCTGGTTTGCATGCTGGTTCAGCCACCTGTTGCCAGCGCCTGGGGCAATAGCGGCCATCAGATGATCAACCGGCTGGCGGCAACCACTCTGCCCGCCGATGTGCCAGCCTTTTTGCGCTCCCCGGAGGCAGTGGCCGAGATCGAATATCTGGGTCCGGAGCCGGACCGGTGGCGTTCGCCGGCTGAGCCTGAGCTCAACGCCGCGCAAGCCCCGGAGCACTTCATCGATCTGGAACCGGCCGATGCTCTGGGACCGTTGCCGCACCGCCGGCTCGACTTCGAGGCCAGTGTGTTCGCGTCGGGCCAGCGTCCGGAGAAGATCGGTCTGCAGCCCTGGGAAGCTACTGAGGTCTGGGAGCGTCTCAAGGCCGCGATGCGCGAATATCGCAACCGGAACGCGGCAAAGCAGGATACACGGCCTGTTGAGCAAGCAATCATCTTCTATACCGGCTGGCTGGGCCACTACGTTGGCGATGCATCGCAACCGCTGCACACGACGATTCAATACAACGGGTGGGTAGGGCCGAATCCGAACGGCTATACAACGGATCACAAGATTCACTGGCAGTTTGAGGGACCGTTTGTCGACGCCAACCTGCGCGAGCCCGAGGTGCGAGCGAAGATGAGCGCGCCAAAAGCTATCGATGGCGACATCTTCGATGCCTATTTGGCTTATCTTCGCCACACGAAGACGTACGTGGAAAAGGTCTACCAGTTGGAGAAGGCTGGCGGCTTCACTGGCGCGGGAACGGTCGAGTCCCGGGAGTTTACCGCTGAGCGGCTGGCTGCGGGAGCCAGCATGTTGCGCGACATGATCTACACCGCTTGGGTTGAGAGCGCGAAGCCAGTGCTCGATCCCTATGCGGCAAAGTGAGCATCATCGGCCTCGGCCACTGCCGGCACATGGCGGAACAGAACGGTCAGCGTTGCCGTCATGAGCAGAACCGCGGGAATGGCGATCACCAGCCACGCCAGCAGCGCCTGCCCGGCTAGCCAGCCCATGCCGGCAATCATCGCAAAGGTCGGCGTGTGCAGCAGCGGCCCCATGGCGACAGCATGGTCCGCGCCAAAGCCAAACAGCCGTCCGCCGAGCCTTACAAATGGAACGATCAGCGCCACTTGAAAGGGCATGGCCACCCAGTTTGCCGCTTGAATGGCGGGAAAGTTGAGCCGCAGACAAGAGGCCACGATCAGGCAGATGCCCGTGGTGATGCCGACCACAGGAAGGCAGCCGATGGCGAAGCCAAGAGCAAGCGTGAGCGCCAGCCGCTCCGGAGTGATGCCCTGGCGCAGCCAGATGACCACCTTCTGTTTGATCACGTTCATTGTCATGATTCTAATTGTTATCGGACGCAGGACGGGGATTGATAACTTTCAAATGAATCTTTGGTAAAGAGACCAAAGTGGGCAACAGAAAGATGCGACTTCTCCAATGTGGGAAGCTTTGGTGAATTTCGAGGCAGGTTATTCAGGGTTGGTGGTCTGCCGCAACCGCCGCATCGAGCAGTCCGGACATTCTCGGCGCAAGCCTGGCCAGCAGACCAGCCAGACGCTCCTCCACCTGCTTGCCGGTCTCGAAGACCTCTTCGTGGCTCAGCGGAGCGGCTCCCAGTCCGGCGGCGAGGTTGGTGACGCAACTCAGAGCGAGCACCTCGATTCCCATGTGCCGGGCAACGATAGTCTCCGGCACAGTGGACATGCCCACCAGAGTCGCTCCCATTGTGCGGAAGGCTCGAATCTCAGCCGGCGTTTCGAAGCTCGGTCCCGTGACCGCAAGATAAACGCCCTCGTCGAGCCCAAATCCCTCTTCGGCGGCAGCATCCTTCGCCAGTATGCGCAGCCGCTTCGAGTAGGCCTCCGTCATGTCGAAAAAGCGCTGCCCCGCGCCGCTGCACACGGCAAAACGCGGTTCATTCGGTCCGACAAGAGGATTCCAGCCCATCAGATTGATGTGGTCAGAGAGCGCCAGCAACTGGCCTTGCTTGTAGCCTTCCGCAATGCCTCCGGCCGCGTTGGTCAACACCACGACACGAATGCCCAGCGCGCCCAGCACACGCATTGGGAAGGTCACCTGCCCCGGCGTGTAGCCCTCATAGAAGTGCACGCGGCCCTGCATCGCCGCGACTGGCGCGCCGCCCAGATTGCCGGCAACAATCCGTCCCGCGTGACCCTCGACGGTCGAGCGCGGAAAGTGCGGAATCTCCGCATAAGGGACGACAATGCGCTCGCTCAGCGAGTCGGCCACCGCGCCCATCCCGGAGCCGAGAACGATGCCGATGCGAGTGCTGAAGGGGCCAAGCATGGCCCGCAAAAAAGCTGCTGCCTCAGAGACTTGATCGAAGTAGTTCATCATTTTTTGTGCCCGCCGGTGCGCTTCGGGCATTCTACAGGGAGAGAAAGAGTGTTGAACAGACTGGATCGCTCGCACCGCTCCGGTCGCAGGAGGTGATAAATAGATGTGCCGGAATATCAAGCTGCTTTTTAACTTCCATCCTCCTGTCACAGAAGAGGAGATTCGCGCTGCTTCGCTGCAGTTTGTGCGCAAGGTCAGCGGATTCAATAGACCCTCAAGGGTCAACGAGGCGGCATTCCTGAAGGCGGTGGAAGAGGTCGCGGCTGCGTCAGCAAGGTTGCTGAGCGCTCTCGAGACGAGTGCTCCGCCCAGGAATCGGGAGGAGGAGGCAGCCAAGGCGAAGGCACGCGGAGCAACGAGATTTGGCGATGCGCGCGAAGCGCAGGGATCTCCTGATGGGAGGAACGCGGCATGAAAGAGATTGTCGCAGTGATCTTTGGCCTTGGGTTGGGATGCAATGCACTGCTCTTTGTGCCGCAGGTACTGGCCATTTGGCGGAAGAAGAGCGATGAGGGGATCTCGTTGATCACTTTTGGCGGCTTCAGCGTGCTGCAGGTGGTTGGGATTGCGCATGGCGTTTTTCAGCGCGATCTGTCGCTGATTCTCGGGATGGCGGCTAGTTTGCTGACATGCGGGTCGGTGACGGCGCTTACGCTCTACTATCGCGTAAAGAGAATACGCTGAAGCCGGTGATGGGCCTTCGTTCCAGAGTGCGTTTACTTTAATGCGAAGCGCGCTAGCAACAGGCCGCCGATGCCGTCTTGCAGGAAGTGCGCCATCATGCCTGACCGCAGGCTCTTGCGCCAGAGCGCGAAGAGTCCAAAGAGGCATCCGTAGACTGAGATGACAATCACCTGGATCGAGCCCTGGTAGGCGTGGGCCACGCCAAAGCCGATGGCCTGTGCAACGATTCCGACGGCCGCGCTGCGGGTCCAGGCCGTGAACTGGCGCTGCAAGTAGCCGCGAAAGATCATCTCCTCGCAGATGCCCGCGTTGAGTGCGAGGAGGAGGAAGACTGCGACCTCTGGCTGCGTGCGGGGTAGGAGATTCTTGAGTGCCTCGCTTGACGCTGGATGCATCAGCCGAGTGAGTACAAAGTTTGTGATCCCCAGGATGATATTTGCCAGAATTAGAAAGGCCACGGCCAAGCCGAGGTCACGCGCAATCGTTCGGATTGCCGGCAGGTTGGCGCCCATGAGCGTCTCGAGCGTCGCGCCACCCCAGCGCGCGCCGAGCCAGATAAAGGCTACAATGATCCACTCGGCGACGAGGGTGAATGTGTAACCGATTAAACGATGCTCGGAGAAAGCGGCATGGCTTCCCCCGCGTTGAAAGAGGCTGAGCAAGACCACACCGAGCAGTAGTAGGCAGACTCCTGCTGTGTGCCAGGCCGGGGCGATTCCTCTCGCTGCCGGTTGTTGTTGCGGCTGCTCGCCGGGTGATGCCGGAGCGGTTAACATGCGATCTCCCTTCGGGGTTCAACCTATCTATACGCAAAATCGAGGAAAGCTGCCGAGCAAACCGAGATGTTTTTTGGAATTACGCGATCCGGCCATGTGGCGTGAGGCTTTACAATCTTCTCTGGCATGTCCAATAAACTCGCTTTTCTCTTTCCGGGGCAAGGTTCGCAGGCAGTCGGCATGGGCCGCGAACTTGCCGAGCGTTATCCTGTTGTCCGCGAGACCTTTGCCGAGGCCGATGAAGCGGCCGGCTTTGCGCTCTCAAAGCTGATCTTCGAAGGGCCCGAGGAGGATCTAAGGCTCACCGAGAACACCCAGCCTGCCATCCTGACAGTCAGCGTCGCCGCGCTGCGCGTGCTCGCTCTCCATGGCATCGAGCCGGACCTGGCCGCCGGTCACTCGCTGGGCGAGTGGTCGGCCCACGTCGCCGCCGGGACTTACAGCTTTGCCGACGCCGTGCGCTTCGTCAAGGCGCGCGGAAAGGCCATGCAAGAGGCGATTCCTCCCGGCCAGGGCGGTATGGCGGCCATCCTCTCGCTCACTCCCGAAGTGGTCGCCGAGGTCTGCGCCGAGGTGGCAACCGAGACCGGTCTCACCGTCTCGCCCGCCAACTTCAACTCTCCCACACAGACGGTGGTCTCGGGCGCTCTGGCCGCGGTCGAGAAGGCCGCCGCGCTGGCCAAGACCAAAGGCGCCCGCCGCGCCGTCATGCTTCCCGTCAGCGCTCCATTCCACTGTGCGCTGATGCAGCCGGCCCAGGAGGAGGTAGCCCGCGTCCTCGGCTCCCTCACGCTCTCCGATCCGAAGTTCCCGGTCGCCTCCAACGTCACCGGCGGCCTTGTACACACCGCCGCCGAGGTCCTCGAAGCTCTCACTCACCAGGTCACCGGCACGGTGCGTTGGGTCGATTGCGTCAAGACGCTGATCGCCGAAGGGCCGCAGTTCTACATCGAACTCGCCCCCGGCAAGGTGCTCTGCGGTCTGCTCAAGCAGATCGACCCGGAGCAGAAATCGCTGAATGTGGAAGACCTCGCCAGCCTGGAGAAGACGCTGACCGAGCTGCAAGCAGCAGACTCAGCCGAATAATGCTGACTCGGCTGATTTGCTACGAAATCCCTCCGGGGCCTTCGAGGAATTGCACATCTTCAGGCGAAAAGTGCAGCGTGTGGTCTCGCGGGTCGTAGTCCAGATTGATCGCCTTGCTCTTGCGCCCGTTCACAAACGTCCCCGTCTGCAGCATGTTTCCAACCATGCGCGTTGCTGCAACCCTGTGGCTGTGAATCGCGCCGTAATCGTTGTCGGGGCTCATGGGGCTCCAGTCCTTTTCAAAGCGATCGAAGGGATAAGCGCTGTACTGCGCCTGATGCTGCTGCCAGTTCGGATCGTGCATCCAGACGCCATAGGCCGCGGGCAGATCGTTCTTCTCAAGCGCGGTAAAGAATGCGTTCACCGCGCTTCTGCCGCGCAGGTGCGCGTTCCAGTTCCAGGGCCAATCAATTGGAAGCCCCGCTACGAGCCACCAGCCAACAAAGAGAACAAAGAGGCCGCCAGCCGCGCCCAGAGCTATCGTGCGGCGGCGGCGATCGCGAACTTCGTCAAATGCAGGAGCGTCGAGCAGGGTCATGATGCACTTTCCTTGAATCAAGAATACGGCAACGCAGGGATTAAGAACCAAGGGACTAGGGACTAAAGGACTAGGGACTTGCAACCCGGTCTCTCAGAGCTATTGAACTTTGTGCCTCCCTCGTTGCTGTCCGATCCTGTAAGGTTAGACACCGCCAGCAGGCCGGCTGTTCCCAGGTCCCTCAGTCCCAAGTCCCTTAGTCCCTGTTCTTCTCACTCTTCCCGGCTATAGGTCGTCCGGCTCTTCTCCGCCTGTCGCTCCAGGGCCAGCTCGATCAGCCGCGTGATCAGATCGGTGTAGCTGATCCCCGTCGCCTCCCACAGCTTCGGATACATGCTGATGCTGGTGAAGCCCGGCAGCGTATTCACCTCGTTCAAAAAGATCCGCCGCTTGCCGTCCGGCTCCATCAGGAAGTCGACGCGCGCCAGCCCCGACAGATCGCAAGCCCCGAATGCAGCGACAGCCATCTCCCGGATCTGCTTCGCCTCGGCCTTCGTCAGCTTCGCGGGAATCACCGCTGCCGAGCCCTCGCAGAGATACTTCGCTTCGTAGTCGTAGAACTCTTTGCCCGGAATAATCTCGCCCACCACGCTTGCCTTCGGGTCATCGTTGCCCAGCACGGCAACCTCAAGCTCGCGAGCCTTGGACCTCCTGCCGCCTACACCTTGCTCCACCACCAGCTTGCGGTCATACTTTGCGGCGAGATCGAGCGCCGGGCCGAGCTCCTTCCGGTCGTGAGCCTTCGAGATTCCCACCGATGAGCCCAGATTCGCAGGCTTCACAAAGACCGGGTACTTCAGCGCAGCCTCGATCTGTGCCGTGGCATTCTTCGGCGACCTCTCCCACTCCGTCCGCAGCAGCGTCACGTGTTTGACCATGGGCAGCTTGGCCTGCGCGAAGAGCCTCTTCATCACATCCTTGTCCATGCCCGCGGCCGAGCCCAGCACACCCGAGCCGACATAGGCAATCCCCGCCAGCTCAAAGAGCCCCTGTATCGTGCCATCCTCACCGAAGGTCCCGTGCAGCACCGGAAAGATGACGTCGAGCGACTGCCCGCCCAGCGCCGCATGGCTGTCGAGAGCCGCGGCAGCGTTCTTCGGCTCGGGAGCAAGCAGCGTTGGCTGCCCCTCGGCCAGCACTCGCGCCCCCGGCGTCGCCGCCGGATCGCCGGCCCGCAGCATCTTGACCTCGGCCTGATGCTTTCCCTCGCCGGCAGCCGGCTTAGCCGGTTCGGAACCCTCCAGCAGCCCCTTTGCTGCTCCCGCAGTTAGCCAATGCCCGGCTTTGTTGATGCCGATCGGCACCACTTCAAACCTATCGCGATCAATCGCCTTTAGAATCGAAGCCGCCGAGAGCAGCGAGACCTCATGCTCGCCGCTCCGACCGCCAAACACAACTCCAACCCGCAGTTTCTTTGTCATTCTCTTCCTTGATCACCGCTTGTGAGCCGGAACATCGGCACTGTTTCAGTGTAGAACTCTTCACAGGATCTTCTTCCCAAATGCCGAGCAGGCCAGCTCTACTGCCAGATCCGCCGTGCGGTTGTGCTCGTCGATCACCGGATTGACCTCGACGATCTCAAGGCTCAGCAACCGTCCATGGTCGGCGATGATCTCCATCGCCAGATGCGCCTCGCGATAGGTCGCGCCGCCGCGGACCGGCGTGCCGACTCCAGGCGCATCTTCCGGGTCGATCCAGTCCATATCCATCGAAACGTGATAGCCCGCTGTCCCTCGCGCGGCCACGCGCAGAGCCTCTTCCATCACTGTTCTCATGCCTCGTTCGTCGATGTCGCGCATCGTGTAGACCTCAGCGACTCCCGCGCGGTGCAGATTGTCGCGCTCGCCGGTATCCATGTCGCGCAGCCCGATCAGCACGGTGTTTTCGGCGGCGATTTTTGGCGCGTAGCCGAAGATGTTCGCCAGTTGCTCAGGTCCCAGGCCAAGCAGCGCGGCCAGAGGCATGCCGTGCACATTGCCCGAGGGCGAGGTCTCCGGCGTGTTGATGTCCGAGTGCGCATCGATCCATAGAACGCCGATCTTCTGGTTCTGGCGGCGATAAAAATGAGCCACGCCGCTGACCGAGCCGGCGGCCAGCGAGTGGTCGCCTCCGAGCAGCAGCGGCGTCATCCCATCTTCGAGAGTCTTCACGGCGGCCTCGGCAGTGCGCGTGCAGGTCTCGGCGATTTGTTTGAGGTAGCGCGCATTCTCGCAGCCCGCGGCCTGCGTCTCGGCGATCTCCACACGAATGTTGCCGCCGTCGGTGACCTGGTGACCCAAGGCCTCCAGCCGCGCCTCCAGTCCCGCCACCCGCACTGCAGAGGGTCCCATGTCGACGCCGCGGCGGCTCGCGCCCAGATCGAGCGGCACGCCGATGACCCGAATGCGGCGGGTGGACTGCGCCTGCGCGCCTCGCAGCAGAGATGTGGAAGCTGGGTCGGTAACTTCAGGGGAATTCGGCATCTGCGGACCTCCAGTGGCGGAATCGGACCGTCCTGCGTCTAACAGAACAACGAAGCACTTCAACGCAAGCACAATGGCCCAAGAATGCCATTAAATCAGATTCGCACGTGGGGGAGTATAGTAAGAGCGGGCGAACTTCTCTTGCGCGCCGGCTCCCGGATGGAAGTTCATGCGGGAGCGGCCAACGGGTGTAGTCCCATTGGCCGGAGTTGTTAGCGATCAGATGAACGAGCGCGGATATAACGGGCCCATTCCGCTGAGGCAGTGGATCCCAGCGGCGGCAATCTTCCTCGGATTGGCCTCTACAACCTGCGCGGCCGACTCCTACCTCCGCGCCATCCACGCCATCACCAACGAACAAGCCAAGGCCGCGCAGCCGGTTGACTTTGAAGCAACTGTTGTCTATTGGCGCGGTTACGAAAACATCATGTTTGTCCAGGATGGCGACTCCGCCATCTTTGTGCGTCCTCCCAACACACAGACACTCGCGCCGGGAGATCGCGTGAGGGTGCGCGGAACGATGCAGGCCAGCTTCCATCCCCTTGTGGTTGGCTCGACGGTAACGTTGCTCAGACACGGCGCTCCGCCCGCGCCCGTGCCCGCCACCTTTGAGGAGCTGATTCGCGCGCAGTACGACGCAAGGCAGGTGACCGTTCGTGCCACGGTCCGTGCTGCGGATCTTGTGATGAGCACCGCTGCCCCTGTCACCAGCGCTCGCCTCCAACTTCTCACACAGGGAGGCCACATCGAGGCAAATCTCGACAGCACCGATGAAAACGCACTCAAAAATCTGCTCGACGCCGACGTCGAAGTCACCGGGGTCGCCGCCGGCAAGTTCGACAACAAGATGCAGCAGACCGGCGTCGTCCTCTATCTCTCCTCGGCGGACGACATCAAGGTCCTCAAGCGCGCCAGCGCCGATCCATGGTCCCTTCCCGTCAAACCCATGGACCAGATCCTTCGCGACTACAATCTGGTCGACCTGACGCCGCGGGTCCACGTGCAGGGAACGATCACCTACTACCAGCCCGGCTCCGCCATTGTGTTGCAAAGCGGCTCCAAGAGTCTCTGGATTGAAACCAAATACCGCGAGCCTCTGCAGATCGGCGATCGAACCGACGCAACCGGCTTTCCCGACGCGCACAACCGGCTCCTGACCCTGACCGATGCGGAGGTCCAGGACAGCCACGTCTATGAGCCCGTCACTCCGCTGCTGGCGACGTGGCAACAACTGGGCTTCTGGAGTACCAACAGGCCCGACGGTCACCAGAACGATCTGGTCTCCATCGAGGGTCAGGTTCTCACCGAGGTTCGCGAGGCCGCGCAGGACGAGTATCTTCTCGCCGCAGACGGCCGGATGTTCACCGCGATCTACCATCATCCGCGGCCGGGCGTCGTTCCACCCATGTTGCAGGTTCGGCCGGGTTCCCGAGTCCGCGTCACGGGAATCTGCACCGTCATAGATGTCAATTCCATTAATCCTGGCGGAGAGGTTCCCTTCAATATTCTGCTGCGCTCCTTCGACGATCTGACGGTGATCGCGCGGCCCTCTTGGCTTAACACTGCAAACCTGATTCGCATTGCCGCTCTGCTGGCGCTGATTGTGATTGCCTTTGGAGTTTGGGGAATCACGCTCAAGATCAAGGTGCGCCGCCAGACCGCAGCTCTGGCCAAACGCATCGAGGCCGAGGCTGCTTATGAGCGGCGCATGGCGCAACTCGAAGTGAAGCGCAGCCGCATCCTCGAAGACATCAACGGCTCACGCCCGCTCGCCGAGATTCTCGAAGAGATCATGGAACTGGTCTCCTTTGCGCTCAATGACGCTCCTTGCTGGTGCGAGGTCACCAACGGCGCGCGGCTAGGAGAATTCCAGCCTCTGGCAGAGAACCTGCGCATCGTGCGCGCGGAGATTCCCGCACGCTCAGGACCACCGCTGGGCGCGCTCTTTGCGGCCCTCGATTCGACCGCAATGCCCGATTCGTCAGAGGCAGCCGTACCCGAGAATGAGGCGCTCACCGTCGGCGCCAAGCTGGCCACCCTGGCCATCGAGAGCCGCCGGCTCTACTCCGACCTCCTGCATCGCTCGGAGTACGATCTGCTCACCGACATTCACAACCGTTTCTCGCTGAGCAAGCGTCTCGATGCGCAGATCGAAGAGGCGCGCAACCATGCCGGAATCTTCGGCTTGATTTACATCGACCTCGACGGATTCAAGCAGGTGAACGACGTTTACGGCCACCACATCGGCGATCTCTATCTGCAGCAGGTGACGCGGCGCATGAAGCAGCAACTGCGCTCTCACGACATGTTGGCGCGGCTCGGCGGAGATGAATTCGCTGTTCTGCTTCCTCAGGTTCGCAATCGCGGCGGTGTCGAGGAGATCGTGCAGCGGCTGGAACACGCCTTCGACGATCCCTTCTCTCTCGAGGGAATAACCTTACATGCCTCGGCTAGCTTCGGAATCGCTCTTTATCCTGAAGACGGCACCACCCGGGACAGCCTGCTCCACTTCGCCGACGCAGCCATGTATGTCGCCAAGAACCTGCGCAAGCACTCCGACACCAGCGCAAATAGCCCCGACAGCTTCGCCGCTCCAGCTAAAAGCCGAGCGTAGGCTCCTCGTCTCAACCATTACTTTTGAGTAAATAAGCTTCCCCTTCGTCTTATATGAAGATATTTGTCCTACCAGATGCCGATATAAACTGTGAATGCCAGCCCGACAGGATTCTGCCCGGTGAACAGAGTGATTTCAGCGATTGTGATCGTCTTCGGCTGGGCCTCATCTGTCTGGGCGGCGCAACCCCCAAGAGTCCGTGCCCTTCCGGTCACTCCTTTCGAAAAACTCTCCGCCGGGGTGCGCGAGCGCGACCTCCCCCAGAGAGTGCGGGTTCATGGCGTCATCACCTACTACGAGCCAGGTAAAGCCGTCGTTCTTGAGGATGGCTCCCGCAGCGTTTGGGTCGCGACCACAACGGCCACAGATGATCTGCGAGTCAACGATGCAGTCGACGCGATCGGAACTCCCGTCACGCAAAACGGATTGCCCGCGCTCGCCGATGGCGAAATCTGGGATAACAGGGAACAGGCCGTTGTCTCTCCTCAACCGGTGACCCTTGAACAGCTTGTCTCGGCCAGCCATCCCCTTGATCTAGTCTCTCTTGAGGGAGTGGTGATTTCCGGCCTTCGCGAACCCACACGCGACGAATACGTGCTCTCCGCCGGGGGCCAGCTCTTCCGCGCGGTTTTGATCCGCCTCGGCCAGACCGATCCCTCAACAAGATTGATCCCGCCAGGCACCAGAGTCCAACTCACCGGCATCTGCATACCCGCGAACTCCGACCCGTCAGGCGCTCCAGCCTCGGTCGAGATCCTTCTGCGCGCTCCCGGCGATATTGCGATCGTCGCGAGGCCGTCGCTACTTGCCATTCGCAGCCCCAGCATTCTCTTCGCTCCCATGCTGCTCGCGATCTTGGCCCTCGCCGTCTGGGGATGGACGTACAGGGCGAGGGCGCGCCGCCAAGCCGCCAGACTGGCCACGCTGGCCTATCTCGATCAACGCCGCAGCCGCATTCTTGGCGATATCAACAGCTCGAAGCCCCTGGCGGAGATCATCGAGAAGATCGCCGAGATGGTCTCCTTCATGCTCGACGACGCTCCCTGCTGGTGCGACATCAAAGATGGAGCGCGACTCGGCAACTGCCCCGCCGATCTCAAGCATGTTCGCGTCCTCCAGGAAGAGATACCAGCCCGATCCGGGCCGCCCCTGGGCAGCATTGTTGTGGCCGTCGATTCCGGCGGCCTTCCGATCGTCCGTCGCACCTTTAGCCGGGAGCGAGAGGCACTCTCAGTTGGGTCCAAGCTGGCCATGCTGGCAATGGAAACCCGCCGGCTCTACTCCGACCTCCGGCAACGCTCCGAGGTCGATTTGCTCACCAATGTCCACAACCGCCTTTCGCTCGGCGAGCGCATGGACGCCCTGATCGAAGAGGCGCGCCAGAATGCCAGCGTTTTCGGCCTCATCTACATCGACCTAGACAAGTTCAAGCCGATCAACGACACCTACGGCCACCACGTCGGAGACCTCTTCCTCCAGGAGGTTACCGTTCGCATGAAGCAGCAGCTCCGCTCGCATGACCTGCTGGCGCGTCTGGGCGGCGACGAGTTTGCCGTGCTGCTTCCGATGGTGCGCAACCGCACGCGCATCGAAGAGATCGCACTGCGTCTGGAACACTGTTTTGTCGAGCCGTTTGCGGTCGAAGGAAACGTCATCCACGGCTCGGCCAGCTTCGGATACGCTATCTATCCGGAGGATGGTGCAACTAAGAACGAGCTGCTGAGAGCCGCCGACGCTGCCATGTACGCGGCCAAGAACTTCCGCAAGCAATCCGCTGCCCAAAAGGCCGGACACCCGAATCCAGCGCCCGCCGGCTGAAGTTTCGGGGATGTTGGAGATCCTCGACGGGCCGTGGCCTTTCAGCAATTCGCTGGTACATTTTCCGTCGCGCGCGAGTATACTGTGGGTTCTCCATCTGAGGTTCTTTTAATGCGTTTGAACGGTGCCGACATACGCCCGCAGACCAGACACGACAGACCGGGCACGACAGGATTTTTTCCGTCGAAGAGATTGATTTCAGCGATTGCGATAATCTTTGGCATGGCCGGGGCTGCCAGTGCAGCGCCGCCAGCGCCCATCACAACTCTGCGCGAGATCCACGCCCTCAGCAATGCAGAAGCCAGTCATAAGCTGCCGGTTGCCTTCGAGGCGACGGTGACCTTCTATAACAAAGTCGTCTCGACGCTCTTTGTGCAGGATGAAGGCGCCGGTGTCTACGTCTTTCCTAAAACGGATGCCATGCTGCTTCCCGGAGATCGCGTCCTGATCCAGGGCAAGACGGCTGACAGTTTCCACCCTATCGTCGTCAGCGAGAGCATCTCCGTGATCCGCCACGGCGACTTGCCTAAGCCTGTGCCCTCCACCTACGGCGAGCTGATCCGGGCCCAGCGCGACTGCCTCCTGGTCACAGTGCGCGGCATCGTTCGCTCCGTCGATACCGATGAGACGGCTACAGGCCGCAATGGCAACTCTACCTATATGCAGGTGCTTGCCGAGGGCGGTTATATATCGGTGTATGAAGAGGAGCACTATACGGCAGCGAAACGCGAAGAGATGATGGACGCCGAAGTTGAAGTCACCGGAGTTGCCGGTGGGGTCTTCGACGGCAAGGGGCAAATGCATGGCATCACACTCAGCATTCCCTCGTCCGCGTACATCAAGATTCTCAAATCCGCCAGCGCCAGTCCGTGGTCTCTCCCGATCACTCCCATGGACATGGTGATCGCCAGCTATTTTGTGGCGGATCGCACCGAGAGAGTCCGGGTCCACGGAACCATCACCTACTTCCAGCCTGGCTCGTCCGTCGTCTTGCAGGACGGCGCGAAGAGTATCTGGATTTCGACCCTGACGCACGACTCCTTGCAGGTCGGCGACGTGGTGGATGCAACCGGTTTTCCCGAGGAGCACAAGGGCTTTTTGGCTCTAGCTCACGGCGAGATACTGGATAGTCATGCGAATGCGCCCATCGCGCCCTTGGCGACATCCAGAAAGGAACTTGCCGAGAGCCACCACATCATCGACCTGGTGACAGTCGAAGGGAAAGTGGTTTCAGCGGCCCGTGGGGCGACGCAGGACGAATACCACATGACCGCCGATGGCCAAATCTTCACCGCGGTTTACCGCCATCCCTCCGCCAATAACGCCGCTCTTCCGCCCATGAAGATGATTCCCATCGGCGCCATTGTCCGTGTCACCGGCATCTGCATCACCGAAGATGCCAACCCCTTCGCCGGCGAGGTGCCGTTCGATATTCTGATGCGTTCCCCCGACGATATCGGGATCGTTGTCGGGCCTTCCCCAATCAACACGCGCAACCTCCTTTTGGCCCTCGGCGTACTACTGATCGTGGTCTTCGTCGTGATCGCCAGGAGTTGGGTCCTGGAACGTAAGATGCGGCGTCAAACCGCCATTATGTCGGCTCGCGCGGAGGTAGAGGCCGTCCTGGAGCGCCAGCGCAGCCGCATTCTCGAGGACATCAACGGATCGCAGCCGCTGGCCAGCATCCTCGAAAAGATCGTGGAGTTGTCCTCGTTCAGCCTGGATGGCGCCCCATGCTGGTGCGAAGTCGCCGATGGTTCGATGGTGGGCGATTGTCCGCCTGAGCCGCACGATCTACGCATCGTCCGCGCGAGTGTCGATTCACGCTCCGGCCCGGCACTGGGAGCGATCTTTGCCGCAATGCCTCCTCAGATGCCGCCTTCCTCCCATGAAACTGACTCTCTCTCCATTGGGGCGCGGCTGGCCACGCTGGCCATCGAGACCCGGCGGCTCTACTCCGATCTGCGCCGACGCTCGGAGTTTGATCTGCTCACCGATATCTACAATCGCTTCTCGCTGCACAAGCGCCTTGACGTTCTGATTCAAGAAGCTGGCCCGAGCGGCATCTTCGGAATGATCTATATCGACCTCGACAAATTCAAGCCGATCAACGACACATTCGGCCATCACGTGGGAGACATTTACCTCCAGGAAGTGGCCATGCGCATGAACGACCAGTTGCTCGGCGGCGATATGCTGGCCCGGCTGGGCGGAGATGAATTCGCCGCTCTGGTCTCGCTCCAGCACGGCCGTTCCGACCTGAACAAGATCGTTGCCAGGCTGCAAGGCTGCTTCGACGCTCCCTTCATCATTGAGGGGCATGTCATCAAAGGTTCGGCCAGCATCGGCGTTGCTCTTTATCCCGAGGATGGCGCCACAAGAGACGCCCTGCTGAGCGCTGCTGACGCCGCTATGTATGTGGTCAAGAAACTCCGCCACCAGGCCGACGCCGCAACGTCCTAACGGAGACGCACCAAAAGCAAAGGCCCGGCAAGCGCCAGGCCTCACTATTCAACTGTTCATTCGTCCACCTGTCGACGGTCTTTACTCGGCAGCCATCTCCTCCGCCTCGCCCTCCTGGCGCATCATCTCCAGTTCGCGCTCGGCGGCTTCGATCTCGGCCGTCACCTCCTGCTGCACCCGTGCTGCCGCTTCTTCGAGCTCCGGTGAGAGCTGGACGTTGCGGTAATACTCCAGACCCGTGCCAGCAGGGATCAGCCGTCCGACGATCACGTTCTCCTTGAGGCCGCGCAGGTTATCGATAGCCCCGTTGATGCTCGCTTCGGTCAGCACGCGAGTCGTCTCCTGGAAGCTGGCAGCCGAGATAAAGCTGTCGGTCGAGAGCGATGCCTTCGTGATGCCCAGCAGCAGCGGACGCCCGATCGCCGGACGGCCTCCCTCTGCCAGCACCCGTTCGTTCTCCTCGCGGAAGCGGAAGCGGTCGACCTGCTGCTCCAACAGAAAGTTGGTATCGCCGATCTCGTCGATCCGCACCCAGCGCAGCATCTGCCGGACGATGACCTCGATGTGCTTGTCGCTGATGGCCACGCCCTGCAACCGGTAGACCTCCTGGATCTCGTTCACCAGGTAGGCTTGCAGCTCCTTCTCGCCCAGCACGGCGAGAATGTCGTGCGGATTCAGCGGCCCATCCATCAGCGGGTCGCCGGCACGCAGACGCTCGCCCTCCTGGACATTGACGTGAATGCCTCGCTGTACCGAGTACTCCTTCTCGTCTCCGTTGTCCGCGGTCACATAAATCTTGCGCTGGCCCTTGCTGACCTCGCCGAAGCGGACCACGCCATCGATCTCGCTGATGGTGGCCGTCTCGCGCGGCTTGCGCGCCTCGAAGAGTTCGACAACGCGCGGCAGACCGCCGGTGATGTCCTTGGTGCGCGTGCTCTCCTTGGGAATCTTCGCCAGCACGTCGCCCGGTCCCACCTCATCGCCATCCTGCACCATCAGGTGAGCGCCGCGCGGCAACAGATAACGCTTGTTGCCCTTGGCGTTCTTCACCACAAAAGCCGGCTGCCGCTTCTCGTCCGGTGCATCCGCAACCACCCAGCGCGAGAGGCCGGTCACTTCGTCCACCTCTTCGTTGAGCGTGATGCCTTCCTGAAGATCCTTGAAGGTTACCGTGCCGCCGATCTCGGTCAAGATGGCGTAGGTGTAAGGATCCCACTCGGCCAGCAACTGGCCCAGCTTCACCTGCTCGCCGTCCTTCACCCGCAGGCGCGCGCCATAGACCACCTGGTAGCGCTCCTTTTCACGGCCGCGTTCGTCTTGAATGGCCACCGAGCCCGACCGGTTCATTGCCACCAGCGTGCCGTCCTTGCTCTCGACGTAGTTCAGATTGATGAAGCGCACGAAGCCGTTGTTCTTGGCGTCGAGGCGCGACTTGTCTTGCACTCGGCTGGCCGTACCGCCCACATGGAAGGTACGCATCGTCAACTGCGTTCCCGGCTCGCCGATTGACTGCGCCGCGATCACGCCGCAGGTCTCGCCCAGTTCCACCATGCGTCCCGAGCCAAGGTTGCGCCCATAGCAGAGAGCGCAGACGCCGCGCCGCGACTCGCAGGTGAGCACCGACCGGATCTTTACCTTCTCCTTGCCCGCCGCCTGAATCGCCGAGGCAATCTCCTCGTCGATCCCCTGGTTCACATCCACCACGATGTTGCCGTCGTAGTCCTTGATGCGCTCCAGAGACACGCGGCCGATAATGCGATCGCGCAATTCTTCGATGATCTCGCCCGACTCCACGATCGATCCGACGTAGATGCCTTCAACCGTGCCGCAGTCATACTCGGTCACGATCACATCCTGTGCAACGTCAACCAGGCGGCGTGTCAGATAGCCAGAGTCGGCCGTCTTCAATGCCGTATCGGCCAGTCCTTTGCGCGCGCCGTGTGTCGAGATGAAGTACTCGAGCACCGTCAGCCCTTCGCGGAAGTTCGCCGTGATGGGCGTTTCAATGACCTCTCCTGACGGCTTGGCCATCAGTCCGCGCATACCCGAGAGCTGGCGAATCTGCTGCTTCGATCCGCGGGCGCCTGAGTCGGCCATGATGTAGATCGGGTTCATCGCGCCGTCTTCGTCCGCGCGCTTCATGTTGCCGAACATCTCGTCGGCCACCTTATCGGTAACCGCCGACCACATCTGGATGACCTTGTTCGAGCGCTCGCCGTTGGTGATGGCGCCGTCCATGTACTGCTTCTGGACCTCGATCACCTTCAGGTCGGCGTCGCGCACGACCGTGTACTTCGAGTCTGGAATGACCATATCGTCGAGACCAACCGACAGTCCCGAACGCGTAGCGAACTGGAAGCCAAGCTCCTTGATGCGATCGAGCATCCCGACCGTCACTTCGAGACCGAGATTCTGGTTGCAATAATTCACCAGCTGTCCAATGCCCTTCTTCTTCAGTAGGCCATTGATATACGGCATCCCCGGCGGCAGCGCGTCATTCAAGATCACTCGGCCTACCGTCGTCGAGATGTACTGCTTGTCAAAGTCCACCGGCTCGATGTGCGTCAGATCCTGGTCGTCGTAGGCCGTCGTCATGTCGAGCATCTTGCCCGTGTAGCGCAGCCGGATCGGCGATAGCGTCTCCACTTCCTTGGCTTCGAGAGCCATCAGGACCTCTTCGTAATTGGCGAAGACGCGTCCCTCGCCCTTGGCGTTCTTCTTCGCCTTGGTCAGGTAGTAGAGACCGAGCACCATATCTTGCGAAGGCACGGTGATCGGCTGGCCCGATGCCGGCGAGAGAATGTTGTGCGACGCCAGCATGAGCACGCTGGCCTCGATCTGCGCCTCAGGCGAAAGCGGAATGTGCACCGCCATCTGGTCGCCGTCAAAGTCTGCGTTGAAGGCCGTGCAGACCAGCGGGTGAATCTTGATCGCCTTGCCCTCGACCAGCACCGGCTCAAATGCCTGAATGCCGAGGCGGTGAAGCGTGGGAGCGCGGTTCAAGAGCACCGGATGGTCCTTGATGACCTCTTCGAGGATGTCCCAAACCACCGGCTCCTGCATCTCGACCATCTCTTTGGCCTGCTTGATAGTGGTGCAGTGGCCCGTCTGCTCCAGGCGGTGATAGATGAAGGGCTTGAAAAGCTCGAGCGCCATCTTCTTCGGCAATCCGCACTGGTGCAGCTTCAACTCAGGACCGACAACGATCACCGAGCGTCCCGAATAGTCGACGCGCTTGCCCAGGAGGTTCTGTCTAAAGCGGCCCTGCTTGCCCTTCAGCGTATCGGAGAGCGACTTCAGCGGGCGATTGTTGGCGCCCCTCAGCACACGGCCGCGGCGGCCGTTGTCAAAGAGGGCGTCCACCGCTTCTTGAAGCATGCGCTTCTCGTTGCGCACGATGACTTCGGGCGCATGCAGATCCATCAGCTTCTTCAACCGGTTATTGCGGTTGATGACGCGGCGATAGAGATCGTTCAAGTCTGAGGTCGCAAAGCGGCCGCCATCGAGCGGCACCAGCGGGCGCAGCTCGGGAGGAATCACCGGCAGCACGTCGAGAATCATCCACTGCGGCTTGTTGTCGCTCTTGCGGAAGGCCTCGACAACCTTGAGCCGCTTGGCATACTTCAGCTTCTTTTGCGCGGAGGTCTCGGCCTTCATGCGCTCGCGCAGCTCGACGCCCAGCTCATCGACGTTGACCCGCTTGAGCAGCTCCTTGATAGCCTCGGCGCCCATCATCGCCTTGAAACCCGAGGGGCGGAACTGCTGATCGAGCTCGCGGTACTTCGTCTCGTCCTTGATGATCTCGCGGTCCTTCATCCCCGAGTCTCCGGGATCGACCACGACATAGGACTCGAAGTAGAGAATCCCCTCCAGGTCGCGAAGAGAGATGTCGAGCAGATGACCGATGCGCGATGGCAGACCCTTGAAGAACCAGACATGCGAGCAGGGCGACGCCAGCTCGATGTGGCCCATGCGCTCGCGGCGCACCTTGCTCACCGTCACTTCCACACCGCACTTGTCGCAGATCACGCCGCGGTGCTTCATGCGCTTGTACTTGCCGCACAAGCACTCCCAGTCGGTCACCGGTCCAAAGATGCGCGCGCAGAAGAGTCCGTCGCGCTCCGGCTTGAAGGTGCGGTAGTTGATGGTCTCGGGCTTGGTGACCTCGCCGTGCGACCAACTGCGGATCTTCTCGGGCGACGCCAGCATGATGCGGATGGCATCGAAATCGGTGATCGGGCTGGAAAGTTCAAAGGGATTTGAGCGGAACAAGGCGACCCTCCTTGGCGGGCCTCATCGGCGCCTGCCTTGGCTTTTCCCGGGATTCCTGATGGATCCTTCCTTCCCGGGAAGCGGTGTTTGCCGCTTTCAAGAAGGACCCTGAAAAACCAGCTTCTAGCTGTTAGCTTTTAGCTTTTAGCTGTTCGCTCTTTGTTGCGCTTGCTGGCGGCCTCAAGAGGTTCTCCGGCCGATGCAAGCTAAAAGCTAAAGGCTAAAAGCTAAGAGCTGCACTTAATCGGCTACCGCCGCCACTTCAGGCGCGGGTAACTTCTTGATGAGGTCCGCGCGCTTGATCAACTCCACGTCAAGGCAGAGTGACTGCAGTTCGCGGATCAGAACGTTAAACGACTCCGGCACACCCGGCTCAATCGCTGCCTCGCCCTTGACAATGGCCTCGTAGATCTTCGTGCGGCCATAGACGTCGTCGGACTTCGCCGTCAGCAGCTCTTGCAGAATGTAAGCCGCGCCATAAGCCTCCAGCGCCCAGACTTCCATCTCGCCGAAGCGCTGCCCGCCGAACTGCGCCTTGCCGCCCAGCGGCTGCTGAGTGATCAGCGAGTACGGCCCTATGGAACGCGCGTGAATCTTGTCGTCCACCAGGTGCGAGAGCTTGAGCATGTAGATGTAGCCCACCGTCACCGGCTGCTCGAACTGCTCACCGGTCATGCCGTCGTAGAGCGCTGTCTTGCCCGAGGAGGGCAGGCCTGCGGCGACCAGCAAAGCCTTGATCTCCTCTTCGCGCGCTCCGTCGAAGACCGCCGTTCCGAACCAGATGCCGCGCTTCATGCCGGCGCCCACGCGAACCAGTGTCTCGTCGTCGAGCTCCAGCAATTGGCGGAGCGTGGCCGTTCCGGCGAACTCTTTCTTCATCAGCTCGCGCGTGGCGGCCGCGTCGGTGTTGGCCCGGACGAGATCGGCAACCTTCTTGCCCAGTTCGTGAGCTGCCCAGCCGAGATGCGTCTCCAGGATCTGTCCCACATTCATACGGGAGGGCACACCGAGCGGATTGAGAACGATCTCGACGGGCGTTCCGTCGGGCAGATACGGCATGTCTTCTTCGGGAAGAATGCGCGCGATCACGCCCTTGTTGCCATGCCGGCCGGCCATCTTGTCACCTACCGACAGCTTGCGCTTCATGGCGACATAGACCTTCACCAGCTTGATGACGCCCGGCGGCAGCTCATCGCCCTTTTGCAGCTTGGCCACCTTTTCATTGGTGATCTTGCGCAGCACTTCGATCTGGCGCGAGGTCATCTCCTCGATCTCGTCGATCTGCTCGTTGACCCGCGGGTCCTTGTCGTTGTAACGGATACGCTTGAGGTTCTTGGTCGAGATGCGCTCGATCGTTTCGCGATCCAGAATCGCCGCCTTGGTCAGCAGGCGCTTATTGGTCCGCTCGTCGTGCAGGTCAGCCAATACTTCCTTGCCGCCCAGGATGCCGTCGAGGCGCTTCAGTCGCTCGTCGGTCAGAATGCGGATCTCGTCGCCCAGGTTCTTTTCGAGCTTGGCCACATATTCGGCCTCGATCTGCTTGGCGCGCTCGTCCTTCTCCTGGCCCTTGCGGCTGAAGATGCGCACGTCCACTACCGTGCCCTCGATGCCCGGAGGACAGGTGAGCGATGCGTCGCGCACATCGCCGGCCTTTTCGCCGAAGATGGCGCGCAGCAGCTTCTCCTCCGGAGTAAGCTGCGTCTCGCCCTTGGGCGTGACCTTACCGACCAGAATGTCGCCGTGCTTGATCTGAGCGCCGATGCGGATCACCCCGCTCTCGTCCAAGTCGCGCAGCGCATGTTCGCTGACGTTGGGAATGTCGCGTGTGATCTCCTCGGGCCCGAGCTTGGTATCGCGGGCTTCAATCTCGAACTCCTCGATATGCACCGAGGTGTAGTAGTCCTCGCGCACCAGCCGCTCGCTGATCAGGATCGCGTCCTCAAAGTTGTAGCCGCGCCATGGCATGAAGGCCACCAGCACGTTGCGTCCCAGCGCCAACTCGCCCTGCTCGGTGCAGGGTCCGTCGGCGATCACCTGGCCCTTGACCACGCGCTCGCCCTCGCGGACGACGGGTTTCTGGTTGATGCAGGTGTTCTGGTTCGACCGCTTGAATTTGATCAGCGTGTAGATGTCCGAGCCTACCTCGCGCGAGAGCTGTGTCGGATGATGCTCGCCCTCGACGCGCACGATGATACGCTGCGAATCGACCGAATCTACAATGCCGTTGCGCTTGGCAAGAATCACGGCGCCGGAGTCGCGGGCCGTGACGCCCTCCATGCCCGTGCCCACCAGCGGAGCCTCGGCCACCAGCAGCGGCACCGACTGCCGTTGCATGTTGGCGCCCATCAACGCGCGGTTGGCGTCGTCGTGCTCGAGGAAGGGCACCAGCGATGCGGCCACTGAAACAAGCTGCTTCGGGCTCACGTCGATGTAATCCACATCGGCGCGATTGACCAGCACAAAGTTACCCATACGCCGCGCATTCACCAAATCCTCGGTGATCTCGCCCTTCTCATTGAATTCGATATTCGCCTGCGCGATCGTGTGCTTGTCCTCTTCCCACGCCGACAGGTAGAAGCTGAAGGGAATCGGCTCGATCAGCCGCTTGCCCGCCTTCTTCAACTGGGCATTGAGCCGCGCCGCCTCTTCCTTTTCGATGTGGTCGCCCACACGCAGGCCGCTCTCGCCGGCGTTGGCAATCTCAACGTAGTCCAGAATCCGCGAGTCCTTCACCTTGCGATAAGGCGACTCGATGAAGCCGTACTCGTTGATGCGCGCAAAGCAACTTAGGGAGCTGATCAGTCCAATGTTCGGACCTTCGGGAGTCTCGATCGGGCAGATACGGCCATAGTGCGTCGTATGCACGTCACGGACTTCGAAACCAGCTCGCTCGCGGCTCAGACCGCCCGGTCCAAGGGCCGAGAGGCGCCGCTTGTGCGTGATCTCAGAGAGTGGATTGGTCTGATCCATGAACTGCGAGAGCTGTGACGAGCCAAAGAACTCGCGAATCGCCGCCATCACCGGCTTGGCGTTGATCAGGTCGTGCGGCATGGCCGTCGAAAGCTCCTGATAGACGCTCATCTTTTCCTTGATGGCGCGCTCCATGCGGACGAGGCCGATGCGGAACTGATTTTCCATCAGCTCGCCGACAGCGCGTACACGGCGGTTGCCCAGGTGGTCGATGTCGTCCACCATGCCGATGTTTTTGCGCAGCTTGAGCAGATAGCGGATCGTCGCGTAGAAATCCTCGGGCGTAAGCGTGCGATGGTCCAGCTTCGTGGCGTCCTGGTTCTCATAGAGCTTGATGTTGAACTTCAACCGTCCCACGCGCGAGAAATCGTACTTACGGGCGTCAAAGAACATGCCCTCGAAGAGCGCGGTCGCCGTGTCAAGCGTGGGCGGATCACCCGGACGCAGCTTTCGGTAGATCTCGATCAGAGCCTCTTCGGGCTTGCGGATCGAGTCGCGCTTGAGCGTGTTTGTAATGATGTTGCCCACATCGTCGCGCTCGGGGAAGAAGACCTCGAAGCTCGACGCGCCGCTGGCCATGATCTTGTGCAGCCGGTCGGCGGTCAGCTCGACGTTGGCCTCGACCACCACTTCGCCCGTGCCGAGATCCACAACGTCTGCCGCGGTCAGCGCGCCATCCATCTCGGCCGCTTCCACCTCGATCTTGTCGATATTTGCCGCGCGGATCGCCTTCAGCGAGTGCGCCGTGATCTTGCGTCCCGAGAATGCGATCTCCTGGCCGCCAACCACCACCGCGTGCGCGGGCTTCGCGCCTACCAGGTGAGTGTTGACCTGCACGTTCTCAGGAACCGCCCACAGCAGCTTGCCGTCTGCGATGTGCACACGGTCGACGGTATAGAAGGTCTTCAGAATCTCCTCGTCCGAACGCAGACCCAGCGCGCGCAGGAAAATAGTTCCCAGGAACTTGCGCTTGCGGTCGATCCGAACATAGAGCGTATTCTTCTGGTCGTACTCGAACTCCACCCACGAGCCGCGATAGGGAATGATCTTGCCCAGGAAGTAGGTGCGGTTGTTGGCCGTCTCAAAAAAGACGCCCGGGGAACGATGCAACTGAGAAACAATCACGCGTTCGGTGCCATTGACGATGAAGGTGCCATTCGGCGTCATCAACGGAATGTCGCCGAAGAAGACCTCCTGCTCCTTGATGTCGCGAATCGTCTTGTTGCCCGTCTCGGGATCCTTGTCATAGATGGTCAGCCGTACGGTGACGCGCAATGGAGCCGAGAAGGTCATGCCTCGCTCCTCGCACTCCTGCTGGTCGTACTTCAACTGCAGGCTCACCGGATCGCCGCACTTGTTGCAGAAGTCGGGCGTGTTCTTGTTGTAGGTGCCGCACTTTTGGCAGAGCACATCGCCGGGATGGAAGGGATCGGTAATGACCATCGCCCCGCAATGCACGCAGGCCGTGCGCAGGTGATGCAGGCCTTTCAAGTGGCCGCACTTGCACTCCCAGTTGCCGATCGAGAAGTCAACAAAGTCCAGCTGCGAGATGCCGCGAAAGTCCGTGATTGGGAATACCGACACAAACACCGACTGCAAACCCGAGTCGTCGCGCTCGTTGGGCAGCTTGTCCATCTGCAGAAAGCGCTCATAAGAACGCCGCTGCACTTCGATCAGGTTGGGAATCTGGGTTGCGGTGGGAATCTTTGAAAAATCGAGCCGGCTGCGAATCGCGCGCTTCTCGTTGGGCATGTTCACTCCTGACCCTGGTCGTTCCGGCTCACAGACCAAGCAAATCCTGGCTGCGAACCGGGCCGGCGCCCGAGTCTTATCGGCGCCGGCTGATTACGGTAAATAACTCAAAAAAGCCAGACTGGCATATTCGAATCACCAGCCCCAATCCCTAAACCCTGGCAAGCCTCGCTTGACAGCGGGAGACTGACCGCGATAGCACAGTGGGAATGCTCCCAGGCCATCCGATCTCCCGTGATAGTTCGGTCAAAAGCGAGTGGTAGGCATTGCCGCACATCCGGTGTCTGCGCTAGACTGCGCACAGTCGAGGAAGCAACCGCTAAGGTTGAACCTGTTTACGATTCTGGTGCGTTTACAAAATCTGATACATGTGGGGGTAATTTTCCCCAGGGATTCACTCCGCCAATACCGGGAGACACAAAAAGCTCGCGAGGACACAACCCCTCACGAGCGCGGCTCTTGGCCTGTGCTCCCATCCGAATTCACTTGCGTTACCCTCGCCGATCCCAAAGCTCGCTTCTGCCGCTCGCTCGCCAATCCTCGCCAACCGTCAACGGAAACCCTGCCCATTATCCAGGGTAAACCACTGACTATAAGGCACTTATCTAAAAATTCAGCCCCGCCGCCAAAGAGCTTGGCTCTGCCTTGGCCAAGTGGGGTTCTGAAGTGCCTGTCCGCAACCCTGAAGACGCGCCCGGCCAAAACTACGCTCAATCCCTTAAAAAAACGGAGTGAGCCGAAAAGACGCGCAATCGCTATCATAGCGCGTCCCATCCAGCCGTGCAAGCCGCCCGGCCGGATGGCCGGGCACTTGGATGAAACTACTTGACTTCGATGGTTGCGATGCCTTCGAACTTCTTCTTGATCGCCTCAGCCTCGTCCTTGGTCGCGTTTTCTTTGAGCGCCTTAGGAGCGCCATCGACCAGGTCCTTGGCTTCCTTCAGGCCCAGCGAGGTAACTTCGCGAACAGCTTTGATCGTGTTGATCTTGTTGGCGCCAAAGTCCTTCAGGATCACCTGAAACTCGGTCTTCTCCTCAGCCGCGGGAGCCGCCGCGCCAGCCGCGCCGCCGGCAACCATCACCGGAGCCGCTGCCGCCGCCGAAACGCCTAGCCGCTCTTCCAGCTTCTTTACCAGAGCCGCCGCTTCGAGCAGGCTCAACGAGACTATCTGTTCTTCCAACTGTGCTAGATCCGCCATTTTCTTCTCCATTCAGAACCGTTTGAAATTGTGTTTCACGGCCGCAAATCCAAACTGGAAGTTTCCGATGCGCCAGACTCGCGCCCTTCCCGCCTGCCTCGACAGCCAAATCCCTAAAAACAGCTACTAGCTGTTAGCTTTTAGCTTCGCTTTTGTTTCATCCGTCTTTTCTGGCTTCTTTCGAGGGGTAGCATCGCTCGCGCTCCCTAAAAACCAGCTAAAGGCTAATAGCTCGGCGCTTACGCCGCCGCAAACTTTTCCTTCTCCACGCCCTGGCCTAGAACTACCGCCAGATCTCGGCCCGTGGCATTGATCACCGTCGCCAGCCGCTGCGCAGGAGCATTGATCAAGAAGAGCAGCTTGGCAAAGATCTCTTCCTTGCCCGGCATCGTCGCCAGTGCCTTCACTTCTTCCACGTTCAGCAGCTTGCCATCCACGATGCCTAGCTTGAACTGGAACTCCGCGTTCTCGCCCGCCCACTTCGCGAAGACCTTCGCCAGCGCCACCGGGTCGCCCTGCGTGAAGGCAACCGAGTTGACGCCCTTCAGCCCTTTCAGCGCAGCCTCGACCTTCGTGCCTTTGCTCGAAACCGCCGCCAGCTTGTTCTTCACCACGCGGTATTTGCCGCCCGTCTCGCGGATCACCTTGCGCAGCTCATAATCCTTGGCCACGGTCAGCTTCGCAAACGTGCCTATGATCGCCGTCGTCGAGCCTTCCAGCTCCTTGGCCAGCAGTTGAACCTTCTCTGACTTCTTTGTCCTTGAAATCGCCATCTCGTCGCTCCGCTCCGACAGGGTCAGGGATCAGGGATCAGGGATCGGAAAACAAATCCAACCCAATCTCCCGGCTCTTCCCAACTCCTTCCGCGCCACTCGTGGGGCGCTGCTCAAAAATCTCTTTCCAAAACTCTCAGGTCGACGATTCAGGTAGGCAAGGCCGCTGCGACTGATCCCTGATCTCTGACCCCTAATCCCTGCTTCTTAGTGCTTGCCCGCCGCGTCCGCAACCGCCGAATCCAGCGGCACTCCGGGGCCCATCGTCGAGCTCAGCGTGACGCTCTTGATGTACTTGCCCTTGGCTGCCGAAGGCTTATGGCGCACGATCGCGCCGATCACCGTCGTCGCATTGTCGATCAGCTTCTGCGGGTCAAAGCTCAGCTTGCCCACCGGCACGTGCACCAGGCTGGTCTTGTCGGCGCGAAACTCCACCTTACCGGCCTTGATCTCCTTCACCGCCGCGGCCACATCCATCGTCACCGTCCCGGTCTTCGGATTCGGCATCAGGCCCTTGGGGCCGAGAACCTTGCCCAGCCGGCCAACCACCTTCATCATGTCGGGCGTGGCAATCAGCGCGTCAAAGGCGGTCCAGTTTTCCTTCTGGATCTTCTCGACCATCTCCTCGCCGCCCACAAAGTCGGCACCAGCTTCGGCGGCTTCCTTCTGGCGGTCGCCCGTGGCGATCACGGCCACAGTCTTGGTCTTGCCCAGCCCATGCGGCAGAACGACGGTTCCGCGCACCATCTGGTCGGCATGGCGCGTGTCAACGCCCAGGCGCATCGTCAGATCGACGGTCTCGTCAAACTTGGCGTACTTAACCTGCTTCAGCAGTGTGACTGCCTCGGGCAGAGCATAGGCGGGCTTGGACACAGCCGCGCGCGCCTTCGTAATGTTTTTGCTGGTTTTTCCCATTCATCCCTCGTCTCCCACCGCTCCTGCCGGCCCCGCTCTGCGGAGTGCCTGGAGTACCGCGCGCACCGGCATGGAAAAAGTCTGCCGCACGCAGTGCCTCGAACAGGCCCAGAAACCGTGGTGCAATTGACAGTCCAGGGATCTCCCCCAGACGCATCTATGGATCATATCCAAATGGTCACCGAATTGCAAATCGGTGCATGTAGAGGAGCACATATCACGGTCAGGACCGGTATTCTCTGGATTCCCGTCATAGACTTTCTCTTTTCATTCGCCTTCTTGAGGCGTAAGATTTTGCCCATGAAGAACGAAACACTGTTTGGCGTGGACGACGGATTACTCATTCCCGAGGTTGGACCATGGACAGAGGACAAGTTCGATCTGATTCGACTCTACTGCCAGATCTTCTCGTCGGCGATGAAGAACAAATGGACGAGGGTCTACGTCGACCTTTACGCGGGCAGCGGCTTGTGTCGGATCAAGGGCCGCAGCAACGTTCTTCTAGGATCACCGCTCATTGCTTTGTCTGTTGATGCGCCGTTTGATCGCCACATATTCTGTGAAAGCGATCCGGAGCGATTTGCAGCTTTGAAGGAACGAGTGAAAAAGAACCACCCGAAGCAGAATACTCACTTGATTCCCGGAAGGTTTGAAGAGCACATTGACCAGATTTGTTCAATGATTCCGAGTAAATCTCTGGCGTTATGTTTCGTCGATCCATTTGACTGCGATTTCGATATTGAGAATCTCAAGACCATATCGAAGTGCGCGCATGGAGTAGACTTCCTTTGTCTACTGGCCCTCCAGATGGATGCGAAGCGCAACGTCCCACACTACCTGCAGCCCGACAGCAAGATTGACAGAATGATTGGGAATACAGCATGGCGAACGCGTTGGAACAACCGATCAAACATCCATGAAGACTTTGCCAAGTTTCTCGCATCGGAATTCGCTGCCAGCCTGGCCGAGGAGGGTTACTTGAAAACCCAACTGCATCAGATGAGAGAGGTCAAGACGCACGACACGAACGTTCCCCTATACTACCTGGCAATGTTTTCCAAGAACCAGACAGCCTTCAGGCTATGGGCGCAAGTGTTGAAATACGCCACCAAACAAAGCACCCTGTTCGACTAGGAGGCGACATGTCGCTTGGCACAACAATCGAATGGACCGACGCAACGTGGAATCCTGTGCGTGGCTGCTCGAAGATTAGCCCCGGCTGCAAGAACTGCTATGCAGAGCGATTTGCAGAGCGATTTCGCGGCGTTCCAGGACATCCATTTGAGCAAGGCTTCGACGTGCGCCTTGTTCCGGATAAGATTCCAGAGCCTCTACGCTGGAGGGACCCGAAGAAGATTTTTGTCAATTCGATGAGCGATCTTTTTCACGAGTCCGTTCCAGACAGTTACATCCTGCAAATCGCCCAAGTCATGCGGGAGGCCAATTGGCATGTCTTCCAGATATTGACGAAACGCCACGAGCGCATGGCAAAACTGCTCTCAGGTCCATTGAGCTCTTTTGCCGCCGAACCGCACATCTGGTGGGGAGTCAGCGTGGAGAACAAGAAGCATGGACTCCCACGTTTGCGCAGGCTTCAAAAGACCCCAATAGCAGTACGCTTTTTGTCGATTGAGCCCTTACTCGAAGACCTTGGAGAGATCGATTTGAGTGGAATCTCTTGGGTGATTGTAGGCGGGGAAAGTGGCCCCGGATCGCGTCCCATGCAACCAGACTGGGTCCGATCTATCAAAAGACAATGCAGCAGAGATGGAGTGCCGTTCTTTTTCAAACAGTGGGGCGGTACACGAAAGAAAGCTGCAGGGCGAGTCCTCGACGGAAAGACCCACAACGGCTTCCCAGAGCTTGGTCGTGGCCGCTCAGTGAACCCCTCTCACAAGGCGATTCCGCCAGTCCGATGGGGAACTCTCGTTCCGGTCGAAGCCATTATTGGTGGGTAGCTTAAGACCGACGCGCCGCGATGGGTGCCCTCGGAAATCGGCAAAGCCCCAACGCAACTCAGCGTAAGCAACCTTCCCCAAACCAGCTCAATCGAAACCCGCCATCCCACCATCGCCGGCGTTGCTTCAAAGCGCCGCCTCCGATTCGATCGTTCGGGCGAGCCGCGATGTCAGCGCGCTCAGCAAGACGACAGGCCTGACAACAAATCCGGCAACGAGTCTGGGCATCCGGCGGAAGTCGTCGGACAACGAACGGCCAGTGCCGGTGAGAAAGACCCCATTGCGCATAACATGCAAATGAAAGAGCGCCGAAATGGCCGCGAATACGCTGACGGCCAGCGTAGCTCTGCTCGTAACGCACGCGCCGGTGACGCGATGGGCGGTCCAGTCCAGTGCCTGCGACAAGCCCGGAACACCGAGAACCACAATCAGATCTCCCAGCCACCGCCTGCGAATCCCCAGCGCTTTTTGCTGCATCCCGGCGTAAACCCCCGCGGTGAGCGTGACATAAGCAATTTCAACCCCAACCACGGCCAGGCTGCCGCGAAGACCGGTGCGGCTCATGGCTGTCAGGTACACCGCCGAGCGGGCGCTCGCACTGAGAAGAGCACACTTCCAGTTCCAGCAGGAAAAGGCCTTCCTGAACAGGGGGCTGATTTGTGGGAACATAGCTCAATTGTGCCGGTGCGCCAAAAAACAGAGCATCAAGGCAAGGTTACAGTGAGGTTGAGATTGATCCCTGACCGTAATCAGGCAGATTCCGCCCGCTCTATCTCGTTCCCGAGACCTGTGAATCAGCGAAGGCCCAACCCAACTCCGTGTGAGCGACCTCACCCAATCCAACCCAATCGAAACCCGCCATCACACCTACGCCGAGGGGCCTCTCCCTACCGGCCCGGCCGATGCAGATATCGCGCGAAGGAATATTCGCTTAATTGAAATAATTTCTGTATTGACACCTCTAAACTCCCGTGCCTAAGATGCTAGGCGGACATCAAAGCTGCGGCCTTCCCACCGCATTTCCCTCCAGGAGGTTTCCCCCATGAAGTATCTTCTGCTCGCTGCCCTCTCGCTTGTCCTCTCGCACACGCCCCTACAAGCACAGATTTCCGTCGACACCAGCAACGCCACAGATTGGAAGATCAGCAACGGAGTCATTACCGTCGATTGGCTTCCCGGCGACGGACGCATCTTCAGCATCCATTGGAGCGCCTTTCCCAATCAGGAGATCATCGATCAAACCAATAGCGACAGCCACGGCCCCAAGGGCTTCTATATGGACAACGTCGGCCCCGGAGGCGGCACGCCGACCAACAACTTCTTTATCGATCCCAACGGACAGTATGTCGATTGGTGGAATACCTTTCCGTCGAGCACGAGCAATGCCTTTACCTGGTCACAGCATCACATTCTCTTCCTCAACGATCCGGGGATTCACATCTACTTCGTTCTCGATCACGGCGCCACAGATATCGCCGGCAGTGTCGGCCAGATCCAATGGGTGCTTCGCAGCGACCTAACGCAGTTTACGAACACCTATTCGGTCGATAGCGGCCTCGGCAATCTCGGCGCCACCGCCGTGCCGCTTCCCGACGCGGTCTTGTTTGGAACCACCGACCCCGGTCGCAACGTTCAGGACGCAACAGTGGACCTGCATGGACTAACTCTTCCCGCCAACTTTCGCCGCGAGTTCTACACCAAGTACGACTATTCGAGCTACGAATATCTGCACCGCGCGGAGGGCGTCTATGGATCGACGATGGCGGCGTGGATGGTGGTTCCCAGCCACGAATCTCTCACCGGCGGACCCAGCAAACAGGATCTGATCTTTACTGGCAACCTCATCATCATGGAGGCCTACTCCAATCACCTCGACGACCAGATCAACTTCTCAGTGCCTGCTGGTTCCGCGCTGCAGAGGCTCTACGGTCCCTTCTATCTCCACTTCAATGCCTTAAGCGCCTCGCATCCATCCGCGGCCTCGCTCTATGACGAGGCGTTGTCTGCCTCGCGGCGCCTTACTCGCGCCTACGACAACGACACCGTGCTGGTCAGCAACGGCTATGTTCCCTCGACCGGCCGCGGAGATGTCGAGCTGCGAGTCGAGGATCGCGACCACTTCAATCTCAACCACGCCTGGGCAGTGCTGAGCGACCCGCAAACCAACGTTCAGTACTCCCACGCAGGACACCAGTATTGGCAGAGCCTCGACGAGTGGGGAGAAGCCAGATTCCGCGACGTGGCTCCGGGCACTTACCGGCTCACGGTCTATGACCTCGACGGCTGGGGAGAATTGCGGCACGACGGCATCACCGTCGCTGCAAACCAGCCGACCCGGCTCTCCGTTCGACTAGCCTCTGAGAGCTTCTCTCCTCGCCGGCCCGTTTGGACGATTGGTATACCCGACCGCTCGTCCCACGAGTTCCTCCACGGTCGCATCGTCGATCCCATCGATCTCGATCCCCGATTCGAATTCGATTCCAGGCGGGACTTCGAGCACTTTGACAATCACGATCGCTTCGACACTTTCGATTGGCTTGGCAGCCGTGTTCAAGACGACCGCGAGTACTGGGGCAGCTGGAACTATTGGGCCGACTTCGCAGCCAACAACGGCGCGGTGATTTACTATGCCACTCCAGTCGGCTCCACTCCCGCCACCAACGATCTGACCAAATGGAATTACAACCAGTGGCATATCTTCAATCCGGGCCTCTTCGCCGGCATTTACAACTCGGCCGACGACACGACCGACGGCTACAAGTACATCTGTCCGGCCTACGTCGGCAACTGCGTCACCGCCGTTGTTCCCGACTGGCAGGTTCACTTCACCACTTCAAGCGACGAGCAGGCCCAGGGGCAATTCGTGCTTCTCTCGGTCGGCCTTGCTGCCACCGAATCCAGCATGACGGTCTCGTTGAATGGGAATCCGCTCGTCTGGCATGGCTTCAACCTGAAGAACGCGGATGCCGGTGTTCGCAGTGGATTCTCGGGCACCTACCAGTGGGTCGTCTTCCAGTGGAATACCAGCCAACTCAATCCTCCGGGAATGGACAACGTCGTCAACTTCAATGTGGGTCACACGCAGGGCGTTATGTACGATGCGCTGCGCATGGAGATCGCCAACACCTCGGCCGATCACACAGTCACCGGCTGGAATGACTACGAATATTTGAACGCAACCACCTACGAGCCGGCCAACGACGCGATCGACAATCAGTGATCTGCGGTCTCTGGGGCCGATCCTCGCTGCCGGGGCACCTCTCAAGTGCGCCGGCAGCATTCGCTCTGTCAGGGAAGCGACGTCAGCTTCTCCCGCACATCGGGTGCGCTCTTTGAGTTCGGCGCCAGTTCGAGAAACTTCTCATAGGCGCCCTTGGCTTCAGCGCTCTTCTGCATGCTCAGGTAGGCATCTCCAAGGTTTAAATACGCCACCGCGCGCTTGGGATCGAGCGCGACCGTTTGCAGATACCACTTGATCGCGTCGTCCAGTTTTCCCATGCGGAAGAATGCGAAGCCCGCATTGTTCGCATAGAGCGCATTGGCTGGCTGCAAGCCAAAAGCCTCGGTAAACTTGGCCGCGGCATCGGCATACTGCTTTTCCTTGTAGAGGCGCATCCCTTCGTCGTTGGCCGCAGCCGCATTGTCCGCTGGCAGCTTCGGGAGACCCGCAGCGGCCCCATCGGCGACCGGAGCTCCCGCCCCAGCCGTCTGAGCCGCGCCTACGCTCTGTGTGCTCTGTTTCAACTGTGCCTGCGCCGAAGCCAGCTGTTTGCGCAGCTCCTCATTTTTGACTTCCTCATCGTGCATCTGGTTGCGCAGCTTTTCGAGCTCTGCATTCACCTTGATCGCCTGATCATCCAGCTGAGCCGAATCACCATTGAGGAACTCGGTCTCATGCTTCAAACTGAAGATGAAGTCTCCGCCCTCGGTCCCCGGCAGATTTCCAAAGGCCGGTGTCTGATGCGACAGCGCCGAGACAGCCGGTGCAACGTAGGCCGCAAGCTCCGTTGCCGTGATCACGCCGTCGCCATTCAGATCGGCGCGGCCATCCAGCCCCTGCAACAGCGTCCACGTAAACACCGAGTGCCCGTTGGGACCGTTGTCGGCTACCTGCTGGTCAGCTCCGCCGGCAGTGAACATCTGGCGGGCTTCGCGCCGCGAGATTTCGTTCAGGTAATTTTGCGACGGCAGCTCCACTCCTCCGCGCGTCAGGGCCAGTCCGCTATAGCAGGAGTCCATCACAAAGAGCACATGCTTTGCCGGGATCGCCTCCGAGATGTCCTGAAAGTTGGTCATCGAGATCGCGGTCCCCTCGAAGTCCGTCAGGTCCGCGTCAACCGGAATGATGTAGCCAAGCTCCCGGCCCGATGCAAGCTTCCGCGTAGCGCCATGGCCTGCATAAAAAACCAGAACGCGATCCTCCCTCTGCACCGTCGTCGCATCTCCCAGCTTATCGCCCAGCAGCGAGAGAATATTCTGCCGCGTCGCCTGTCCATCGAGCAGCGTAAAGACATGATCCGGCTTGAAACCATACTTCTGAATCAGCAGATCCTTCACGCCCTGCGCGTCGTGCGTTGCATACTGCAGCTTCTGCCAGTTCACATAGTCATCGATGCCGATGATCGCCGCCCAACTCTCGCGATAAGGCTGAGCCGCAGCCGGCGCGACAGGCGCCGCGGGCTGGTCGCCGCGCGCGCTGGTCGCGCCAAAATCGGTGCCATTCCACGAGACAAACTTGTAACCATCGGCTTGCAGCGTCTCGATCACGACCGGCAGCGCTTCCAGCCCCACCTTGTGGATGTCGTGAAAGAGAATGATGCCGCGCTGCTCCTTCTCAACCTCGGTAATTACTCGCTGCGCAACAGAGTTTGGCACAGGATCGGCCCAATCCTCCGAATCGACATTCCAGATCACCGTCTTCATTTTGTCGGCCTGGATCTCCGAGAGAATGTCCGCATTCGCCGCGCCATACGGCGGCCTAAAGAGAACCGGCGGTGTCTTCAGCACTTCGGTCAAAACCGTACTGGTCAAATCGATCTCTCGCGAGAGAGCGGCCTGGTCGAGCTTCGGCAGCACCGGATGCGTATAAGTATGGTTGCCGATCGTCGAGCCCGATTCCAGAATTCGGTTGCTCACCGCGGCCGTGCGGCCCAGTGTCACCACGTTTTTGTCGTCAACCGCTCCTACATTCTGGCCGATCTCGAAGAAGACCGCATGAAGTCCATACTTTTTCAGAATCGCAAGCACCTGGTCGGTGTAACGGGGATGCGGTCCGTCATCGAAGGTCAGCGCAATCGTCTTTTCAGGAAAGCCGGTCCCGGTGATCTCAAGCTTGCTCTTTGCCGCCGCGCCACCGCGCGATTCGGCCGGAGGAAGCTTCGACTCCGATTCCCTGAGAATCGCCTCGCGGTTGTACTTCGTCTTCAGAAAGACAACATAATGCTCCCACGCCTCGCGGTGAACCGCCATGCCGCGCTGCTGCAGCCCCGAGAAGATCTGCGAAATCTCCTTCTGATAGAGCGCCTGAATCTTCTCCATCGCTGCAGTGTCTTCGGCGATCCGCCTGCGCAGCACATCGCTGGGCGCGTCCTGAGCAGGGACACTGGCAAGCCCGTCCAGCACATCGCGAAAGGCCAGCTTGTCAGCATCGCGAAGATCGGCGCCATCTTCCAGCCGCACTAGAAACGCGAGCACAAGCGGCGAGCCTGGTTTGCCCAAGTCCTCGCGTAGGGCCTCCTCCAGTTTGGCCAAACGGTCGCCGTTGGCCTCAAAGAGAATCCATGCCGCGGTGCGAACCCTCTCGCGGTTTCCCTCATCGAGCGCGGCAGATCTATCCATCAGCACAATTACCTTGCGATAGGCGGCCACAGCCTCGTCCATCGTTGCGCTCACCGCGGCAGGGCTGATGGCGGCAGAGCTGGATTGCTGCGGCGACTGAGCTACTGAGAAAAGACCTGCGGTCAAAACAAGAGTTACGGCAGCTGAGATCAGCAGACAGTGTCTTCGCATGCGTGCACCTTCCATCGGAAACTTATCTACTAAGTTACTCCACGACCAGACCAACGGTCAGCCGAATCCTCTGAACAGCCGAAAGCCTGACCGCTCCGCGCGCTGCTCTTGCGATAATTTGAGCAGCCGGCAAATCGAGGTTCGTCCTGCCATGACCACTTCCGCTCCTCTCCACACAATCGACCTCATCCGCAAAAAGCGCGACGGCGGCTCGCTCGATCCCCGCGAGATCGCCTTCCTCGTCTCCGGCGCGGCCGATGGCTCCATTCCGCCCGAACAACTCGCCGCCTGGCTCATGGCCGCTTTCCTCCGTGGCCTCTCGCTCGACGAAACTCAGGCCCTCACACTCGCCATGCGCGACTCCGGCGAGAAGTTTTCGCCCGCCCGCCTCGGCAAGGCCGCCGTCGATAAGCACTCCACCGGCGGCGTTGGAGACAAGACCAGCTTTCTCGTCGCGCCCATCGCCGCGGCCTGCGGACTGGCCGTTCCCATGATCAGCGGCCGCGCCCTCGGCCACACCGGCGGGACGCTGGATAAACTGGAAGCCATCCCCGGCTGTCGCACCGCGCTCACGCTTGCCGAATTCGAATCCGTCCTCGCCCGCTGCGGCGCATCCATCGTCAGCCAGACCCCGGCGCTGGTTCCCGCCGACCGCGTGCTCTATGCCCTCCGCGACCGCACCGGCACGGTCGAAAACCCCGGCCTCATCTGCGCGTCAATTCTTAGTAAAAAGCTTGCCGCAGGCCTCGACGCGCTGGTCCTTGATGTGAAGACCGGCTCCGGAGCATTCCTGCGGGACCGCAAAGACGCCGAGTATCTCGCCGCGCTCATGGTCGCCACAGCCGAAGATGCCGGAACCCGCACCGTGGCCCTGCTCACCGATATGTCGCAGCCGCTCGGCCGCTCGGCCGGCAATTGGATCGAACTCGCCGAATCGGTCGAAGTGTTGCGTGGCGAGCGTCGCTCCGAAAGCGAAGATCTACGCGAACTCTCGCTGAAGTTGGCCGGATGGATGATTCACCTCGGCGGCAAGGCCGCCACGCCCGAACTCGGCTATGCCCTCGCCGAAGCGTCTCTCACAGATGGCTCTGCGCTCCAGGTCTTCTTTGCGATGGTCTCGGCGCACGGTGGCGACATCTCAGTCTTCGACGACCCGACTACCTTCCACAAGCCCGGTGCAACCCGCGTCCTCGAAGCCTGGGAGCGCGGCTACATCTCCGAGATGGACACGACCGCTCTCGGCTGGGCCGTGCAACGGCTGGGCGCGGGACGAGAGATGGCTGGTGCCCGTGTCGATCCCCACGCCGGCATAGAATTCCACGCCCGCCGCGGTGCGCACGTCGACAAAGGCCAGCCCATCGCCACCCTCTACGCCACCAGCGCAGCTCTTCTCGCCGAGCCCGTCGAACTGCTCAAAGCCGCCATTCATTTCTCCGAAATACCGCCCGAGCCCGTACCGCAGGTCAGCCGCATCTTCACTCGCGAAACGGCAGAAGTCCATCTGAAGGGCAGCCGCTAGCTTCTAGCTCCTGGTTGCCAGCCTATCTTGAAAGCAACAATCGAGCCTCTGAAAAAAACACAAACTCTTTGGGCTTGCAGACAACAAGCTAGAGGCTAGAAGCTAGCAGCTAGAAGCTAATTTCAAGGAGTTCGCCTTGGATCGATTTACCGGAGTGCTGGGAATTCTGGCCGTACTCGTCGCGGCCTGGCTGGGCTCGACCGACCGCAAACGCATCCGCTGGCGCACGGTCGCCTGGGGACTCGGACTGCAACTTGTCTTTGCATTCTTGGTGCTCCGCTTTACTTATGGCCAGCAGGCCCTCCAATGGGCCGGCGACGTGGTCAAGACCATGCTGGCCACGACTTACGCTGGCACCAAAGTTCTATTCGGCCCGCTGGGCGTTCCCACCGGCTCCATGGGCTCGATCTTTGCCTTTCAGGTGTTGCCCACTATCATCTTCATCTCCGCATTCTTCGCGGTTCTCTATCACATCGGAGTAATGCAACTCGTCATCCGCGCGCTGGCCTGGGTCATGCTGAAAACAATGCGCATCTCGGGCGCCGAAAGCATGAATGTGGCGGCATCGATTTTTATGGGCCAAACCGAAGCGCCTCTGACCATCCGTCCCTTCCTCGCCGGCGCAACACGCAGCGAACTGATGACCATCATGACCAGCGGCATGGCTCACGTCTCCGGCGGCATCATGGCCATGTACATCGCTCAGGGCGTCGCCCCCGAACATCTGCTCGCCGCCGTCATCATGACCTCGCCCGGCACGATTCTCATTGCCAAGATGCTGGTACCCGAGACCGAAACGTCAGCTACCGAGGGCCGCGTCGTCATGCCCAAGGACGAACTGCACAAGGAAGAAAACCTTATCGGAGCCATCGCCCGCGGCACCATCGACGGCGGCAGGCTGGCCTTCAACGTGGCCATCATGCTGATCAGCTTTCTCGCGCTCGTTGCCCTGCTCGACGGCCTGCTCGGATGGACGCATTCGCTCGCCTACATGCACTGGGTTCCCGGCTCGCTCGGCCAGATCCTCGGCTTCGTTTTTGCTCCCGTCGCCTGGCTCCTCGGCGTGCCGTGGCACGACTGCGGGGCGATTGGTAATCTGTTAGGCACGCGCATGGCTCTCAACGAAGTCATCGCCTACATCTCACTCGGCGCGCAGAAGGCCACTCTGCTGCCGCGCTCCTTCACCATCGCGACCTTCGCGCTGTGCGGCTTCGCCAATCTCAGCTCGATCGGAATCCAGATCGGCGGCATCGGCGCACTGATCCCCGAGCGCCGCAACGAGCTGGCCAGGCTCGGCGTGCGGGCGATGCTGGCCGGCACGATGGCCAATTTGATCTCAGCCTCCATCGCCGGAATGTTTTTGGGATAGGATTTCCCCGAAGGGAATTATATGAGTTCCTCGGAATCCGGAAAAATGTTGACCGCATTTGTCGAAGGCCGAACGGAACTTGTCTTCGACCTCCTTGCTGGCGGGCTTCGCGCCGACCACAGTGACAAGGATGGCGTCTCACTCATTCAACATTGCGCTTACTACGGAGATGTCAGCGCCATTCGCCATCTTCTCGCGCATGGGGCTTCGATCGACTCGCTCGGCGAAAACTGCGGTCTCAACGGCGCGTGCTTTCACGGCCATTGGCGACTCTCTAGATTTCTTCTTGAACAAGGCGCAAATCCCAACCATGCCTCAGCCGATACCGGCGAAACTCCGCTCCATGCAGCGTTGTGCAAGACAGACCGCATGGTCTACGACCGAGTGCTCATCGTGCTCCTCTCGCATGGAGCCAACCCGAATGTGGCCACAAAACCAGACATCGAAACCGGCAGCTTCATGCGCGACTGCAGAACCAAAGGCGAGACACCGCTTCATCGTGCAGCCGCCTTCGGGGAAGTCGAAACCATCCGAATGCTCAAAGAAGCCGGCGCCATCGTCGATGCAAAAGACGCCAACGGCGACACTCCGCTCTCATGGGCAAGCTGGTATCTGCGGCCGACTCCAATTCTCGGAGAACTGCTCTACGGTGACTTCCGCATTCAGCCCCAAAACCAACCCATGCGCGCCAACCTGTTGGGCAAGCCTCAAACCTAATTCGCGAAATCAACACCAACTTGATCCCGGCCTCGATCGCCGGACTGTTTTTGGGGTAGTTCTTGCCCAGACCTCATTCATCACCGACCAATGCGCAGCCGCGAGGTGCGACCCGTTTTGGACAGAAGTACTCCACTTCCGTCTGAGAAGATATGCATTTCAGGCAGGGGATGGTGGCTATGCAAAAAACGACGATGGCGCGGCTGGCGTTTTGCGCGGCGCTATGTGCGCTGGCAGGTTGCCACGGTGGCCCCGGCCAGCAATTTCCTGTCCAGCCGGAGATGAAGCCGGCTCCAGAAACCCCGATAGCGGAAAAGAAAAATGAGCTTGGTAAACAGAGCTGGGACCCGGAATGGGATCAGATTGTTGAAAAGGCATTGCCGCCGGAGATGCTGTCAGCCAGCGTGGCGCGGGATGTGAAGCCATTCTGTCCGCGCTTCATCAGAATGGGCGAGCCCGATAAGCGCGCTTTCTGGGCCTATTTCTTCCAGGCGCTTGCGGGAGCGGAGGCGGGACTGGAGCCCACCGAAGACGTGCGCCACCCGGCCCAAGATACAAAAACGAGAGATACAGTGACCAAGCGGGCGATGCGAAGCGAAGGCCTTCTCCAACTGACATTCATGGATGCGGAACGCTATGGCTGCGATTTCGATTGGGACAAGGACAAGAAGTTAGCGGAGAAGGATCCGGCGAAGACGATTCTGATGCCGGGAAATAATCTTGAGTGCGGGGTGAAGATTCTGTTTAACCAGCTCATTACACAGCGAAAGCCGCTTCTGAGCCGGTCGAGCTATTGGTCGACGCTCCGCCCGGGAGGGCTAAGCTATCGAGTCTTCGCAAAGCAGATGACGAATGTGCCGGCCATATGCCGCGAGGACCCGACTCTCGGCGTGACCGCTGCGGCGCGGAAATAGGTGACCGGCCTCAACTGAATAAAGTGTTGGGCAAACCTCAACCTTTCATGTTCGTCCGCATTCGCCGGACCCGGTAGAAAATCGTCAACGCCGTGACACTTCCGCAAGTCAGCAAACTAGCCGCCATCCCAAAAATCAGCGAGAGATCCCGCTAATAAACCCCATGCACAATTCCGGCCACCTGCAGCACGCTGATGCCGCCGAAGGTAATCAGCGAGATCCCCTCGGCGCTCTTCTTCCGCCAGACGGCCAGCACCTGCGGCACAAAGAGCAGGGCATTGCACCCCAGCCCCAGCCCGAAGATCACAGCGACAATCTCCTTCATACCGCGCGCCCCCCCATCGCGAAATTCCGTGCCCGCGCGCCTTTGCCTTGGCGCCTCCTTCTCACGATTCCTGGGCGAAGATTCGTCTCAAGCGCGCTAAGCAACTGCTCCGACGCCAAGGCAAGGTCGCGCTTTACAATCGATTGCGTGAGCCAATCCTTTGAAATCGGTCCCGTGCATGTGGGTGAGGGCCAGCTTTTTTTGATTGCCGGCCCTTGTGTCATCGAATCCGAGAGCCACGTGCGTACGATGGCCGAGCAGATCCAGCGCGTCGCGGCGGATCTCGGGATTCCCTTCATCTTCAAGGCCAGCTACGACAAGGCCAACCGGACCAGCGTGAAGAGCTTTCGCGGGCCGGGGTTGATCGAGGGCACGCGCATTTTGGGTCGGCTGGCGAAGGATACAGGGCTGCCGGTGCTGACCGACGTACACGAGCCCTCGCATTGCGAGGTGGCCGCAGAGGCCGTGGATGTGCTGCAGATTCCGGCGTTTTTATGCCGTCAAACCGATCTGCTCGTGGCCGCCGGCAAGACGGGGCGCGCCGTGAATGTCAAGAAGGGGCAGTTTATGGCTCCGTGGGATATGGCGCATCCGGTCGAGAAGGTGCGCTCGACTGGCAATGAGAGGGTCTTCCTCACCGAGCGCGGCGCGAGCTTTGGATACAACACGCTGGTGGTGGACTACCGCAGCCTGCCGATGATGCGACGGTTGGCGCCGGTGGTCTTCGATGGGACGCACTCGGTGCAGCAACCTTCGGCGGCGAACGGGGTGAGCGGCGGGCAGCCGGAGTTCATTCCGCTGCTCGCACGGGCCGCTGTCGCGGCGGGGATCGACGGGCTATTTCTGGAGGTTCACGATGCCCCTGCCAATGCGAAGTCGGATGGCGCAAATGCGCTGGATTTGAAGCTGCTGAAACCACTGCTGGAGAAGCTGCTGGCGGTCGATGCGGCGGCCAGGGACTAAAACGATCTAAAGGCTCCTGCAACGCAAAACCGCAGAGTGCCCGCTTGTAGGAGCCGCTCTGCGGTTTTTGCTTCCCAAAACCTTGCAACCTCAAAAAACTATGCCGCCATCGATCTGGACCTCGTGGGCCTGTCGCGACCGACAACGATGGTCGGTACGAGGGACGAGGGGCAGGCGCGACGATGCTCTTCGAGCTCATAGCGCGCACGCTCCATATCGACATATTTCTGCGCCGCGAGCACAGTGCTCATGCGATAGCGCGCCGAGGAGCGCGCCTCCACGTATTCATTCAGCACGGTCTCATACGCTCGTTCCAAAGATCCACAGACTGAGCAACCCATGAACACCTCCTCCGGCATTTCGCTAGATCTGCGGGAACGTAGATAGAGCAAGGCTGCTAACTTCATGCGGCCCGAGCTAAAAGGCCCGGGGGTCGGATTGAGGCTAGGACTTGCTCGAGCTAAGACGTTGTATGGAACCCGGGGCTGCCAGGAATCCTTCCGCGAAGCATTGACGCACCAGCGGCCGGCGCCGCTCATGGTGCTTCAGGAAGGAAAGCCGTAGCATTGGGCTGATTTGTACTGCTCTCTCGATGAGCTTGCGGAGTCGCCTGCCACGCCGATGAAGGCGATGCGCAAGCTGGCGTGGGTATGTTCCAGCATGAAGTCTTCCGCAAAAGACATTCTGTCTTCTTTTGCTCCATGCTGCTCAGTTCTGGAAGATGTGGCGCTATCGGCCTGATGGATTGGCCTGAAGGAGTGATTACTCCGTGGCCGGCCTGCAGAGAGACGTTCCCGTTTTTCGCTTTGATTGGCGAGGCTCATGGTAGCTCCAATTGTCTGGTTGGTTGCTCAAACACAGCCCACCCGGGACGAACCAAAAGAAAGGTTCGAGGCAAGATGAACACATCTCGACTTCTTTAAGCTGAACCCATCCGATTTGGCCCGGTTGCCGTCTGCATCGTGGCAGGAGGAGCTGTGCGGCGGCTATTGCGAGCTTCGTCTATATGAGAGCCGAAAGTCCAATCACTGGGGAGGCTCAATGTGGCCAGGGGTCGGAGTGGTTTGTCTTAGACAGCTCTTCTCATGCTCTGACCATCGGATTGCAAGGAGAAAAGCCCTCGTTATGAACATATATACGCTGATGTCCTCTGCGTGTCAAGGAGTTTTTCGTGAGAAGAACATTTTCCTTGGATATCGGAGTGTCATTTAACACTGGAAGAGTGGAATACGCGTACTTCACGCGCCGATTCACCGCCTGATAGCATCTCCGTATGATTTCAAAGTACCTTCCCGTCTCGTCTCGAAGGTTAACGATCGTCGCCGCTGTTGCGATGCTGGGCCCGTCGACCAGCTTCTATGCCGCGCAGCCTCAGAAGATCGACCCTGCGCCTGCGCGAGCTGCTGCTTCCGCTGACCGCGCACAGATAGAAGAGGTTCTGAGCGGGCTCAACCGAGGGCGCTCGATCACGCAGGTGGCGATCTCCCCAGACGGCAAGCGGATTGCCTGGATTGAGCGCACGGGGGGAGGCACCGAGATTCGGGTTGCAGCGCTGAGCGATCAGGACGTGCTGGCGAAGAGCGAGCGAGTGACCGCAGCCTCCAAGCCGGAAGCGCACTGCGACGAAGGGCAGATCGCATGGGCGCCGGATGCGACGGCCCTGGCTTTCTTCTCGGATTGCGCGAGGCAGGAACAGCCCGATCTGTATCTGGCGCGAATGGATGGGAGTCCGGCACAGCGGCTGACGGAGCTGAAGGGATATGTGGACTCGCCCGCATTTTCACCGGATGGAAGCCGTGTGGCCTTCTTGTATGTGGAAGGCGCAACGCGGCCGGCGGGCGCTCTGGCAGCAACGAAGCCACCGGCGGGGGTGATCGGCGAGGATGGCATGGAGATTGAGCGGGTTGCGGTGGCCCGCGTGGACGCGTCGAAGCCCGAACCTGTGGAGATGGTGACGCCTTCGAACCTGCATGTCTACGAGTTTGACTGGCGGCCGGACTCGAAGGCGCTCGCATACATCGCCGCTGATCCGCCGGGCGAGAACAATTGGTGGGTGGCGAGGCTTTATGCGCAGGTGCTTGGCTGGAAGCCCGAGGTGCTCTTTGCGCCGGCGCAGGAGAAAGGAGCGCTCTATGGGTTGCAGATCGCTGTGCCCCGCTGGTCGCCGGATGGCACTTACATCGCCTTCATCGGCGGGTTGATGAGCGACCAGGGATCGACGGGCGGGGATGTATGGATCATCGAGGCACAGGAGAACAGAGAGCCGCCGATGCCGTTCGCGCGCGCAGTCACAGCCTCGTGGCTGGAGTGGAAGGATGCGACAAGTCTTTACGTCAGCAGCCTGGCGGGGGGTAATGCACGGCTGGAGCTGCTCGATCTGCGGCCGAAACCGAAGGCAAAGGGTGCGGTCATAGGCTTCATGCCGCCTGTTTACGACCTTCCCGCAACGGTTGGCGACGGCCGGTTGGAGATGGAGATCTCGGCCAACAACGGCCACACGAAGTTTGTCTTCGCGGCCAGCAGCTTTGACCGGCCGCCGGAGATCTATCTGGCAAGCGCGAATGGAAAAACTGCGAGCGCGCTCTCAGATCTCAAGCAGCTCACGCGCATCAATGACGGTGTTGAGCCGGCGTGGGGCAAGACCGTCTCGTTGGATTGGAAGAATGGGAAGTTCAACGTGCAGGGCTGGTTGATGCTGCCCAAAGAATACGACCCGGCGATGAAGTACCCGCTGATTGTGATTGTGCACGGCGGACCGGCTGCGGCGGCGACCTCGCGCTGGGAGCACGGGAGCCTGAGTGCGGCTGCCTTTTCAGCGCTGGGCTACTTTGTTCTATTGCCAAACCCGAGGGGCAGCTTTGGGCAGGGCGAGGAGTTTACCGAGGCCAACCGCAAGGACTTTGGCTACGGGGATCTCAGCGATATTCTGGCAGGTGTTGACACGGTGGAAGGGAAGTATCCCGTGGATGAAAAGCGGGTAGGCCTGACAGGCTGGAGCTACGGCGGCTTCATGACCATGTTCGCGGTAACCCAGACGCAGCGGTTCAAGGCTGCGGTGGCAGGAGCGGGCATCTCCGACTGGCAGAGCTACTACGGCGAAAACTCGATCGATCAATGGATGATGCCGTATTTTGGAGCCTCGGTCTACGACGATCCGCCAGTGTATGCGAAGAGCTCGGCGATCGATTTTATTCGCACCGCGCGCACGCCAACACTGGTTCTCGTGGGCGACCGTGACGGCGAATGCCCAGCCCCCCAGTCTTTTGAGTTTTGGCACGCGCTCAAAGACAGGCAAGTGCCCACCCAGCTTGTGGTTTACCCCAACGAAGGGCACGGATTTGTCGACCCGGCGCATCGGCGGGATGTGATGGTACGGGCAGCGGAGTGGTTCGCGCGATATATGCCGCCAGCACAATAGTGAGGCCCGCTCAATGTCGAACAGCTGCCAGGGCTGTGGGGAAGGTCCTGAATCCTGGTTCAACAGGCCCAGAAAGCCGATCAGAGCTTGAAATACCACCATTTGGTTTTGAAGACGCGGTAGGGAATACTCAATCGCACCCCTTTTCAACAGAAAAGTCCACGCAAAACCTTGAATACCAGAAGAAAACAGATAATATATATTGTGTCTGACGGGAAAGAAAAAGCGAATTTCCGGTAGGGAGAGACCAATGACCGCGAGCGTCAATTGCACTATCAGCGACGGGCTTATGCCAAGCGAAAGAATTGCTCAGATTGAGACCGCAGATGGCAAACCCGAAGTGGTCACCGTTTCGTCTCGGAATATCCAAGGCAACAGACTGATGACATTCGAGATAGAGCGGAGCGGTGGAAGGGTGTTGATAGAACTCCCACGCGAAAGCGCTTCTGGGCGCTGGCGAATCTGGGTTAAGGAGTCTGCAATAGGAGGGTAAGTTGATCCTCACGGACCATGAAATCCAAGCTGCACTTCAATGTAACCAGATCATCATCACCCCTACTCCTGGGGTGGATGCCTACAGTTCTACAAGTCTCGATTTGACTCTCTCCAACTCCCTCCGAATATGGAAACCTGAACCAGTCAAAGGAGTTGAGCGAATTATCTGTCCTTCGACAGAGGGTTATAAGTTCGCTGAATTTGTGAAAGAATACTCTGACTTAAAAACCTTAGATTCGGATGGTTTTATCCTCAACCCGCACAACTTCATTCTTGGTTGGACTGAAGAAGTGGTGGAATTACCCGTTTTTGCTAGACTCGCCGCCAGAGTGGAGGGAAAGAGTTCTTTGGCGAGATTAGGAATTGGAATTCATATCACTGCGCCAACTATTCACGCCGGATTTGCTGGTCCGATTCAATTAGAAATATGCAATCACGGAACTCTAAGCGTTAAACTCGTACCCGGAATGCGAGTATGCCAGTTGATCTTCGAGCAGTGCCTTGGCACCCCGGATAAAGGGTATAAAGGCCAATTCCACGGTCAAGCAAAGACCTAACTCGCCATTCATGCGGAATTCTGATTCCGGTACTGATTTCTGCCCGGCCAAGTTTTGTGAACACCTTACCCCTCCAGCCAAATCCCACGATCGTGCAACAATGCACTTCTCAGACGGTACCGACTGATGCCCGCTGCCACTCCGTCCTGATACACTTTTTATTAGAGTTTTGATAGCGTTTCTCGTCAGCCGGCAGCCTGGCAAGAGCGTGGCGCCGGGAGCCGGTCAATCGAGCGGATTCCACCGGCGGCAAGCCAGCCATGGCGTGTTGACGGATCGCTTCGGCGAGCGTCTTTTTATCTTCCGCTGCCTTTTTGGGGTGCCAAGTCAGAGGGCTTTTACTTTCACGCACAGCGGTCCATGTCTGTCGCTGAGACGCAGAAAGTAAAGAGCCGCTCGGCGATGGCCACCACTGGCAGCGGCACTGAAAGGTTCGCTCGTAACCCCGGTTTTCCGACGGCTTCGGTAAAGACCGTTCCGCAGTTTGACAAGGTGGGGCGGGGAGGATTCATGCGGCGGTTTTTGACGCTTGTTTGTTTGTTGCTTCTTGCTATCCCAGCGGGGGTTTCGATCTCCGGTTGCACCCGTAACCCCGGCGCCAACTACTGCAATGGACTGGGCTACGGGTTAAAGACTACCGATGTAGCCTCGCTCGTACTTGAGCCGGCGACCGCTGGAATCTCAATCTCCTACGGTCAGACCCAGACGGTAGCCGGGCCCTCGGCCTATACCTGCAAGGGCGCCACGGCGAGCGCCGGAACGATCACCTGGGGCACCAGCAATCGCCAATTGGTAGACATCTCGCCGACCGGCATCATCTGCGCCGGCGCCTGGAACCGCAACACCGGCGGCGGCATCCCCGACTACACGATTTGCACTCCGCCGAATCCGCTGCCGGCGACAGGCGGCCTGCCCTACTCCACTGCGAATATCACCGCATCGGCTCAGTCGGTGGTTTCCAATCCGGTACAGATCTTCGTGCATGCCCAGGTGACATCGATGAGCCTGGTGACACAATCGGCCTCGGGCACTCTTGCCAGCGGTACGGGGCAGCAGTGCTATTCGCAGGGCAGCCAGGCAACGCTCGATGCCGAGGCATGTTTCGTCAGCGGCGGCAAACAGTATGAACTCTGCGCCCCGGCTTCGGTCGTAGCAGGCGGCAAATATGCCTGCCCGGGAGGATTGCCCCCAAACGTATCCTCGGTCCCAAGTTGCACAGCTTCGATCGGCACGCTCACCTATTCGGTCGGAACCGCCAGTGTAGCGGCCATCTCCACCAGTACAACCAGCAATGTGGTGACCATCACGGCAGATATGCCTGGGACCACCTCGATTGCCGCATCCGTGGCAAAATCGGGCTCTTCGGCAGGCTACTTCTCCACTTGCCCGCCAAAATCGATTTCGTTGACCCTTGCCAGTGGAGCCACTAGCGGAACCATCACCCAAGGTGTCACGCAGAACTTGGTCACCTCCATCTACGACACCAACGTCGGTCTGTGTCCTCCAACGAGCGCGAATCCGGCGGGTGGATGCCACATCTCTGGACTCACCCTGGATTATCAGTCTACCGACCCGATCGATATCTCGGTGACCAGCAGCGGATCGATCTCAACCGCCTTCCCAGGGGTAGCTTCGGTCTTTGCCATCTGCCAGCCTGCCACCTGCAATTCGGCGCCGACAAATGAACTTGGCTTGTTCGGCACGGGCCTGCCGATCTCCTCAAACAAGGTCACGATCACCACGCCCGGCACTGCGAGCGACTATGTCTGGTTTGGCGCTCCCGGCCAGTCGGAGTACGTCGTTCCTCTCCAACTGCTCAGCGGCACGATCGGGTCTACGGTGCGTCTTCCCTACGTTCCCAATTCGATGGTCATGGACCAGCTGGGTATCGCACTTTATCTGGGCTCGGAGCAGGGGCTGATGACTGTCAGCGCTATCAGCGGATTGCCGAGTAAACCGGACCCGAATTTTCCTGGCGTGGTGCTGGCAGTCGCGCCGAGCGGCGGGGAAGCGCTCATCAACGATCAGCAGCGTCAGGTCCTCTCCATCGATAGCGGTGGCACCGCGTCCACGACCTTCGGCGGCATGGGTGTTGCCGCCGCCTGGACTCCCGACTCGAAGACGCTTTACATCGTCGACAGCGCATCGGCTGGCCCTGGCCACTCCGACACCCTGTACATCTACAACCAAGACACGAGCTGGACCACATGCAGCGCTGGGTCTCCCTGCGCGGGTGATTTCCAGGGCGCGAAGAGTCTGGCTCTCACGATCCCCAGCCTAGGGGCCTTTCTGAGCGGCAATCCCACAGTCTCCCGCACCTGGTGCCCCACAGGCACGGCCGGGAATTACGACAGCATGAACTTCTACCCGCAAGGCGATTCGCTGAGCGTACAAACAGATGTGCTCGCGGCAACGACTGACGGACAACACATCCTGGGTGCTGCAAACACCGGCAGCGCGATCGTTCTTAACGACATCGGAGTCGACGTCGCACCGGCGCAGTGCACTCTCGCCGCTCCGCTCACCACCGGCCCGACAGTGGATGCCACGCTTCCCGTCACTCTCAATTCCACAGCCGCAAACACAACCGTCAATCAAGTGGTCACGTCGCCGGAATCGAATCTGGCGTTTCTCACCTACACGAACAGCAGCGCCACGACGGGCGCCAAGCTCCCCTACTACGTGCCGGGAAGCGGCGCAATCAACTATGTGACGCTGACAGGAAGTTCCTCGATCACCGCTCCTGTTGCCGGTGCTTTTACGCCCGATGACACGTTGTTCTTCGTCTCCACTGCGGGCGACAACAAGATCCACTACATCAGCATTCCCACATCCGTCAGTCCATCGACGCCGCCAACCGACACGCAGCAGATCAGCCCCAGCCTGCCAGCCTGCACACCTGGCGTTGACATTGGGTGCACGCTTGCCGCGCCGACGACCAACTCCGTTCCGGCGACGGTGATCGTCGCCAAGCCGCGCTCCACAACATAAAATCGGGCGCGGAATGCAAAAGAGGAGGCCGGCGAGATGCCGGCTTTCTTTTGCTCTTCCGGCTGCCCAATTTCGCACATTCCTTCCTATCGAGGCTCTCGCGAAGAGCAAATGCACGGCTCGGAGAAGGTCAGCTTACTCATCCGCGCAGGATAAAATCAAGAGATGATCAAGGGAATCTCCTATCTTCGTTCCGCGGGAAGCCGGGCAGCTTATGACCGGCTGGCGAGCTTTTTTTCCGCACTGGGATTTGAGCCCGGCGCGGGATGGAATGAAGCCGACAGCCGCGGAGCTGCATTCCTGGCTCCGCTGGGGAATCTCGAGTTTGTCGATGGCCAGTTTCCTCCCACCGCCGACGTACTGGTAGAAGTGACAGCTCTGGATGCTGTGCATCAGGCGGCAGCGAGCTGGCTTCGCGCGCAAGGCGGAGACGAAGCCGTTTCGCGCCTCTCCGAGATTACTGAGTCGCACTGGAAATCGCGTATCTTTACTGTCGAGCCGGAGCCGGGCTTCCAGTTCAGCTTCTGGGCCTGGGCCGATCCGATGCGCGGAAGGCCGGTGGCGCTCGAGGGCGATCTCTCGGCGGCAGGCATGAGGTTTGCGATTGTCGTAGCTCGATGGAATGCGGTGATCACAGAGCGGTTGCTCGAAGGCGCGTTGGATGCATTGCTGCGCAGCGGCGCAAAGCGCGCCGATATTGAGGCGGTTCGCGTGCCCGGCGCGTGGGAGATTCCAGCCGCTGCGCGGACCATCGCGAATCGTGGTGCCAATCTCGGTAAGGTAGACGCGATCATTACGCTGGGCTGCATGTTGCGCGGAGAGACCGCTCACTACGAGGCCATCTACAACGAAGTTGCGCGCGGCATCGGCCAGTCGCAGCAGGAGACCGGAATCCCGCACAGCTTTGGCGTGCTGACCTGCGAAACTCTGGAGCAAGCCCTCAATCGCGCGGGCATCAAGGCTGGCAACAAGGGCTTTGAAGCAGCCGCGGCGGCGATTGAGATGGTGAGCCTAAGCCGCAAGCTGAAGCAGAATGCTTTGGAAGGCGGCACGGCTTGACCAACGGACAACGCCACTCCTCGGGCCGCCGCAAATCGCGAGAATTGGCGATGCAGATGCTCTTTCAGGCGGATATCGGCAAGCAGACGCCGGAGCAGGTGCGCGCCACCTTTTGGAAGGCCGCGGGCGATGTCGAGCCCGAAGTGCGCGGCTTCGCCGAGGATCTGTTTCGCGTGGCCATCGCCCATCAGGAGAAGATCGACGAGCTGATCGCAGCCCACTCAAAGAACTGGCGCCTCGAACGCATGCCCGCGGTCGACCGCAACCTGATGCGCATGGCCGTGGGAGAGATGCTGGGCTTCAAGGCGACTCCCTTTCCCATCGTGCTCAACGAAGCTCTTGAGATTGCCCGCCGCTACTCGGCCCCCGAGTCGATCAACTTTCTTAACGGAATTCTCGACACGATCGCTCACGGCCTGATCGACAAGTAAGCCCTCTCGCCACAGGCGAAGTTTCACATGCAGTTGCATTCCGCCATTTGACTTTCCCCCGGCCGCCCTCTTGTGGCACACTTGCAAGTATGGGAAGCAAAGACAAAGGCAGAAAAGAAGCCAAGAAAGCGCCGAAACCGAAGCCCAAACCAGAGCCCGCGCAGAGGCGCGAAGTATTCACTCCCGCCCCGCCGAAGTAGATCTGGCGAAGTGATCGGGCTTGTGCCGCTTGAGCACAACCGCTCGCAGTCTTCGGTTAGAGTGTCGAGGCGCTGGATTTCCCTTGCAGGATCTGGCGCGGCGATGTAGTGCGTCTCGACTTAAGGAACGAAAAAGTACCGCACCATGTGAAAGAAGACCGGCGCTGCAAAGCACAGCGAGTCAATGCGGTCGAGAATGCCGCCGTGGCCCTCGATCGTCGAGCCAAAGTCTTTTACCCCCGCATCGCGCTTGATCGCGCTCATCACCAGGCCGCCGGCCGCGCCGAGCAACGCAATCACGAGAGACATTCCCGCCGCCTGTAGAGGCGTGAAGGGAGTGACCCACCACAGGGCCGCGCCCAGCGCAGTTGCAGTAAGCACGCCCCCGACAAAGCCCTCCCATGTCTTGTTGGGGCTGACTCGCGGCACGATCTTGTGCCTGCCAAAGAGTTTTCCCCAGACATATTTGAGAACATCGCTCATCTGCGCCACGATGACGAGATAGAGCAGCAATCTTGCGTTACGGCCCTCGAAGCCGGGAATGCGCAACATGAGCAATGCTGGAGCATAGCTGAGAGAGTAGAGGCAGATCATGATTCCGAACTGGATCTTGGCGGAGCGCTCAAGGAAATGCTCGGTGTCACCGGTGATGGCGATTCGCGTGGGAATGAAGAGGAAGGCAAAGGCGGGAATCATGATCGCGAAAAGTCCATACCAGCGGATGCCGATGAGGCAGTACTGGAGCGGCGTGATGAAGAAGAAGCTCCATAGCAGCGTTCGGTGATCTCCGCGGCGAGTTGGCATGAGCGTGATGTATTCGCGCAAGGCCAGCAAAGAGAGCAGCGCAAAGAGGACCAGCGAACCGATCTGGCCGATTAGCATGGTCAGCGCAAAGATCGCGCACATCTTCCACCACGCGCGAATCCTGGCGTTGAGATTCTCGATCGTAGATCGGGCTGCGTCGCTCATGGCTGTCTTTTCGAGGACCATTCCGATGAGAGTGGCCAGAATCAATGCGCCCAGGACCCCAACGAAGAGCCACGTCAGTTGAGGGTCGCGAACCGGAAGAGCCCAGTGAGCCGGTGCGACTTGACCTACCCGATCGATCAGCCAGTTCATACTTGCATTTATCCTTTCCGGTGGAGGTCGCATAGGGCCGCGTGAGCCCGTTCGAGGAAGATCTGTTTGTGCTCAGCTTCGCCAACCTGCATCGGGGCGCCGAACGTCAGTAGACAGACGAGCGGCACGGGCACCACCTCTCCCTTGGGCAGGATTCGATTGAGGTTTTCGATGTAGACGGGCACGAGCTCAATTTCCGGTCTTCTCTTCGCAAGGTAATAGAGCCCGCTGCGAAATGGGGCGATCGAGTCTCCGGCGCCGCGCGTGCCTTCAGGGAAGAAGATCAGCGATTCAGTCTCTCCCATGGCCTCGGCGAGTTGCTCGATGACAGCGCGCGCATCTGCGAGCGGGTGCTTTGAGCCGGTTGCGTGTGTGGCGCCACGCTGAACCAGAACGCCGCGAAATACCTTTTGCGCGAGATAAGCTCTCACGCCGCTCTGCCAGTAGTCCTTTGCCGCCACGGGCCGTGTTCGCGCCCGAATCTCGGCAGGCAGCGACGACCAGAGAACGACGAAATCGAGGTGGCTGGTGTGATTCGCAAAATAGATGCGCTGTTTGGGATCGGGACAGCACCCTTCCCATCTGACGCGCACACCGCTGACGCCGCGGGCCAGCGCCGCGATCATCATCGCCAGAGGATGCGCCTTCACGCTCATCGGAGGCGGCCGTTGAGAGAGACTTCCTGCAATGCACTTCGGCAGCGTCGCAAGACGGTCCACACCAGCAGGAGGATCATTGCGATGAGGACGAATGGGATCGCGCTTTCAATGCGCACACGAAGACCGAGGAGCAGCCCCATCAATCCGAAGAGAAACGCGCGGTCGCTCTTGCCGAGGGGACCGTCATAGCGCCGCGAAGCGCCGATCTGGACGCCGATCACGCCGGTCATCTCGGTAAGAATCGAGAGGATTACGATGCACACGACGAGTCGCGGATCGAAGGCAGGCACCATCGCCATCGGCAGGTAGAGTCCGGCGTCGGCGACGACATCGCCCAGTTCGTTAAAGATGGCGCCTGACGCGCTCTTCTGGTTGTGTTCACGCGCCAGCATCCCATCCATGGCGTTGAGCGCCATTCTCACGAAGAGCACCAGCGGCAAGATCAGCAGCATCCGCCCACCGTGGGCCCAGCCGATCAAAGCTCCTGCTGCGAGAGAGAGCAGCAGCGCCGCAAGCGTAATTTGATTTGCGGTGACGCCGCAGCGCGCCAGCCCGTTGACCATCGGGCGAAGGAGACTTTGAAATCCCGGTTTCAGTGCGTAGATGCTCGGCATCCTCTTCTTGCGCCTCGTGACTCCGTGTTATCGAAAAGCAATCGCGCCCCAATAGAAGGCATAGAGAATCAACCAGAACGAACTGTGCCAGACAGCCAGTTGCGAAGCCGATCCTTTGTTGAATTTGCGAAGTAAGTTTCCGAGAAGGCCGGCTACGGCCCAGACCAGCAGGAATCGTTCTCCTCGCGCCGGAATTGTGCCCCAGAGAAATGCCGCTTTACTCAGGTATCGCGGCGCCGCGACGGCATAGATCTTGTATGGGGTTCCCGACAAGGGACCGAGAAGCAATGCGCCCAGCCCTTGCTTTTGATAACCCATCTCAACATGAGAAAACATACGAGAGGTAACGAACGGCACACGCGCGACGGCACGGTGCGCTGCCTGCGGATTGCTGGAAGACCAACTGAAGAGAACCACTCCCGCAATTGCGCTGCCTGCAATGGCGGCGAGTATGTGCTGCCAGACTCGGCGGGGAGCCAGCAACGCGGCGAGTGAGATGACGACATCGGGCACGACAAAAAACAATGTGCCTTCGGCGAAGCCCCAGAGGAATGCCAACGCAACGCCTGGTATTCCGGCGAGCCGGGTGGCCCACAAAGGTTGCGCGGTTATGGCGTCTGAGGGCCCGTTGGTGGTCACAGTTGGATCGGACACGAATTAATCCCGTTACGTGTACGCAATTGTAGAACACAAGGCCCAGACGCAAAGAGGCCCTCCCTAAAGGGAGAGCCTCTTGTTGAGGATACGGTTGCGGCTTACCCTACTACTTCAATGCCCATCGAGCGGGCGGTGCCGCGGATGCTTTTCATGGCCGTCTCGATTGAGGCGGCGTTCAAGTCGGGCATCTTCTGCGTGGCGATCTCGCGCACCTGCTTCTCGGTCACCTTGCCCTTCTTTTCCTTGTTGGGCGTGCCCGAGCCTTTTTCGATGCCGGCTGCCTTCTTCAGCAGCACCGCGGCCGGCGGTGTTTTGGTGATGAAGCTGAAGCTGCGGTCGGCATAGACCGAGATGACGACCGGAATGACCAGCCCTTCCATCTCCTTGGTCGATGTGCGCGCGTTGAACTGCTTGCAGAACTCCATGATGTTGACCTGCGCCTGACCCAGCGCTGGGCCGACCGGAGGCGCCGGAGTTGCCTTGCCGGCAACGATCTGCAGCTTGACGTACCCTGTAACTTTCTTCGGAGGTGCCATGTGTGTTCCTTCGGAACCAGCCTTTAGCTCCTAGCTTCTAGCTGCTAGCCGGTCTTTTCCTTCTTCGGATTTTGGTGTTGGCGCTTTAGCATTCGCTTGAACCAGAGCCCGCTAGGTGGACGTGCTGGCTAGAAGCTAGAAGCTAGTAGCTAGAAGCTGAACCAACTACTCAATCTTTTCCACCTTGCCAAACTCCAGCTCGACGGGTGTCGAGCGCCCGAAGATGGTCACCATGACCTTCATCGTCTCGCGATCTTCGTTGATCTCGTCGACCACGCCGTTGAAGTTGGCAAATGGCCCGTCGGTAATCCGGACCTGTTCGTTCTTTTCAAACTTGATCTTGAGCCGCGGCTTGTCTTTGGAGGTCTCGGAGCGGAAGAGAATTCCACTCACCTCCTCCTCGCTCAGCGCCACCGGCTTGTCGCCCGTGCCGAGGAATCCGGTCACCTTGGGCGTGTCTTTGAGGACGTGCCAGAGGTTGTTGTCGAGATCCATCTCGACGAGCACGTAGCCAGGCAGAAAGACGCGCTCCACGGTGCGCTTCTTGCCGTTGACGATCTCCGTCACCGGCTCCATGGGGATCATCACCTTGCCTACGCGATCGCCGAGGCCAAAGGCCTGGACGCGGCTCTCGATCGACTCCTTGACCTTGCGCTCGAAGCCCGAGTAGGCGTGAAGGATGTACCACTTGAAGCGCTCGTTGCGCTCCGGCTGCGCCTGCTGTTCAGCCTGCTCGGCGGACTGTTCGATTTGTCCCGATTCTTCTGGCATTTTCACGCTCTCGTTTCGCGCTTCAAGTTGCACCTGGCTAACCGCCCAGCTTGCGGAACAGCGCATCCATGGCGTGGCCGCAAATGTAGTCGACCACAAAGAAGTACAACCCGAAGATGAATACCGCGATGATGACCACCGTGGTTGTGGTTTCCACTTCCTTGCGCGAGGGAGTCGCCACTTTGCGTATCTCAGCGCGGACATCGCTGAGGAAGCGGGTGAATTCCTTCCACTTGTCGACCACGTTGTCGGAGATCTTCGACACAGGATTCTCCCCCTGCCGCTTCGCAGGCGGCTGCCGCACTTCGCCGTTGACAATTGCTGCCTTTAACGCCATACATCCATTCCTTCGCGCCGGGCATCGAGCGCCGGCACATCACTAAATTGATCTGGCAGGGGCGGAGGGATTCGAACCCCCAAGTTCGGTTTTGGAGACCGACAGTTTAACCGTTGAGCTTACGCCCCTAAAAGCGAGGGACTAGGGAATAGGGAATAGGCAATAGAACTGCGTCACCAAGCCGGGTCTGCATTTCCTAGTCCCTATTCCCTAATCCCTGTTCCCTGCTCTACTTCGTTTCCTTGTGCGGCTGGTGCTTACGGCAGCGATTACAGAACTTCTTGAACTCGAGACGCCCAGTGGTCGTCTTTTTGTTCTTCGTCGTCGAGTAGTTGCGCTCCTTGCACTCGGTGCACTGCAATGTGACAATTTCCCGCATTTGCTTCCCTTCGGGAAAGAAGTGAAGAAGTTAAGCAGTGGAATAGTGAACCAGCAAGGCTCACCCTCGATTTCACCTGTTCACTTCTTCACTCTTTCACTTCTTCACTGATTCACTTCTTCACTGATTCACCGTTTCACTCTTTCACTGCCTTACTTGATAATCTCGCTCACCGTTCCGGCGCCCACCGTGCGGCCGCCTTCGCGGATTGCAA
>Ga0181520_10000382_pt1 | contig 98192 bp, 69 predicted proteins | sample PEATcosm2014_Bin_29_FD_132451 | JGI IMG/M metagenome (GOLD analysis project Ga0181520, IMG submission 132451) | Peatland microbial communities from MTU Mesocosm Facility, Houghton, MI, USA - PEATcosm2014_Bin02_30_metaG | ecosystem: Environmental > Terrestrial > Soil > Wetlands > Peat | place...
AATTCGGCAAAAGGACCTGTAAGCCGAATTCTGTCGTGTGCGGTCATTCCTCTAGACGCCGCGTTGCCGCGGACGTTCATCAGCGACCTACCCGGAGGTTTCGGCCATTGCATCAGACCCCGCCGACGAAGACCTGTCGCCGGGGATCCTGCTGGAGCAGCCTTGCGGCGCCGGGCCGGCACCGGGCGCGCTTCTTGCTCCGGGAGCGCGCCTCCCTCCCTATTTGGTCTTGCTCCGTGTGGGGTTTACCTTGACCCCGGCCCTTACGGACCGAGCGGTGCGCTCTTACCGCACCATTTCACCCTTACCCCGGCGCTGGAGTTCCGCAACGACGAGCGTACCCGGCGAACCGGGCCAACTCGGGTATTGCGTTTCCAGGGCGGCCCTCGACCGTGAGGAAGAGGGGTAGCCGAGGCGGTATTTTTTCTGTGGCACTGGCCGTCCACGGGCCTTGAAGCCCGCGTCCCGGACGTTATCCGGCACACTGCCCTGCGGAGTTCGGACTTTCCTCCCCCGGCGGACTCAGGCTTGCGCCCGACCCTCCGGCAGCGACCGCCCGGTCCTCCTGCCAGTGGCTAGTGTATCGCGAAAAGAGGTTTACCAGTTGCGGTAGGGGATTTTGGAGGGGACGACTTCGACGCCGTGTATGCCCATTTGCACTAGCTCAATCCTCAAGCGAGCAGCCGCTTGCTCCTTGTCCTGAGCGGGGCCAACGACGATCCTCTTGAGCGGCGAATCTTGATCTTTCAGTGCAAGCGGTACAGCGATATGTGGCGTTTTTCCAAACCGCCCATCATGAAATTCAATACGGCCGCCATTACTTTCTCTCTCGGCCTTAGACATCTGTAGGACAAATCGCCATTCCCGCTCCTCATAGAAAGCCTTGTTCTTGAACCTTGCTGACCATTCCAAGACCTTTTCCAGAACCTGACTATTTGGAAGTACCAAGAATCCAACTAACGTCCCAATGATCGCCTTCCTCTTTAGCTCACTTTCGTCGTTTTCACCATAGAGGCACTGCTTAAGCGGAATTTGTTTCCGTAACTGTTGTTCGAAGAAATTAACCCTCTGCTGTAGTTTGCTTCGATGGAACCCCAGGCTGAAACCTTGGCTGTTTTCTCCGTATCCTCGCCATAAGGTCAGCCTATCGCCTGGCGTCTGCGAAGTGGATTCGTCAGTGAAAGAGACAAAGTACGCGTCGGTCGATTCAATCTGTGCTCGGAGCCTATTTAGAATGTTGTTGTAATGTGCTTGACGCACGGCCTTGGATATTTCGGATTGCTGAAACTGTGTCGAAGATTGCTGCCTAATCATGGCTTCAAACAACTCAGGAGCTTCCAGGCATTCTGAAAGATCATTCAAGAAACGATAGTGCGTCGCCCAGATACAGTCTTTTTCAAGAATGCCGTACAGGCCTTTCTCCCTCGTGTAGTGATAGAGGAACTCCGGCTCATCCTGTTTTTCGGCTTGTTGCGGTTCTTGCTCTTCCATCGCCATTCCTCGAAGACAGAAAACCGGCTAAAAAATTCATACGAGTTTGGACTCAAGAATCCCCTTGCATTTCCCCGAGTACTGTCGCGATCTGTTGACGCAGCTCTGGTATATTCACAACCGCAGTCGTCCATACGAGTTCGAGGTTGATGAAAAAGTAGCCATGTGCGACGCGATTTCGCATCGCATAAATATCGATCCAAGGGATTTGAGGATAGGTCGCTTGCAAGTCTGGCAAGCATTCCATCAGATTTCTGGTTGCTTCGCCAAGGATTTCAATATTGCGCAGTACGGCGTCCTGGACCATTGAATCCGCCATGAACTGATCGCGGGTGATCGGCGATGTGTATTGAAAAATTCTGTCGCAGGCCTGAAGCAAATGCCCAAGATAATCCGGTGCGCGCAAATCGGACTTGCTGATTTCTTCCGTCATAACGGCAGCGCCTCGGCGACCACACGGTCCCGGAACTTTGGGGGCAAATCTCCCGGCGTCAACAGGTCCACGCGCACCTGAATGACCGTTTCGATCAACCGTTGCACGCGAACCACATCGAGCAGGCTGGTCTTGGGCGCGGGGTCGACCAGAAGGTCCAGGTCGCTGCCTTCCTCGTCGTCGCCGTGGAGGACGCTGCCGAAGATGCGCGGATTCGCCATGCCGGCCTGCAAGACAAGGTGGCGGATCGTTTCCCGGTGCTGCGGCAGGACCTCAGACGGGCGCATGGCGAACAATCCCCCCTCTTTCATCCAAAGTCTACAGCTTCTCCGGCCACTTTCGGCTGGTGTGAATTACGGAAGCGATCAGAATGACGTCGTCCACGATGCGATAGGGGAGGACGTAGGGCAATCCGGGGACAACCAGCTCTCGCGTTCCTTCGACTCTTCCCATGCGACCGCTGAGCGGAAACTGCTCAAGGCGAAGCGCCGCTTGCACAATGGCAGCGGCCACACGCGCGGCTGCCGCGGGACTGTCTTTGGAGATATAGGTTTGGATGGAAGCGAGCCTGCGAATCGCCCGCTTGCTCCAGCGGAGCCTCACAGCGGAGGCGGCAACGGATGCTCCGAACCCCAACTTTGCAGCCATTCGATCACTTTCTCGTTGGGGACGCTTTCGCCAGCCTCGATCTCGGCGAAGCCTGCCTGGATTTCTTCGACCTTCCACTGCTCATAGTCGTCCGCGGGCGGAACTGCTTTTGGACCACGCGGCGCGCGCAGGGCAAGAGTCCCGGCCGGGGTCACTGTCCACTCAACGGGGTCGCCAACCGAGAGATTGGCCTTCCGCAGCAAATCCTCCGGGATCTCCACGGTGACCGTGCTGCCGACGCGAGCAATCTGAGTGGCCATCGTTCCCTCCCTGTGATCTCCTATAGTAACGCCAAACCCGCTCTGGTCGCACCCGATGGCATGGCGAGGCGAAGCTGTTTCTTCAACCGCGTGGATCAGTTCCTCAGACTTGCGGCTGGATAGCGCTTCTCCTCGTGCCGAGGCAGTTTACCGCCAACAGCAAGAACCGGCAGACGAATCATTTGAATCGACTTGGAGCCTGCAACCATCCATTGGCTGCGGAGATTGTTTTCCGCCTCTTCGAGTTACGCAAACCAGCTTCCCTGGTTGATTCCCCGAAATTCACTTCAAGGAGACGTTCATGAAGATTGTTACTACGATCGCCCGCTACCTGCTGGGGCTGATGTTCCTGGTCTTCGGACTCAACATGTTCCTCCATTTCATTCCCATGGGGCCGATGCCAACCGGCCTGGCCGGCCAGTTTACGGCTGCCCTGTTTGCCGCGCACTACTTCAACGTGGTGGGCGCAATCATGGTGATCTCAGCGGTTTTGCTGCTCCTGAACCGGTTTGTGGGGCTGGGGCTGACGCTGCTGGGTCCGGTGCTGTTCAACATCCTGACGTTTCACCTCCTGATGAACCCCAGCGGCATTGGGATGGGCGCGTTTGCCACATTGCTGTGGGCGCTGGTTGCCTGGGAGCATCGGATCGTGTTTGCAAGGCTGTTTGCGGCGCGGCTTGAGGAATGAAGGCTGCCCGACCGAGACACAGGGCGGCTGGCTACAATCAAGAAGGCGATGATCCAGTACCTCTATCTCGGGCGGGTGGGCTACGACGAGGGCCTCGCGCTGCAGGCGGAGATTTCCGGGCTGGTGGCAAAAGGCCGCCTGCAGAATGTTCTGCTGCTGCTGGAGCATCCGCCGGTGCTGACGCTGGGGCGCAACGCACACCGGTCGAATATCCTGGCCTCCGACGAACTGCTGGCGAGCCGCGGCGTCACCATCCACGAGATCAACCGCGGCGGCGACGTGACCTATCACGGGCCGGGGCAGTTGGTGGGCTACCCCCTCTTTGACCTGCGCACCCTGCACGCCGCTGACGGCGGGCGGATGGGGCCGTTGGACTTTGTGCGGGGGATGGAAGAGGCGCTGATCCGCGTCTGCGGCGGATTCGGCGTGCCGGCCGGGCGGATTCCGGGGCTGACGGGAGTGTGGTGCGGACTTGGTCCTGCGGGTTCTGCAGACGGCAGCCCTTTGGACGGTTCTGCGAACGGCAGCCTTTCCGATGAGAGTCGCGGAGCCGACACGCCGCGTGCAAAAGCAGGGCGCAAGATCTGCGCCATCGGCATCCATGTCTCGCGCGGCATCACCTCGCACGGCTTCGCCTTCAACGTGACCACCGACCTCAAGGACTTTGAGCTGATCATTCCCTGCGGCATCCCCGACCATCCGGTGACCAGCCTGGAAAACGAGATGCGGGCGCTCGGGATTCACTTCCGGCATGAACTGCCGGCTCTTGAGGCCATCGGCCACCTGGCGGCGCGGGAGTTTGGCCAGGTCTTCGGCGAGCAGGTGCTGGCGGTCGAGAGCATGGCGGCGCTGCGGGCCCAGGCCGAGAGCGCTGCTCCCAACTTCCCGGCGGAAGACACACCGCTTCGGGTTCCGGCCGAGGTGGAGCGGCTCAGTGGTAAAGGCGAGCCGCCGGTTCGCGCCTGAGAATCCGGCTTGAACCGCTTTGGGGCCAATCGGCAGCGCGCCGCGATTTATAATCCGGCAGGAATCGGGCGTAACTCAAGTCCCGCATCGCGGAGAGGGATCCATGCCAACCGACGTGATCATGCCCCAGATGGGCGAATCGATCTTCGAGGGCACCATCACCAAGTGGCTCAAAAAAGCCGGCGACACGGTGGAAAAAGATGAGCCGCTGTTCGAAATCTCCACTGACAAGGTGGACGCGGAGATCCCGTCGCCCGTGGCCGGCGTGCTGGCCGAGATCCGGGTTCCCGAGGGCTCGACGGTCGAAGTCAATACGGTGGTTGCCGTGATCGGCGACCCCTGCGGTGGGGCCAGCGGCGCCTCCGGCGCAAGTTCTTCCGCTCCGGCAGCCGCTGCGTCAGGTCCTTTAGTAGCCGCACCGCCGCAGGCGGAGTTGGCCCCACCGCAGGGGTCGCAGGTGGCTGGCGGGACGGCTGTGGTGATGCCACAGATGGGCGAGTCGATCTTCGAGGGAACCATTACCAAGTGGCTGAAGAAGGCCGGCGACCGGGTGGAGAAGGACGAGCCGCTGTTTGAAATCTCCACCGACAAGGTGGATGCGGAGATTCCCGCGCCCGTGGCCGGCGTGCTGACCGAGATCAATGTTCCCGAAGGCACGACGGTCGAGGTCAATACAGTGGTCGCCGTAATCGGCGGCACCTGCGGTGCGGCCAACCGCGCCTCTGGCGCAAGTGCTTCCTCTGCGGCAACGGCAATCGCGCCAGCTTCAGTGCCGGTGCCTTCAACAATCGTCGCGCCGGGGGCGCAGTTAGCCCCACCGCAGGTGGCCGGCAAGAGGCTGCGGTCGTCGCCGCTGGTGCGGCGCATCGCCAGGGACAACAATCTGGACCTTGGCCAGGTCCCCGGCACCGGCTCGGACGGCCGCATTACCAAGGAAGATGTGTTGCGCCACCTGAGCGAACGCGGCGCGGGCAGTGCTCCGTCAGCTTTTGCGCCGGAGGCGCAGTTGGCCGCACCGCAGGTGCCCGGGCAGGTGGTCCCGTTGACCAAGATGCGCGCCATCATCGCGCAGCGCATGGTCGAGAGCATGCAGATCAGTCCGCATGTCCACACCGTCTACAAGGTGGACATGACCCGCATTGCCCGGCTGCGCGAGCGCCAGAAGGCTCGCTTCGAACAGCAGCACGGGGTCAAGCTCACCTATATGCCGTTCATCGCGGCTGCCGCTGTGCATGCGCTGGCCAAATTCCCCGTGGTCAACGCCTCGCTTGAAAACGGCTCGATCCACTACCACGGCAACACCAACCTGGGCATTGCCGTGGCTTTGGAATGGGGCTTGATCGTGCCGGTGGTCAAGCAGGCTGAGGAACGCAGCTTCCTGGGACTCGCGCGCGCCATCGCCGACCTGGCCGAGCGCGCGCGCTCAAAAAAGCTGTTGCCCGATGAGGTTCAGGGGTCCACCTTCACGCTGACCAACTCCGGCATCTTCGGCGACGAGTTCAGCACGCCGATCATCAACCAGCCCAACTCCGCAATTCTGTGCATCAGCGGGCTCAAGAAAGAGGCCGTGGTGGTGACCGACGCGGAGGGCAACGACACCCTTGCGATTCGGTCGATGCAGCATTTTTGCCTGGGCTTCGACCACCGCATCATCGACGGCGCCGACGCGTGCAAGTTCATGGCCGAGTTCAAGAAGACGCTGGAAGGGTGGAACAAGGAGATCGGGTAAGGCGGAGGCGGGCTGTTCCCGGTGGGTAGAATCGACGACGCGCCCGGCCCACCCCGCACCCCGCGTTATCCTAGAGTGTCCGGCCGCTCCGGCCACCAAGGAAGCCCATGCCTGAAGAAACCACCCCCGCCGTTCCTCCTGAAGCAGTCAACCCGTCCGCCCCCGTTGCTCCCGTCGCCACCATCGCGACGCTTGGCCAGTTTGAAGGCCAGTCCATCACCCTCCGCGGATGGCTCTACAACCTGCGCGAGAGCGGCAAGCTGCTGTTTCCCATTTTTCGCGACGGCACCGGCACCATCCAGGGTGTAGCCCACGTCAAGAGCGTCTCGCCCGCCGTCTTTGAAGCCCTGAAGGGACTCACCCAGGAGTCCAGCGTCATCGTCACCGGCAAGGTTCGCGCCGACAAGCGGGCGCCGGGCGGATTCGAGCTCGACGTCGAGGGCCTTGAAGTCGTCCAGAGAGTTCCCGAGTCCGATCCCTACCCCATCACGCTCAAGGAGCACGGCGTCGACTTCCTGATGGAGCACCGCCATCTGTGGATCCGCTCTCCGCGCCAGTCCGCGATTCTGCGCATACGGGCGGAGATCATGCGCGCGGCGGCGGAATATTTTGACACGAACGGCTTCATCCGCACCGATCCGCCCATTCTGACGCCAGCGGCGTGCGAAGGCACTTCGACGCTGTTCCCGGTCGACTATTTCGGCGACCCGGCCTACCTCACGCAGAGCGGCCAGCTTTACATTGAGTCCACGGCGCTGGCGTTGGGGAAGGTCTACAGCTTCGGTCCGACATTTCGCGCAGAAAAGTCCAAGACCCGCCGGCATTTGACGGAGTTCTGGATGATTGAGCCTGAAGTCGCTTTCTGCGACCTCGACGGCCTGCTGGATCTGGCCGAGAACTTCATTTCCCACATTGTCCAGAGCGTGCTCAAGAACCGCAGCCCGGAACTGGAAGTGATCGGCCGCGATCCGGCCAAGCTCCAGGCCATTTGTCCGCCGTTCCCGCGCCTGCGTTACGATGTGGCCGCGGACATGCTCAACCAGGCCTACAAGGACGGCAAGCTCGAAGCTCCTTTTGAGTACGGCAACGATTTTGGCTCTCCGGACGAAACCTGGCTCAGCAACCAGTTCGACAAGCCGGTCATGGTCCATCGCTACCCGGCAGACGTGAAGGCCTTCTATATGGAACCCGACCCCAAGGACGCCCGCTTCGCCCTGTGCGTCGACGTTCTGGCCCCGGAAGGCTACGGCGAAGTCATCGGCGGCTCGCAGCGCGTCTCCAGCTATGAGTTGCTGAATGCCCGCATCGAGGAGCATAACCTGCCAAAAGAGGCGTTTCAGTGGTATCTCGACCTGCGCCGCTACGGCAGCGTGCCCCACTCGGGCTTCGGCATGGGCATTGAGCGCGCGGTCGCCTGGATCTGCGGCTTGGACCACGTGAGAGAAACCATCCCATTCGCCCGCACGCTGCACCGGATCTATCCGTAAATGGGCCGGATTTGGCTCTCCTGAAGGCGCGGCTCTCCGCCGCGCCAGGTTTGCCAGCGGCATTTGCAGGGTTTCTGTACCCGCAGGGAGAGCGATACCAGCGAGGAAAAGCTTACGGCTTCGTGGCACCCGCAATCAGGAGAGAATCTCCCACATTGTGGCAAGGTGGCTGCTGCACCTGCGCGATATATCGTTGCATGTTGTTGACTATATGCATTTTAATGATAAATAGACTTTAGTGCTGCCAGAAGGTTACTACCAGGTAGGGGGGTAGGGGGGTAGCAAGGTTCTTCCTGTTCACGATTGACCTGTTTCAACACTGGGCCCGGCTCACCATCGTCGCCTTTTGGGTCTCCCATTCACACTGTGCGCCGGGGGAGAGAAATTCCACGCAAAGCGGCGGGCACATTCAGGGCAGTCGCATGAACGGTGAGGGAAAAGATAGACGGGCATGTACCCAGGCTGCGGAAAAACTCCGAATGAACAGCAAAAAGCCCGAAGAGGAAACGCAGGGCCTAAAGGCCACGTTCTTTCTGCGGCACTTACGGCACAACTAAAGTCGTGCCCTGTTACAAAGCGCCGCACGATTGCTGCAGCGCTGATACCGCGGCAACAAAGTGGCATTGGCGTCCAGTGCTGCGCCAATGCCACAACGCTGGACGCCACGATCAGTCAGGGCGTCTGTTCGGACTAAAAATACCCGTTCAAACAACTTTTTTCTGGAAACAGGAATCTTTCGCTCCCCTCCTCTAATCAAAGGTGTGCAGTCGATTCTTACGAGGAGCCTTCGCCGATGACCTTATCTGCCATTGAAGTCAATGATTTGAAACACGCGCCCGCCGTCGAAGGTGTGCTGCCTGTGATCCACACCCGCTGGAGTCCACGCTCGTTCGCCAAGCGCGACGTGAGCCCTGCCGACCTGAAGAAAGTGTTTGAAGCCGCCCGCTGGACTGCTTCTTCCTACAACGAGCAGCCCTGGCGGTTCCTGGTTGGGCTTCGTGACTCAGTGACCTACAAAAAGATCTTGTCATCGCTGATCGAGTTCAACCAGGTTTGGGCCGGCCATGCGCCGGTGCTGATTCTGGGAGTTGCCAGGACGACCTTCAGCCACAACAACTCCCCCAACCGTGTGGCCCTCTATGATTTGGGCGCTGCTGCCTCCTACCTGACGCTGCAAGCCGCCGCGCTCGGACTCGCCACGCACCAGATGGCTGGTTTTGACCCCGAAGCTGCCCGCGCTGCCCTCGGCATCCCCGCGGATTACGTCGTGGGCGCCGTGATCGCGCTCGGCTACCAAGGTGAACCTTCGGCACTGACCAACGGGCAAATGCTTGCCCAGGAGACTGCGCCACGCGAGCGCAAGCCATTGACCGATTTTGTTTTATCCGCGTGGGGAGAACCGGCGAACCTGGGCTGACCACGGCTGACACGACCAGCGACGGAAGACTACAACCATGGCTTCAGAGCGGTTCCAGGAAAGCTATCACGTTTTCGGCTGGATTCAGGGTCGCCACTCGCTGATGCTCCTGTCGACTTGAAGGCATTGGTTTCGAGATACACCATTCCTGGAACCGCTTCCGCGGCGGCGTGACCAAAACTCCAGCCTCCGCGTTACAGTGGAGGCTGGAGTTTTGGTTTGACCAGCGCGCGGCCAACCCGCAAGACGCCAGTCCGTCGCACCAGCCAGCGGCGTGCGCCCGTGCGACGGCAACGGCTGGGCTGGCGAACCCGCACCATTCTGGCCGTCTCCGCGGCAATTCTGGTTCTGCTGGGCTGGGGCGCGATTGCCCGGATGCTGGCGCCCACCTCCAACACCGCACTCACCCGTTTTGACACGATCATCGTGCTGGGCACCCCGGCCGATAGCGACGGCAACCCAACGCCCGAGCAGTTGGCCCGCGTGGGCGAGGCGGTACACGAATACGACCTGGGCGTGGCGCCACGGCTGATTTTGACCGGAGGGGCATCGCACAACCAGTATGCCGAGGCACAGGTGATGGCGCGGACGGCGCAGGCCGAGGGGATTCCAAAATCGGCGATTTTTCTGGAGCCGCAGGCCGCGGACACTATCCAGAATGCCTGCTATTCCGCACGGATCATGAGGGCGCATGGCTGGCGGTCGGCGGAGGTGATTTCAAGCACTAGCCACCTGCCTCGCGCGAGCATGATCTTCAGCGATCTGCCGCTGGAGTGGCGAACGCACGCCGCGCCGCCGCTTGCTCCGCATTCGGCGGCTTACGTTGGAGCCGTCGCAACCGTCGAAACCCTGAAGACCGTCCGCTACCTGATTTGGGGGCGTTGGATGGAGCGCTGTGAACCGTAAATGAAAGGAAGCCGCCGGGTTTGCGTTGTCCCCTGTCGGCACGGTCCTGTAAGCTGGATGGTGATGCGTCTATCAGTAAGATTTTCTTTCGCTCTTGTTGCCGTAGCCGTCCTGGCTGTGTGTCTCGGAACCCGTACCCAGGCGCAAAGCACCGCCTCTCCAACCGCCGGCAACGGCACCTATATCGCGACCGATCCGCTGGCGGCTGTCCGCTATGACAATCGATACGATGTTTCGCTGGGCTTGGCCTATGACCACATGAAGGCGGGACCGACGCTGCTGCAGGGTTCAAACCTGGGCGGGCTGGATATTTCCGGCTCATACTGGTTCAGCAAGCATTGGGCGGTCGAGGCCTCGGACCGCAGCTACCTGGGCACCAGCGGCGCGGCGCCCAACTCGGCAAACATCAGCGGGCCGTTCGTGGCGCAATACCTGTTCGTCGCCGGACCCGAGTGGCTGGGACCGCACAACCGGCACGGCGCCCTGATTGCTCATGTGCTCGTCGGCGGCGCGTACGGCGATTTCACCAAGGATCTGCGAGGCAATCCGCCGGAGGTGGTTGATTTTTATTACAACCAGCTCGCACCGGCGGCAATCATCGGCGGCCACATGGATCTGAATCGATCCGCACGCTGGGTATTCCGGATTACGCCGGATGCGGTGGTGAACCGCTACGCCATCAATTACGGCTCGAAGAACACCCAGACCGATGTTAATTTCGCTATCTCGGTTGGCGTGGAGTACAAGTTTAAGAAGAAGCGGTAGCGGGCTTTCTCGTTCTGCTTTCGCAGCGGGACCGGAATCTGAAAGGGCGATTTCCTTGGGAAGTCGCCCTTTTTGCGCTGGCCGCCTCCTGAGGAGCTTGTTCATGCTGTCCTGAGCTTGGGCTGTCCGGGTAGACAGACTCTGCGACGGCGCGGGTGTGCAGGTGCGGCCGCTGAGTCCCATTACGGGACCAGCGGCAGGCACAAGCGCAGACGCGGGCGAACCGGGCAAGATGAACAAACGGAAAACAGATAGCTGTCCTAATCATCCGTGTGGTATTCTCCACCGTTCAGTAGCACCGGTGGGAAAGTATCACCGGAAGAACAGACTGTACCGGATAGCGGCACTTCCAGAGCGGTTCCACAATCTACGTGCCGTTTCCGGCACCGAGCCCGGGGACATTTCCTTGAGGAAAATGCCGCTGAGTGCATGGGCTTCGGGGGGTATCCATTGTGGAACCGCCGTAATCCCGGCAGAGCTGGCCGGACAGGAACAAGTTTGAGGGCAGGGTCCTATGGACATGAGAGACACACTTGGAGTATTGCTTGCGGGCGGAGCGGGAGAAAGGCTCTTTCCTCTCACCCGCGATCGCGCCAAACCGGCCGTGCCCTTTGGCGGGCACTATCGGATCATCGACATCACACTCTCCAACTGCATCAACTCAGGCCTGCGCAAGGTCTACATCCTCACGCAGTACAAGGCGCTCTCGCTGAATCGGCACATCCGCGAAGGGTGGACGGGGATTGTGGCCCAGGAACTGGGCGAATTTTTTGAGCTGCTGCCGCCCATGCAGCGCACCGGGTCGAACTGGTATATGGGAACCGCCGACGCGGTTTACCAGAACATCTACTCGATCGGCAGCGAGCAGCCAAAGTACATGATCATCCTGTCGGGCGACCACATCTACAAGATGGACTATAGCCGGATGCTGGAGCAGCACAAGGAGACCAAGGCCGAGGTGACGCTGGCCACGCTGCCGATTCCGCCCGACGAGGTAAAGCAGTTTGGCGTGGTGGAGGTGGGCAAGACAGGCGAAGTGCTGGGGTTCCAGGAGAAGCCGGCTTCCACGAGCTTCCGTTCGCCGTTCAACCCCAACGCCGTGGATGCCTCGATGGGCATTTACATCTTTAACACCGAGGTGTTGCTGAAGGCGCTGATCACGGACGCCGAGGACCCGAATTCCAAGCACGACTTTGGGCATAACATTCTGCCAAGCCTGCTGGGCAAGCAGAAGATGATGGCCTACAGCTTTGTGGACGAGAACAAGCAGCAGGCGCTTTACTGGCGCGACGTGGGCACGCTGGACGCCTACTACGACGCCAACATGGACCTGTGCTCGGTTTCGCCGGTCTTCAACCTCTACGACAAGAACTGGCCCATGCGCACGCGGGTGCGCCAGTATCCGCCGGCGAAGTTCGTTTTCGGCGAACCGGGTCGCTCGGGTATGGCGGTCAACTCGGTGATCACGGCCGGGGTCATTATCTCTGGCGCGTCGGTGTCGAACTCCGTGCTGTCGCAGGATGTGCGCGTCAACTCCTACTCGAACGTGGACGCCAGCATCATCTTCTCCCACGTGAACATCGGCCGCCACTGCCGCATCCGCAAGGCCATCATCGACCGCGACGTGCACATTCCCGAAGGGACGGTCATCGGATTCGACCCGGTCGAGGACAAGCGGCGCTACTTCGTCACCCCGTCGGGCCTGACGATCGTCACCCGCGACTCGTCGCTGTTTGAGAGCCCAGTCGACCCGGACTTCCTGCAGCGGTATTAGGGCAGTCCTGGCGACCGTGAAGATTGGGAAGGAGCAGGGGCCGTTGAGGCCCCTGTTTTTTGGGGGGCGCTTTCCTGCATTGGCCATTGAAGGCGCGGAACTCGACGACGCAATGGAACTAACCCGGCGCATCCCGCGTATTAACGAAATATGCAATGCGTGGGCACATTAAGCTGGAACGGGATGGGGCTGGCGACGCCGATCAGGCCGTCTCGGCGTACCATGGAGGCGCCGCAGACAGGCGCCCCAAGGCTGCCCGCTCACGGCCACGTCCAGGACGGCACACCCATTACCCCTGTTGCCCGACTGGCGCGCGGAGAGGCAGGTCCGTTGGAGATCGACTGGTCCCAAATCGTCCGCCACTGCATGGACGGAGATTCCAGCGCGTGGGCCGAGCTGGTTCGCACCCACCACCGGCGCGTGTATGGACTTTGTTACCGCTTTACCGGCAACCCGGCCGACGCCGAGGACCTGACCCAGGATGTGTTTTTGAAGGTCTACTCGAATCTGGCCAGTTTCGATACCGGCCGAGGCAGCCTGCAGGTGTGGATCACCACCATGACCCGCAACCTGCTGGTGGACAACTTCCGGCGGACCCGGAACCAGCGCGCCACCAGTTCTCTGGATGACGGCTGGGAAAACGCCGAGGACCTGAAGCCGGTGGACCGGCTGACGTCCGCGGGACCCTCGCCGCACGAATCGGCGGCCAAAAAGGAACTGGCAAAGATGGTGCAGAACGCCCTGGCGCGCGTCTCCGTCGAGCTGCGCGAGGCGGTCATTCTAAGAGACTTGCAAGACCTGGATTACAAGGAGATCGCCCAGGTGCTGGGCATTCCCGAAGGGACGGTCAAGTCCCGCATCAGCAGAGGCCGCGCGGAACTGGCGAGGCTTCTGGAACGTAATAAACGGGAGGTGATGTAATGGCAGAGCGCACAAACATCCCGAACTCCGCGGCATGCGGCCAGTGGGAAACACTACTGGCGGATGCCCTGGACGGGCTGCTGAAGCCCGAGGACGAGGCGACCTTTACCGCCCACATGGCCGTCTGCCCGGCCTGCACTGCACTGTTTGAAGACGCTCGCAAGGGCCGCGAGTGGCTGGAGTTTCTTTCGCCCGAGCCGGATGTGCCCGTAGGGCTGCTGGACAAGATTCTGGCGCAGACGGGCCCCGGACAGGTAGCCGGCTACGGCCTGGTAACAGGCGATGGCAACGAGGTGCCGATCGCCGTTGCAAGCATTCCGGCCTGGCAGCGTCCCGGTCTGGTGGGGCACGTGCGCCGCTTTGCCGAACCCCGCCTGTGGATGACCGCCGCGATGGCCTTCTTCTCGATCGCGTTGACGCTGAACCTGACTGGCGTGCGGCTGACCAGCCTGCGCCTGTCTGACCTGCGGCCCAGCTCGGTGCGCTCGTTCATGGAGCGGCGGCTGACCATGGCCTCGACGCCGATCATTCGCTACTACGATCACTTGCGGCTGGTGTACGAAGTGCAGTCCCGGATGCGGGAGCTGCGCCGGACGACCGAGGGCCAGAACCAGAGCAACCAGCAGAAGCCGAAAGACGCCTCGCCGGGCGAGTCGAAACAGGCTCCCGGCCGCAAGGACGGTGGCTCGAGGGTGGACCCTCCGCAAGAATCCGTCACCCCGGCTAACAATGATTTCATGGAAGTTTCCCTGACGTTTCAGGACCGGCCCGCGCATTCCGGCGGCTCCGCAAGAGAAATACGGGAAAGGAGCACAGAATGGACTGCGTAAATCACCCAGGTGTCAGTGCGACCGCCTATTGCCAGAGCTGTGGCAAGGCGCTGTGTGCGGGCTGCGTGCGCAACGCGGCCGGAGGACAGATTCTCTGCGAGCCCTGCTGGACGGCGTGGCAGAGCTATCAACAGCCTTTTGTGGTGTCTCCGGCAGGCGGACCCAACCCCGCGGTGGCAGCGGTGCTGGGACTGATTCCCGGCGTGGGCGCCATGTACAACGGGCAGTTTTTCAAGGGCCTGATTCATGTGGTGATCTTTGCAGTGCTGATCAGCATCACCACCCACTATGGGATCTTCGGCCTGTTCATCGCGGCCTGGATTGTGTACCAGTCGTTTGAGGCCTATCACACCGCCAAGGCTCTGCGCGAGGGGCAGCCGGTGCCCGATCCGCTGGGGCTGAATGAAGTGGGCAACTGGCTGAACATGGGCGGCAGGCCCCGGCAGCCAGGAGCGGGACAAGCTGCGCCGAGCCCCGGCTACTATGCTCCGGGGCAAACGGGCGTCCCCGGCCAGGCAGGCGTTCCGGGGCAAACGGCACAGGAGCCGGCGAGTGCTGGCTATCAGCCGCCCTATGCGGGGCAGTACCAAGCGCCTTACCAGGGGCAATATCGGCCGCCTTACCAATCGCCCTACCAGGGCGCGTACCAGGACCCGTACCAGGCTCCGTTTACACCGCCGGCGCAGGGCTTTGTCGATCCCGCCGTGCCGCCGGTCCCTCCCGTTCCGCCATTGAACTGGCGGCGCAGGGAACCTGTGGGCGCCCTGGTGCTGATTGCCCTGGGACTGCTGTTTCTGGTGGGCCAACTGGACATATTTTCCGGCCGGCTCTTCGATTTCACCTGGCCGGTGCTGCTGATCGCCCTGGGCGCGTGGCTGGTCATTCGCCGTCTTGGAGATTCGCGAGGAGGTTCCAAATGAGCCGTTATATCTTGATTCGCCGCCTGCGCGGTCCCGCCATCCTGCTGTTGATCGGAGTGATTGCGCTGTTGCACCAGGCAGGCGTCATCGATCACTTCTGGCACCTGTTCTGGCCGCTGCTGCTGATTCTGGTTGGAGTGCTTCTGCTGGCGGAGCGTGCGGCGCTGGCCGTCGAGGGCTACCCGGCGGTGCCGTATCCCGGCGCTCCTTATCCCGGCGCGGCCGGCCCCAATCCGGCCACCGGCGCCGGGCAGACGCCAGCCGCGGAAAGCTCGGCGATTGTTCCGGCTTCACACGACTTTGGGAATGATAAAGAAGGAGGGCAGTCATGAGCAGCGTACCTCCGAACATGCCTCCGGGCGGTCCGCCGCCCCCGTATCCCCCTTACGATCCCAAAACCCAATGGCGGGTCTACCGGGAGCAGCAAAAGGCGGCCTGGCGGGCGCAGCGCGAAGCCTGGAAGGCCCAGCGGTACGCTGCCAAGTCGAGCTATGTGGGCGTCTATGGGCCGCGGGTTCCCTCGATTGTTGGCCCCATTATCCTGATCGGCGCGGGCGTGGTGGCCTTGCTGGTCTACTCTGGCCGCATTGCGCCGGGCGATTTCTGGAACTGGTATAGCCGCTGGTGGCCGCTTCTGCTGATTGGCGCCGGCCTGGCCCTGCTGGGCGAGTGGGCGCTGGACCTGCGACGCGAGACCCCGGTGCGGCGCGGCGGCAGCTTTGTGGGTATCCTCATCCTGCTGGCCCTGCTGGGCGTGGGCGCAGCCGGCTGGAACAACTTCTGGGGTCCGATGCGCGCCGAGTGGGGCGACCATAACAACGACTTCTTCAACGCCTTCGGGCTGCCGGAACACGACAACGACCAGCAGGCGCTGAGTGCGCAGATTCCGGCCAACTCCACCATTGAAATCCAGAATCCCCGCGGCGACGTAAGCGTGACGGCAGGCGACGGATCCACGGTCGAGGTGCAGGCGCACGAAGTGGCCTATGCCAGCTCGGACGCGGAAGCAAAGAAGATCTTCGACGCCGAGGCCGCGCGTCTGAAGGTAAGCGGCACCGCGGTGCTGGTGAATGCGGACAGCAACTCGAGCGGGCGGCTGAATCTCACCGTCACGGTACCGAAGACCGCTAAAGTGACGGTGGACTCGGGCAAGGGCGACGTGACCGCGGCCGGGCTGGGCGCCGGCATCAACGTGACGGCGCGGGGAGACGTTCACCTGAACACCATTGCCGGCTCGGTGGAGACGCACTTCTCCAACGGCAAGCATGATTTCTCTGCCCACGACGTGACGGGCGATGTGACCGTGGACGGCGACCTGAACGACTTGACGGTCTCCGAGGTGAAGGGCAAGATCACGCAGAACGGCGAAATCATCGGCGATGTCCACATGGAAGTCGTCGGGGGGCCGGTGCACCTGCATACGTCGGTCACCGATCTGCAAGTTGCCGAACTGCCGGGCGATTTGACGCTCAACTCCGACGATCTGCGCGTCAACGAGGCCAAGGGGCAGGTGCGCGTGGTGACCCACTCCAAGGACATCGACCTGAGCCAGATTTATGGCGAAAGTTCAGTAGAGAACCGCGACGGCCGCATCTCGGTTGAGCCGGCCGGCACCTACGGAGTGGACGCGAAAAACAGCAAGGGCGACGTGGAGGTGACGCTGCCGCCCAATGCGTCGGCGTCAGTGAACGCGCGGACGCACAACGGCGACATCGTTTCGGACTTTGCCATCCCGTCCACCGAAGGCGAAAACAAGTCGGCCACGTTCCAGATCGGCTCCGGCGGATCCAGAATCGTGCTCAGCGCGGACAACGGCGACGTGCGCATCAAGAAGGGCACCGGCTTTCCACCCCCACCACCGCCCGCACCCAATGCAGCGACCGCTCCCAAGGCTCCCGCTGCGCCCAACGCGCGCCACCTGAAGACGCCCAAGGCTTTGCCCCAGCAGCCGGTCACGCAATAAGCCGCCAGACAACCCATAAACCGCAGACAGGCGCGGGAGGAATTCCCTCCCGCGCCTGTTCCGTTTTGGAGGCAAGTCGCCAGCACTTGCCGAGAGTGGCCAATCTCGTTGTATCCTCCAGTCGCGGGGGAACAAAATCCATGATGCACACACCGATCCGGGTGATTACTGTCGAGCGCGAGTACGGGTCGCGCGGCGGAGAGTTTGCCCACGACCTGGCCGCACACATGGGCTGGCGACTGCTGGATTCGGAACTGGTGACGGCGGCGGCCCATGCGGCCGGAGTGGCGCCGGAGCTCGCTGCCCGGCTCGACGAGCGGCTCGATCCCTGGTACTACCGCTATGGCAAGGTCTTCTGGCAGGATTCGGTCTATTCCCTGACCGGCCTTTCCGAGCAGCAGGTCTTCGACTCCGAGCGCATGTTGGCGCTCATCAAGCAGCAGATTATGGATGAGGCCAAACGGGGCGAGTGCGTGCTGGTCGGCCGGGGCGCGGCCTGTGCGCTGGCGTGCCAGCCGGGGTGCTTCCACATCTTTGTCTACGCCACGGCCAAGTCCAAACGCGACTGGTTCGTGAGCGCCTTTCCCAGGCAGGCGGAACAGGCCGACCAGCTTCTGGCCGCATTCGACAAGCGCCGCGCAGCCGTCATCCGCCAGTTCTATCAGCAGGAGTGGTGCGCCCGAGGGCTTTATCACATGCTCTTGAACTCATGCATGGGCACGGAGGCAATGATTGCCGCCGTGCAGGGCGCGGCCGGGCTGAAAGCCTTAAAGGCAGAGGCCGCCGCGGGGTAGATTCTTCGATCGGAGAACAGCTTTGGAGCCTAAACCGCGATCCGCTGCACGCGCGCCCCGATGCGGGTAAAGACTTCCCAGGGAATTGTCCCGGTTGCCTCGGCGTGATCGAAGGCAGTGATGGTCTCGCTGCCTTGCGTGCCCAGGATCACCACTTCGTCACCCGCCTCGACCCCAGGGATCTCCGTCACGTCGATCACCGCCTGGTCCATGCTCACGCGGCCCACAAGCGGAGCGTGCGCCCCGCGGACCAGCAGGCTGAAGCGGTTGCCGAGCCGCCGGTCAAGGCCGTCGGCGTATCCCGCGGCCACCAGCGCCAGCCGCATGGGTTCGGTAGCGACAAAGGTTCCGTTGTAGCCCACCACCGCGCCAGCGGGAACTGATCGCACCCCCGCCACGCGGGTCTTCCAACTGAGCACAGGCTGCAAATGGGCGCGCGCAGCCTTCAGGGAATCCGGCTCCTGAGACAAAGGAGGTTCAAACGCAGGAGAAAATTCGGGCACCAGGCCATAGAGCGCCAGACCCGGCCGCAGCATGGCTTTCATCCCGTGGCGGGCTGCCAGGGCGACAATCCCTGCGGACTGACCGGCGACTAGCGCTGCTGAACTGCCCACGCTGAGCCACCGCGGATGAAAGCCGCTGGCCTCGATTCTCTGCAATGCCTCATCCAACCGGGCCAGTTGCGCCGCTGTGACCGTGCCGTCCGCTTCGTCGGCGGCAAAGAGGTGGGTCATGACCCCCTGGAGCCGGAGCGGCGAACCGGCGGCGAACCGGTCGAGAATCTTTGCCAGGGCTGCGGCAGCGCGCGGGTCCGATTGCAGCAGCTCCGGGGCAACTCCCTGGCGGCTCATCCCGGTATCGATTTCCAGATGCACGGGGACCGAACCGGCTGGCGTACCCACCGCGTTCGCAGTCGTTTCCAGCTCGTCCAACTGCCACGGCTCCCAAGCCACAGCGGTTAGCCGGTGCTCGACCAGCGCAGCTCCCTGGCCGGGAAAAACGCCGCCGATGACCAGGATGCGCGCCTCGGGGCACGCCGCCCGCGCGGCAACACCCTCTTCGACGCTGGTGACGCCGAGCCACCGGGCCCCGGCGCGAACCGCCGCGGGAGCGCAGATGTCGAGCGAGTGACCGTAGGCGTCGGCCTTGACGATGGCCAGCAGCTCAACATCGGGTGCGGCCAGGGTGGTAAGAAACCGATAGTTTTCTTCAAGAGAGTGGGCGCGGATTTCAACCCAGCAGGGGCGTGTTGGCATCAGGCTATCCAATTAACAGTTTAGCGCGGATGGCCGACACGCCTGCTTACTTTGCCGGATCGACGAGGGCCTGGTAGACGACGGAGCGACTCAGGTATTCGAGGTTGGGCATGCCCGGACCGAACATGCGCTGAATCATGCCGATGAAGACCACGTCATTGGCCGGGTCGATCCAGAACCAGGTTCCGGCGGCGCCGTCCCAGAAGAATGTGCCCTTGCCTTCGGGCAGGTTGGCTTCCGGCGGGTCGAAAACAACGGCGCAGTTATAGCCGTAACCAAAGCCGGGTCGCAGCGTTTGCAGGCCGATGCCGAATTCGCCGGTGAGCAGGCTCAAGGGCACGTGGTTCGAACTCATCAGCTTGACGGTGGCCGGCGCGAGGATGCGCTTGCCGTCGAGTTCGCCGCCGTTCGCCAGCATCTGGGCGAAGCGATAATAGTCCTCCGCGGTGGAGACCATGCCGCCGCCGCCCGAGGGCATGGTGGGCTCGGCTGCGTAGTCGCCGGAGAGGCCGCCACCGCTTGCGTCGGCAACCAGCTTGCCCTGCGCGTCGCCGCGATAGAGAGTGGTGAAGCGGGCGCGCTTGCCGGCGGGCACGTAGAAGCCCGCGTCCTTCATGCCCAGCGGCGTGAAGATGTGGTCGCGCATGAAGACGGGCAGCGGCTGGCCGGAGAGCTTCTCGACAATGTAGCCCTCAATGTCCATGGAGACCGAATAGGTCCAGCCTTTGCCCGGCTGATAGAGCAAGGGAAGCTTGGCCAGCTTGTCGATCATCTCCTGGAGATTCTTCGAAGCGAACAGATGCTGGTCGCGAACCATCGCATCGACAGGCGTGTTTCCGAAGAAGCCGTAGGTGAATCCCGCCGTGTGCGACATCAGCTCGCGCATGGTGGGCGCGTGGTCGGGATCCACGACGATCATCTTGCCGTCGGCGTCCATGCCTTTATAGACCTTCAGGTGCGCGAATTCCGGGATGAACTTCGCGATAGGGTCCGAAGGGAGCCACTTGCCCTGCTCGTAGAGAATCATCATGGCGACGCCGGTGACGGGCTTGGTCATGGAGAAGTCGCGAAAGATGACATCTTTGGTCATGGGCGAGGCGGTGGCCATGTCGCGCTGGCCATAGGTGCGATAGTCAATGACCTTGCCGTGGCGGGCGAGGATGGTGACAACGCCGGCAACCTGCTTTTGGTCGACCGCTTGTTGCATGAGCGCGTGCAGGCGCTCAAGGCGCTCGGACGAGAAGCCTACCATCTCAGGCTTGACGACCGTGAGATCGACAGTGTGGCGGGCGGGCTGCTGGGCCGGCGACGAAAGGACACACGCGGCGAACGCACAGCCGGCCAGCGCCAGGCGGGCGGTATTTGCAATTCGATTGATGGTCATGCGACTTCCTCGCTGTCCGGGGCGCGGGAAAAACGGCCCGGATTGTCGCCCCCTTTATACCAAGCGGCATGGGGCGCGGCAAAACGACGGGGAAGGCGCTCTATCAGTAGATCAGCTTGAGCGAGAACTGGATCTGGCGGGAGTTGCCGGCGGTTTTGCTGATCTCGCCAAAGCCGGAGCCCGAGAGGATGTTGGCGGGCAGGCCCATGGTGACGATGTTGAAGAGGTTAAAAAACTCCCCGCGGAATTGCAGATTGACGAGTTCGGCCCCACTGTCGCGGCGGCCGAAGGGCGTGTCCTTGATGAGCGCAAAGTCGAAGTTATAGAAGGCCGGCCCGCGGAAGGAGTTGCGACCTAAAGTGCCGAAGACGCCCTGGTTCGGGCCGGTGCCTCCGGCAACTTGGATGGGAGTATGGAAGAAATCGGTGTTCAGATTCAGGCCGTCGACATTTCCACGGCCAAAATAGTCTTCGCGGACCTTGCGCGCTGTGGAGAGATGCGGCGTGGCGATCTGGTCGGGGCGGTCCACACCGTTCGACCCGGCGCCAGTTTGCTGAATGCCGCTGAAGACAGTGAAGGGTGAGCCCGAGCTGATGCTGGAAATGCTGAGCAGTTCCCAGCCGGCCGTAGCCTTCCTGCCGATGGGACGCAGGAAATCGACACTTTCGAGATGCAGGTCCTGGGCAACGCTGAGGCCAAAGCCGTGGGCAACGTCGAACGAGGACGGACCTTTCTCGGGGTGGGTATCGTAGGGATTCTGCGAAAAGCCCGAGGACACAGCGCCGGTCGATCCCGTACCGCCAAGAACCACGCTGGTGTTATCGATCGACTTACCCCAGGTATAACTCGCCTGGACGCCTGGACCGCCGTGTCCCATGGTGCCGGAGAGCGAAGTTTGCAGGGCGTGATAAGTGGAGTGGGCGTCCGCGACGATGACATTTTCCACGCCGAAGCCGCCGATGACGTTGCCCTCGCTGTCGAACTGCGTATGCGGCGCGAAGGCCGGGGTTGCGCCGGGGTAAGCGTTAGGGAAGCTATAGCGCGGCAGCCGGACGCCCGCAGTGCCCACATAACTCGCGTCCGCTGTGAGATTGCCCAGCTTGCGTTCCAGGCCGGCCGTCCATGTATAGAGCCTGGCGTTGCTAAAGGAGCGATCGATACCGCTGAGGTTGAGCGCGCTGACCGGGCTGGCGGTGATGGCCGCCATATCTTTCTCGTACCGGTCAACATCCATGACGGTGTTGGGCGCGATGGACTTGGTGCGCCCCCCGGCAAGGATGTTCACGCCGGCGGGTGTGTAGGCTGTTGGAGCTTGCGCCGAAGTGATCTGGAAGCCATAGGGGATGGGGGCGTTCGACGCGGAAAGCCGGCGCGGGTAGATGGCAAAGGGCGTGGAGCCGGTAAGGAAGTTATCCTGCCAGATATTGGGAGGGATAATGGTGATGCCCGCGCCGGCGTGCGCGGATAACTTGCTGGTAACTTGACCGGTGGCCTGGACGCGCGGACCCCAGCCCTTCCAGTCGGTGCGATAACCCGGCTGCGGATTCACGACATACTCCTGCGTGCCGTTGACGGTCAGGAAGCCCGCAGTACGGCGGGCGCGCTCGCTGATAGGCGTGTAGAGCTCCCAGCGAACGCCGTAGTCAAGCGTAAAGCGGCTGCTGACCTTCCAGGTGTCTTGCGCGTAAATATTGAGATTGTTGCGGCTGATGGCCGCGGGGCCCATGTGCTGCCCGCTAGAGATCCCTGGAGGCGCGATGCCTACGTTATAGGCGAAGGGGCTGCCGGTGAGAAAACTGCTGAGCGTATCGGGCAGCTTGCCGCCATAACTCACGTCGTGCATGCCGCTCTCGGAAAGGATGGTCTGGCTTCCGGAGTAATAAGCTGCGCCGCCGCCAAAGTCATATTCGCCGTTGGGACTGACACCAAAGTAGGTTGTATCGCGATTGATGCGCACTTCCGCGCCCGCTTTGAAGGCGTGGCGGGCGATGGTGAAGGCAACGTTCTGCCGGCCCTGAAAAAGGTTGCCGTAGGCCTGCATCACCGATCCGGCGGAGGAGTTGAACGCTTCAAACAATCCATCGCTGAATTTAGCCGCGGGGTCGGTGTGGTTGGGCGTGGGAAATCCCGGCGTCGAGCGGGTGATGCTGATGGACGACTCAAGGGTCAGGCGCGGCGAGACCGTGCGCGTGTAAGTACCGACGACATTGCGCTGGCGATCGATATATTGAACGCCGAACGAGGGATCGATGGCTGTCTGGTCGGGATTGGTGGTGGGACCGGTGAGGTCATCGAGATTGAAGCGCGAAAAGAACTGGCCTTTCGACGAGAACTTGTGGTCGAGGCGCAGGGAGAACTGGTTGGCGTCGGTGACGACCTTGGATGCGGTTGCGTAGGTGTTCGCGCCATACGATCCGGTGGGGAGATTGGGGAGCGGGTAGCGCGCCAGCACGGCTGCGATGCTCGCATTGACGGGAACCGCCAGAGTGTCGGAGATCGTTTTTTGGGGATCGTTCGGATCCGGATAAGTCACGGTGTCGCTAACGATGGAACTGGATGCCGTGGGGCGCTGATCGGCCGTGGGCAGCGGCATGACCTGTGTGGTGCCCAGTACCTGGCGAAAGCCCTGGTACTGCGTGAAATAGAAGGTCCTTTTGCGGCCGTCGTACACACCCGGAATGGAGACCGGACCGCCGTTGGTGAAGCCGAACTCATTGCGGCGGAAGGGCGGAATGCGGCCGGGATAGGCCGGTGTGGCGTGGTCAAAGTAGTTGCGCGCATCGAAAGCGGAGTTGCGCACAAATTCAAAGACAGAGCCGTGAAAGCCGCTGGCGCCCGACCGGGTGTGGATATTGGTGAACCCGGCGGCGCCGCGGCCGATCTCGGCGGGCATCCAGCCTGAGCTGGAATCGATGCTTTCGACGGCGTCCACATTGAAGTTGGAAAAGGTGGCTCCGCCCATCTCCGGATCGCTGATGTCGGCGCCGTCCATGGCGAAGGTGGCCTCAACTCCACGCTGGCCGTTGATGGCGAACTGGGCGGTGAAGTTCGTTGCCCCGTTGGTGTCGGTCATGGTTCCGGCAGCCAGCAACAGCAGGGTGCTGAAGTCACGTTTGTTCAGTGGCAATTCGCTGACCGCCTGGCTCGACAGCTCCTCGCCGCCGGTCGCGGCCTGGCCCTTGAGAACGGCGACGGTGAGTTCACCGCGGCCGGAAAGCGTGAGAAGAACCGGGGGCGCAGCCGGCGCAAGGTCGATGGGCTGAGCGTAATCAATGCTGCGGCCGTCGGCTTCCACGTTGAGCCGGTACGCGCCCAGGGGCAGAGCGGCCAATTTGAAGTGGCCATCCGTACCCGTAACCGCGCCGGCCTGAGCGCCGTTCGCGGCCAGGCGAATCTTTGCGCCGGCGATCGGGGCACCGCCTGGGTTGCGCAGCACTCCCTGCCACACAGGCTGCTCCGCGGGTTGCGCCCATGCCGCCACCGCCGAGAAGACCAGCACCCCAAGAACCAGAGCTTGGAATCCTTTTCCTTTGCGAGCCGCCTTGAAAATAGCCCGACCGTACCCGTTCTGCCGCTGAGTTTTCAAGTGATTATGGCCTTGGATTTGAGATAGATGCGGCGACAGAAGGAGCCTGAAAGGGACGGAAATCATCCCCACCGCGTTCGACTGGATTATATCGCGCCCCCTGAACTAAACGGGTTTTGCTCATCGATGCAGGCTGCGGGGGAGCGGCGTGCGAGGGGTGAGCTTCTACACTAACTGCAGCTTATGACCGCCGCAGAAACGGTTACCGACACCATCGCCGCTGTCTCCACGCCGCCGGGCCGCGGGGGCATCGGGATTGTGCGCCTGAGCGGACCCCAGGCCGCACAGATAGCGACGCAACTGGTGCGGTTGCGGCAGCCGCTCGAACACGCGCGTGCGCGGCTGGCCGATGTACTCGATGAAGTGGATTCCGGCGTAGATGCAGGCCGCATTGATGAGGCGGTGGTCACGTTTTTTGCCGCTCCTCACTCCTACACCGCCGAAAACCTGGTGGAGATTGCCGCGCACGGTTCGCCGGTGGTGCTGGAATTGCTGCTTGGTCGAGCCCTGGAGCTGGGTGCGCGGCTGGCCGAACCGGGCGAGTTTACCCAGCGCGCCTTTCTTGCCGGCCGGCTGGACCTAACCCAGGCCGAGGCGGTTCGCGATCTCATCGATGCGCAGACGCTCACCCAGGCGCGTCAGGCCGCCAGCCAGATGGGGGGCGCACTGAGCCGGCGCGTGCAGCCGGTGAAACAGGCGCTGGTGGAGTTGATTGCGCTGCTCGAAGCCGGCATCGACTTTGCCGAGGACGATGTGGACGTGACCCCGCAGACCGAGATTGCCCGGCGCATCGACGAACTGACGCCGCCGCTCAGGGCGCTGGAAGCTTCCTTTGCCCGCGGCCGCGTGATCCACGACGGGCTGACACTGGCGATTGTGGGCCGGCCCAACGCGGGAAAGAGTTCGCTCTTCAATTGTCTCGTTGAGCGCGACCGGGCCATTGTGACCGCTACCCCGGGAACCACGCGGGACACGGTGACCGAGCGGATTTCTCTTGAGGGCATTCCGCTGGAGCTGGTAGACACGGCCGGCCTGCGCGAGGCCGCCGAGGAGGTTGAGCAGTTGGGCATTGCCCGCAGCCGCGAAGCGCTTGCCGACGCGGCGCTGGTGGTGGTGGTGCTGGACGCAACCGAACAACTGAACGACGAGGAACGCCGGCTGCTGCACGCGGTCGAGGGCCGTCCCGCCGTGGTGGCCGTGAACAAGAGCGACCTGATAAGCGGCCTGAACCGAGCCAACCGCCTGCTGCCGGATTGCGCCGGGGTGCCCGCGCTCGCGACTTCAGCGCTGACCGGCGAAGGGATTCCCGCCCTGCGCGAGCGCATCCTGGCCCTGGCCACCGGCGGAGCCGCCGCCGAACCGGGCATGTTGACCAGCCTGCGCCACCAGCAGGCCGTCGCCGCAGCCCTGGCGGCTTTGTCCGACGCTACCCAAGCCAACGCATCCTGTATCCCTCACGAGATGATTCTGTTGGATCTTTATCGCGGCCTCTCGGCTCTCGATTCCCTCACCGGCCAAACCACGCCCGACGACATTCTTAATTTGATCTTCTCCACCTTCTGCATCGGAAAGTAGGATCACCTCGACGAGAGTTATAAGCGCGGAGCGTTCGAGACGGGAATTGCTGGCCTCGGCAGGATGACATTTTCGCGCGGATTGACTGATGTAACAGCACTTGTTAGCATATGAGAACTGGTAGTTTGGGTCTTTTGAGCAGCCAGATCACGACTCGGCGAGAACGAGCGCTCTCACCTTGCAGTGAATCGGTCCCACCGGATGTGCCGATGGTCCCCCGATATATATGGGCTGTGGAAAACTTCGCTCAAGTGAGGAGAGCGAAGCTATGTCTAAAATCCATGAGCACAGCGTCGCGAGTGCAACTGGGCCGGGTGGCGAGCTGCTGGTGGGATTTGACGATTGCATCGCACCGGCCCGTACTTGACTTAACCTGAAGCTACTGGAAAAGGGCTTCCTGGCAGCATCCTGCAGCTTGAAGATTTCCGCCCGGTCTGCTTCAAGCAGCGCAGATATTATTGTGAGCAACCCAGCTCATCTTTGCAGTCGGGAAAGCCATGAGCCTGCAACCTGCCGACTCCACGCACCGCGATATCTTCCAGAATGAAATTCCAGCCTCCAGCATAATCGGCAGCATCGACTCCTTCCAACTGCAGTTTGCACCCACCTGTGTCCCTCCGCAGCGACACAGGAGGGCCGGCGTGCCGGTGCGCGGGCCGAGCGGAGATACCAGAATCACCTGCGCGTCCTCAATAACCGGCGTCTGTGCGGCAAGGTCAAGCAATTGTAACCGATGACAAATGAGGCACTTCTGCAAGCGCAGGGTGGAAGATGAGGCAAGATTCCTTTTGAGGATCGCTTCCCAGCTTCTGGCCTTCGGAGGCTTTTTCTGCGGAGCGACGAATGCCGAGACAGCGGAAGAATCCGCGGCAAGATGTTGCCGAGATCGAAAGGGCTTTTTTGAGAGATCGTTGCACGGCAATTCACTGACGAGTCGCGGATCTTCCTGATTCATGCGCGGGATCTCCGGTCCGTGTGCCACGTCCAGCCGTCCTCTGCCTTCAGCAATCCCGCTGGTGGAGTTACGCCGTATGATAATATCCACCAGCCAAAGACGGGAGAAAACATACCCACTTGACCGAACAGAATGAAAACCAAACCGACCAGCCTGCGCATCAGCCTATGATGAGGGACCGTTTCTCTGACCTGGAGGATGAGATATCTCTCAGGGAACTGGCATTGGTTCCGTGGAAGCGGAAGGCGGTTGTTGCTGGTTGTGCGAGCTTTTGCACGTTGGCCGCCATCCTCGTTTCCTTTGCAATGACTCCGAGATACAAAGCGACCAGCACAATCGAGATCAACGAAGACAAGCAGAGCGGGAGCAGTGTTCTCTCCAGCCTGGCCTCGGCGGCATCGGGCGGCGCGGATGACTTGAAGGTCAAGATGGAGACCCAGATTGCCGTTCTTCAGGACAACACAATTGCCCTGAACGTGATGAGTAAAATGGGAATGCTCCGCCTTCAGAACCCAAACCCGCTTAGCAAGGAGGAGGGGCCTCAAGTCAGTGCGGAAGCTCTGCCCGCGCGTCGACGGGAAGCATTGATTCAGCAGTTCGAAGGCCATCTAAAGGTCGAAGAAGTAAAGAACTCCCGACTTATTTCCATTACCTACACGAGCAAGGATCCGGTTCTGGCAGCCAAGATTGCGAACCAGGTCGCGGAAGAATACAAGATTTATCTGCTTAGTTCAAACTTCACTTCATCCAAGGATGTGTCGCAGTGGCTTTCCGCGCAGTTGGGAGGTCTTTCCGACCAGGTTACCAAGACGCAGCAGGCGGTGGCGGAGTTCGAGCGCACGCATAATCTCTCTGCTTCGATGCTGGGCCTGGCTTCAATCACGGGCGGATCTTCATCCTCAGCTGGCGCTGCCGGCGGCGGCGGCGGGGGTGGAGGCGGCGCCGCACACATACCGGAGCTGGACCGGCTGACGGCCTTGAATGACGAAGTGACCCAGGCAGAAGCGGCACGCATTGAGAAGGAAGCAATCTACCGCCTGACGGCAACGCAGAACCCTGATGTGATCGCAGCGCTTGGTTCCAGCGCTCTTCCCGGGCTTGGCAGCTCGACCGTCATCTCCCAGGGCGGGGGCCTGGAGGTGCTGACCAACCTGCGCGAGCAGGAGGCGGCGGCGCGGGTCGCCTATGCCTCCGCGACAACCAAGTACGGGCAAAAGAACCCTCGTCTGGCCGAGATCGACAATCAATTGAGGTCGCTTCACGATCAGATGCAGACCGAGATTGGGAAGATCAAGCAGCGGGCGAAAAACGATCTTGTTCTGGCGCAGCAGGATGAAAAGGGCCTGCGTAGCGCCTTCGATGCGCAACAAAACATCACCAGCAAGATGAACGACGATGTGGTGCAACTTGGAGTCCTGATGGAGCAGGCGCGCTCTACCAGGGAACTCTACGACATTCTCTATGCCAAGTTGCAGGAAGCGAACATCGATGCGGGCGACAGTGCGACAAATGTGACCGTCGCCGATCCGGCGCGTCCGCCCGGCGCCCCTTGGATGCCGAAGCCTTTCCTGTTCCTTGCCGCCGGCCTCTTTAGCGGCCTTCTTTTGGGCATCGCTCTGGCGTACCTGCTGGAAAGCCAGGACGACACGGTCGCGGACAGCTTCCAGGTAGAGCAGTTATCCAATCTGCCGGTACTTGGAATGATCCCGTTCCATCGCATGGAATCCAAACCAAGGGAAGGTCCCCTGGCCACAGAATCCAGTTCCTTCCTGACAGCTCCTGAAAGCGCCACGGCGGAATCGTTCCGCAGCTTGCGGTCGGGGCTGACCCTCTCTGGCGTTGGACGCAAGCTGAGGGTTCTATCGATTACCAGCGCTCTTCCCGGTGAAGGCAAATCGTACACTGTTTACAATCTGGGACTTGCCTTTGCCAGCAGCGGCCTGAAAGTACTCATTATCGACGCCGACCTGCGTCGCCCTCGCCAGCACGCTCTATTTCGCGTCGCACGAGAGGATGGCCTGGCGGACGTTCTTGTGGGCGCAAAGTCGTTTGCCGAGGCTATTGTGAAGCACCCGGTGGAGCCGAACCTGTCCCTGCTGTCCGCTGGCCGCCAATCCCCCCTCGCCTCGGAACTGCTGGGATCGGGCGAAATCGCAAAAGTGCTGGAGACCGCGAAGGAGCTGTTCGATCTCGTGCTTGTGGACAACGCACCGACCCTGCCGGTCGCCGATGCGATTATCGTCGGCACGCACTGCGATGGAACCATCGGTGTGCTGCGCGCGGGTCGAACTTCTCGAAAAGCGTTACGGCGCTTCGTGCAGACGCTTGCCCGGAACCGCATTCATATTCTCGGCATGGTGATTGAAGCAGTGGACATGTCTGCAACGGAATACCGGAGTGTGTATGGATACAATGTGCAGAGCTATTATGGCGAGAAATAGGATAACGTTCAGCCGCGGTCTCGTGCTCCTGCTTGGGGTTGCCGTGCAACCGGCGATGATGCCTGTGCCCGGAAGCGCACAGGCATCATCGGCTCAAACCACGCAGACGCAGGTTGGCGGAACAGCCTCGGGCTCTTCCATGGGCAAGGCCGCAACTGCCAGTGGCGGCCTGGGACCGATCATGATTCCCAAGGATTTCTCCCAGCTCCGCATCGAGCCTGGAGACTTGTTGAGCGTCGACGTTTACGACACTCCCGAGCTCTCCAGCGCCTACAGAGTGGACCCTGCCGGTGACCTGGCGCTTCCCTTGTGCAGAAAAGTGCACGTTCGCGGGCTGACATTGCCGGAGGTGGCAAAGCTTCTTGAGACAACCCTCGAGAAAGATCAGATTCTGGTCCATCCACAGGTGACTGTTGATGTGCAGCAATATGCCGGCCAATACGTAACAGTGAACGGGGAAGTCAGCACCCCCGGCCGGATCGAGGTAATCGCCCCCACAAAGCTCAGTGAAGTCCTTGCACAGGCCGGTGGCCTGACCGCGGCGGCAGGCGCGCACGTCAAGATCCGCCATGGGGCCGATGACGCTGCGCCGGAGGAGGATATTCCCTATCTTCGCAGTCAGAACAACGAGGCGGTCGCCAGTGTTCTGGTGCGGCCAGGCGACTCGGTTTTTGTTCCGCGCGCGGGCGTCGTCTATGTGCTGGGCGCCGTCAACCGCCCCGGCGGCTACGTGATGCAGGAAGATGGGAAGTTGAATGTCGCCCAAGCCCTGGCCCTCAGCGGAGGCACTGTTGTGCAAGCCAACACCGGCGGTCTTCGGGTCATTCGCCGCAATGCGGACGGAACCGTGCTGGATTTCCCGTTGTCCTATGACGCCATTGCCAAGGGAACCCAGACTCCGCTCCTGCTGCAGGCGCAGGACATTGTCTATGTGCCCATGAGCAAGATCAAGGCCACCTTGTCGGATGCAACGGGGATTATCTCGACCTCCGTCTCGGCAACCATTTATAAGGCGCCTTAGCCAAAGGCCAAGAGTCTTGTTGGGTAAAGATAGATGAATGGTACGCAATTGTCCTGAATATGCGCGCCATTCCGGAGCCGATTTCGGAGTTGGCGTTTCGAGGGCCGGATGAACGCGAAAAGCACACTCTGGGAGCGGAGCCGAATTGGCTTGCTACGACAATTCTCTGGACGGGAAACCTGGGCGCTGACCGACCAGGCGGTGGTCAGCGCGACCAACTTCCTGACCAACGTGATGCTCGCCCGCTTCATGGGACTCCGCGAGTTTGGAATCTTCGCGCTTGCGTGGATGTCCGTTCTGTTTGTGAACAGCCTGCAAAACGCGCTGATTGTCGCGCCGATGATGAGCATCGGCCCCAAACAGGAGGAGAAGGACAGGGCTTTCTATTTTGGGGCCGTTGTTTTCCAGGAAGCTCTTCTTGTTTCTTTCTGCTTTGTTCTTGTTTTCGTGTCCCTGAAGGTGTCCAGCAATTTCTTTCGCCATGCGGATCTGCGCCACCTGGCGCTGCCCCTCGCAGTATCGGCTTTTGCATACCAGGGGCAGGACTTCATCAGGCGTTATTTTTTCGCTACACGCCAGAGCCGCTGCGCGTTTGTCGACGACGCTCTCAGCTACCTTCCTCAACTCCCGATCCTGTTTCTTCTGCACGGAGCCGGGTATCTGAACAGCGCAGTCGCACTCTGGGTCATGGCGGGAACCTCGCTCCTGGGAATGGTGGCGGGGTGGTTCTGGGTTGAGCCGCTGGAATTCAATTGGCCGTGGATCAATGCCGTCTCGCGACGGCATTGGAAAATTTCCCGCTGGCTTGGCGCCTCGTCTCTGCTGCAGTGGACGTCAGGCAATCTCTTTGTGATTGCCGCCCCGGTCTATTACGGAGCCGCCGCCGCCGGCGTTCTGAAAGCTTCGCAGAACCTGATGGGTGCGACCCATGTCTGGTTTCAGGGACTGGATAACGTGGTTCCCGCCGAGACGGCACGCCGCCTCCGGGAAGGCGGCGTACGCTCGATGCTTGCCTACACCCGTTCGATCCTGTTGAAGTGGGGTAGTCTGACCTTGCTGTTCGCAATCGTCATGGCGATTGCGCCAGGCTTCTGGCTGGGTCTGATCTACGGACCTCAGATGATTCAGTACGGCTACGTACTGCGGCTGTTTGCTTTGATTTACGTGTTCATCTTTGTTGGCGGCCCACTGCGCGCGGGCCTGCAGGCGCTCGAGTTTACGGTGCCGATCTTTTGGTCTTACCTGGCAATGACCGCCTTTGCCTTTGCCTTTGCCGTGCCGATGGCCAAATGGCTGGGCTTGAACGGTACAATGCTCGGACTGCTCGGAACGCAAATACTGTTCCAAGGCATTGTCGCTTTCGCCCTGTTGCGAAGAGCAGGTCGCATCTCGCGTGAAGCGGGTATCGCAGCACGATCTTCTATCGTGGCGGAGTAACATCTTCACTGGACAATGCGTGTGACGGAACCGTACACGAAGGAGAGAAAGAGAAGTGCAAACAGATCTCGAATCGACAGGCATAGCCGCAAATCCAAAACTGGAAACTAAGTGGTGGACACCGGCACTCGCCGGTCCGGTGATTGCGGCCGCTGTTGTTCGCCTGGCATTGCTGGCTGTTTCGATTGTCCGAACGGGGTCCAGTGTCTTCAGCGGAGCCGACACCGCCAGTTATCTCATGCCTGGGCGCAACCTGCTGCTGCACGGCAGTTTTGTTGCTGATGGCGTACCGGACCTTTTGCGCACTCCGGGGTATTCGCTCTTTCTTGCCATTACCAGCCTCACAGGGCTGACCACTGCAGCCGCGGTAAACATAATTCTCTCGGTGTTCTCCGTGCTTCTCGTCTGGAAGCTGGGGCGGACGGTCTTCCAAGATGATCGAATCGCACTCGGCGCAGCCTGGATATTCGCCTTTGAGCCGATTTCGATCGTCAATTCCTTCGTCTTGATGTCGGACACCCTGTTCCTCGCGCTTCTTCTACTCAGCTTGGAGCGGCTGGCTATGTTTTTGCGCTGCCGCCGTCTGCCTGTGCTTGCGGCGGCTGGACTTTGGCTTGCCGCGGCAGCCCTTGCACGGCCGGTCGCCTATTATCTTGCGGTTCCTCTGGCCCTGGGTTTGTTTTTGTTGTTGGTCCGCGTGCCCGACCTGCGCTGGAAGGCGCCCGCGGTGCTTCTCATCAGTGTGCTTCCGTGGCTGGCCGCCTGGCAGATACGCAATCGGGTTGAGACCGGTTATAGAGAGTTTTCGAGCATATCCGATTTGAACTTGTACTTCTTTTGCGCCGCCGATGTGACCGCCCGCCTGGAGCACAAGAACTGGCTCGATGTGCGCAATGAATTGGGCTATACCGTATTTACAGATCACGCCGGGCAAAGCTATCTTTACCCGGCTTACCTCGCAACGCATCCGGAGCAGACGGGATGGAGCCAGACTCAGCGTTTGACCTTCATGCACACAGAGGCCGTCCACATCATCCGAGCTCACCTCGGAACTTACCTGCACCTGTGTTTCGAATCCTTACTAAAGGCGGTATTCAACCCTGGCGCCGGGTTCTTCGATCACCTCTTGGATCCGCAAGACCAAGCAGCTGCCAATGGCCTAATAGACAAGGGCCCAGTGCGTTGGGGGATCACGCTCGCCTTGACACATCCTTGGGCCGCGCTTGAGAAGGTCGCCTTTGAGGTCGTGCTGCTGGGATTCTACCTGTTTGCGGTACGCGGGGTCTTTCGCGCCGGAATGTATAACCGATGCATATGGCTGCTGCTGGGGACGTCGGTGTACTTTCTCGCTGTCACAGCGGCAGCGGGGGGGGCGGGAGCTGACGCGCGTTTTCGGCTTCCAATCATGCCCGTGGTATGCATTCTTGCAGCGGCGGGAATCTGGCGCGCGAAAGCAATCGCGCGATAGCGTTTGTATGGGCAGCGTTCCGGCGCCAGCAGCAGGGTGGCAACGGAGGACTACAAGTGATTCGATTCCTTCCTGGGAGATACCAGGAAGTTGGGTACTCATAACCAGAATCGACTCGGCACACGAGCTAGTTCCGGCTCACAAACTGTTTCCTTCAAAAGGCAGAATTCTTTGACAGACAAGACGGCGATTATCATCGGGGCCGGCCCCGCAGGGCTGACTGCAGCCATCGAACTGCAGCGGCGTTCGGGAATCAAACCCATCCTGATCGAGGCCAGCCATGAGATAGGCGGCATCTCGCGCACCATCCGCTACAAGGGCAACCGCATGGATATCGGCGGTCACCGCTTCTTTTCAAAGTCGGACCGGGTGATGCGCTGGTGGCTGGACCTGATGCCTGTTGAGGACGGCACAAGCGAAGACGGCCAGCTCCGGTACCAGGGCCAACAGCGCGATCTGCCCTCTTCCCATGCGGCCCCCGATCCGAAAACAGAAGATCTGGTCATGCTGGTCCGTCAGCGCAAGAGCCGCATCTATTTCCTGCGCCGCTTTTTCGACTATCCCATCAGCCTGACAGTTGCAACCTTCAGGAATCTGGGAATCGTCCGCACCTTTCGTTGCGGCCTCAGTTACATGCGCTCGGCGCTTCTGCCTCAACGCGAGGAGCACACGCTTGAAGACTTCATCATCAACCGCTTCGGCAAACAGCTCTACCTGACGTTTTTCAAGTCCTACACAGAGAAGGTTTGGGGGGTGCCGTGCAATGAGATCAGCGCGGAATGGGGCGCTCAGCGCATCAAAGGCCTCTCGCTTAAAGCCGTGGTGGTGCACTTCCTCAAGAAGACTTTCGGCCGCAAGCAGTCCGGCGACCTTGCGCAAAAACAGACTGAGACATCACTCATCGAGAAATTTCTCTATCCCAAACTCGGCCCCGGCCAGCTTTGGGAACACGCGGCAGACCTGGTCCGTGCTGCGGGCGGCGAGATCCACTTCGGCATCCACATCGACCAAATCCACGTGGACGGCAACCGCATTGTTTCCGTCGAAGGAATTAACGAGGCCGCTGAACGCGTGACCTTTGCCGGCGACTATTTCTTCTCAACCATGCCCGTCCGCGATCTGGTGCGCTCCATTTCCGCGCCCTCCTCCGAGATGGTGCCCGCCGAGGTCGCGGAAGTCGCTGAAGGCCTGATGTATCGCGACTTTATCACTGTTGGCCTGCTAACTTCCAAGCTTGCGGTTACGGAAAAGGACGGCGCTCCGCTCAAGGACAACTGGATCTATATTCAGGAGCCCGACGTGGTCGTCGGCCGCCTGCAGATATTCAACAACTGGAGCCCCTGGCTGGTCGGCGCGCCGGACAAGGTCTGGATTGGACTGGAATACTTTTGCAACGACACCGACCCCTTGTGGAAGCTCTCCGATGAGGAGATGGGCCGGTTCGCCGTCCAGGAGGTAGCCAAGATCGGCATCCTCAAGGCGGAGGATGTGGAAGATTCGCACGTTGTCCGCGTGCCCAAAACTTATCCGGCCTATTTCGGCAGTTACGACCGCTTCGACGTCATCCGCAAGTACCTGGACGGCTTTGAGAATCTCTTCCTGGTAGGCCGTAACGGTATGCACAAATACAACAACCAGGACCACTCCATGCTCACCGCGATGACTGCCGTCGAAAACATCGTCAACGGCGTCACCGGCAAGGACAACATCTGGGCCATCAACACCGAGATGGAGTACCACGAGGAAAAGTCGAAGGCTTGAGCAGCTGGAGCCCCAAAGGCTCCGCAAGTTTACAGTGCTTGTCGCTTGGGTGCGCCGATACGCACCTCCAAGGTACGACGTCGTCCCAGGCCGGCCGCCCGCGTAGTTGGCGCTGGCTTCTATCGCGCACACAAGCGCCGTGGTGAATTGGGAACCGGATTCGGACGCCCTTGAAGAGCGTCTTCACGGTTATTGGATATCCGATCCAGTTTCTGAGACAGACAAGGGCCGCGCCACAATGACGCAGGGCCGCTAACTAGAGCACAGACGAGGACAGCCCTTGATCAATGGCCCCGAAGTCACCATCCTTGTGCCGATATACAACGGGTCGGCTTATCTTTCCGAGACACTCAACTCTCTTTTGTCTCAGACTTTCCGTAACTTTGAGTTACTTGCGATCGACGACGGCAGCACGGACGCATCGGCCGATATTGTCCGCTCCTTGAACGACGAGCGGGTACGGTTGATCCGGAAGAAAAACGGCGGACTTTGCGATGCGTTGAATCTTGGAATCGCCGAAGCGAAAGCGCCTTACATCGCGCGCAGCGACCAGGATGACATCAGCATTCCGGAGCGGTTGGAGCGCCAGTTGCGGGTGATGGAAGGCCACCCCGAGGGCCTTGGGCTTTTCGCTTACAGCACGAAGTTCGGGACCAGGCGCCAGTGGTCGAACGCGGACAAGGTGGTGATGGCGCCGGGAGAGATCAAGGAGTTCGAGCCGTTCAAGGACGGATGCCTGCTGGGTTCGACCATGTTTGCGCGGACCGCAGTGTTGCGCTCCATCGGCGGTTTCAGGCAGGAGTATTACCCATGCGACGATTGGGATCTTGAGCTCCGCCTGGCGCAAGCGGGCAAAGTCTTCATCCTGCGCGAGCCGTTGATTGCCTATCGTTTTCATAGCGGCGCAAATACCTACCGGGTATTTGCGGATATGTGCCACAAGATTCGTTGGGCGGAAGATTCCTATCGCCGCCGCCAGGAATCGATCGAGGAACTGACTCTTGCCCAGTTCAGGCTCACTCAGCCGCAAGATGCCTGGTCGCGCTTGCGCCGATACCGCAAGGACTCGTCCAAGCTGCACATGCGAACCGCCGGGCAAAGGTATCTGGATGGCCGCTACATCGCGGGTGCCGGCCACTTGCTGGCCTCGGTTGTGCTGAATCCTGTAAACCTGATCCGGCGCTTGAAGCGATACTTCGGCCATTCATAATGGCTGTGCAGGACAGCAAGGATCCTGGCCGTGGCCTGGGTTAACAGCCGTGACTAAAATCCGCAAGCATTCAAATGGGAGGAGCATGCAAGCAAACTCGCCGGTGCCGCTGGAGCCGCAAAGCAAATCGTTGCATGCGTTTCTCTCGGACCTGTTTCAGGCGCTTGACCGGGAAGGGCTGCGCCCCTGCATTTTGCGGAATTATGAAGGATTTCCCGACGTAAACCTGGGAAACGACATAGATTTCTTCATTCGCCCTTCAGAGTTAGCCCGCGCCATGCGTGCACTCGGCTCGCTTGACGGCATTCGAATCGTTGGTTATTCCGAACGTCATTATGTGGCGTGTGTGTTCCTGGAAGGTGTTTCTCCGGCTCCGGGAATCCGAACGCTGCACATTGATTTCAACTTGAGCCTGAGTTGGAAAGGACTGCCATATTTGACCACCGAAATCGTGCTGCGGACGGTGATCGAGCGGCAGGCCGGCGATTTGAATTTCTTTGTGCCCTGCCCGGTTCACCAGGCAATCCTGTCGTTGTTGGCGAGCCTGCTGGTTGCGGGGTCACTGAAGGAAAAGTACTTCCCGCAGGTCCAGCAGACGTTTGCCAACGGCAGCCCGGAAGCGATTGATGCCTTGCGTCCGCAGTTTGGGTTGAAGGCCGCAACGCGAGTCGTCAATTCAGTGATTGATGGCGATCGCCGGAAGGTACTGAACTGCATCCGGCCGCTGCGCAACTCGCTGGCCTTGCGCAGTCTGGTGCGCGAGCCGATCCGCAGCACCTTGGCCGTTGTCCGGCACTATACGAGAGAATTTGCTATTCGCTTCTCACCGAGGACTCTCGAAACAGTATGCATATTGGGTGTGGAGAGCGACCGCAAGGCAGCAGTGATCGAAGCTCTCAAGCCCATGCTGCAATCCGCGGCGGTGTGGATGGAGAGCGACCCGTCCGGGCTTCGGTTGCCTCTCGTGGGCCGGTCGCGGGGGACCGTGCCAAGCGGAGAGACTTCCGCCCAAGAGCCAGCGGGTTGGCTTACCTCCATGTCCCATATGGTTCTGTGGCTGATCGAGGACTGGCTGGACCAATTCATCGGAAGGACGAACCTCACGCTTCGTATCAGTGGCAGTTCATTCGCGGACCTGTTGATCGACCCGAAGAAGCACCGCTATGGCGGACCCATGGGTTTCGCGCGACTGGTGGGCAAACTCTTCCCGTCTCCTGATCTCTGGATCCTTCTGGACAGAGCCGCGGAAGGATCGCAAGCGAGCAGGGAAGCCCTGTTTGCGGAAGCAGCCCGGCGGCTGGAAGCCTACCGTTCCTTCGTCAAGACGCGAAAGAGTTATGTCATTCTCGACGCGAGCGGGTCGGCGTCCACTGTCACAGAAAGTGCATACGCGGCTATCATTGAGACACTTACGGAGCGGGTAGACAGAAAGCTCAGGAACCGCTTTGGATCGCGCCGCTCCTGAAATTTGTGAACAAAGGAAGACCTCAAACTGAAAATCGTCATTCTTGGTCCCGATGGAGCTGGTAAGAGTTCAGTCATTAACGGATTGATGAGCAGGTTGAAGGCGGCGGGCCTCGCTGTGAAGATGCGCCACCTGAAGCCTCGCATGGTCGCGCAGTTACACGGCCCCCAGGACTTTATTGTCGTCGATCCTCACGGCAAGCCGCCGCGTGGCGCCTTCCTCTCTCTGGTAAAAATTTGGATCTGGCTCTTCGAAGAGTGGTATGCGACTGTCTTCCAGGAGAAGAAAGGAACGCTGCTCATCTGCGACCGCTACTATCATGATCTTCTCGTTGACCCAGTCCGGTATCGCTATGGAGCTCCGCTGTGGATTGCCAGATCGGTTGGCAAACTGATGCCGCGGCCCAAGCTCTGGATTCTTTTGAATGCCCCAGCCGAAGTTCTGCAAACGCGCAAGCAGGAGGTTCCCGCGGAAGAGACTGCACGGCAATGCGGTGCATACCTGGCATTCATTCGCAAGCAGCGGGATCATGCAATCGTCGATGCCTCGCAGCCGCTGGACCACGTGATTGCGGATGTCGAACAGGTGATCAAGGGGGCAATCGGGGAAGGCGAAGGCCAACGTGGATGAAGTAAGCCGCTTCTACAAAGCGCAGGAAAATCCTGTTGGAACGCATCTTGCGCTGCGCTGGAAGGGGCGGGTGCGTTATATTGTTCCGCGCGAGGGAGCCGGGCAGCGAGCCTGCTGGAACGTCTTCCGCCCAGGGATGCTGGGCATACCACTCCGCGCAATGACGCGTATGCCGCGTCTTCTCGGCTCAGTGAATTGCGTCGAAAGCGACAAACTTGCATTGGTCAGAGCGGCGGTCGGGGATGTGGCCGGTTTGTCCTGCTCCCGCGCGGGGGCTCCCGGCCCTTGGGAAAAGGAGACCCTTCTTCTTCTAGAGAAGAAGACAGCCGAGCCGCTGTATCTCGTGAAGGCGGGTGGAAACGCAGCCGTCAACTCCCTGCTCCAGAATGAGGCGAACTGGCTGCGCAAACTTCGGGAGCAGCCTTCGCTGTCTGGCCACATTCCCGAGCTTGTTGCGCATCACCCAGGGGACGATCTCTGTTTCATTGCGCAACGCGCTCTCTCTGGCGGCTTCGACTTCAGGCTGGCGGAGCCGCAAGTTGAGTTTTTGCGGAAGCTTCAGGAGCTCTCGCCGCGAACGATGCGCTATGAAGATTCGAGGCTCTGCCGAACCCTCAACTCGCGGGTAAAGGACTTATCCGGGCTGCTTACCGAGGCGTGGTCAAGCCGAATCGAGAAGGCAATGCTGCGAATAGTGCAGTCGCTTGCGGGGGCGCCGATTCCTTTCGTGGCTGCGCACAATGACTTTACGCCATGGAATATACGAACGGAACGAGGAGTCGCCAAGGTCTTCGACTGGGAGTATGCGGATGATGAGCAGCTTCCCTTATTTGACCCACTCCACTTTGTCCTCGCGCCGATGGCGTTGCATGGCGAGCCGACCGTCAAGATCATCCGAAAAATGGACGAGACGCTGCAACTATGCCGGCAGTGGTTTGGCAAAGAGCGATGCTACAAACCAGAGACGCAAGCGCTGGCCTACTTTGTGAATCTTTGCACTCTCTATCTTTGGGCAGACCGCGGAACACACAACTCGCATCCCACGGTGGTTAGTTATGCCCAAGTCATCGATTCCATTTGCCGCAGATGAAGGAGTTTGAAAGACCAGCATGAAGAAGCCCGGGATCATTGGTGTCGTTACGGTCACCTATAACAGTGGAAAAGTGCTCGACCAGTTTCTGCGCTCAATCGAAACACAGACCCACGGCGATTATCTTCTTTACGCGGTTGACAACGCCTCGCGCGACAATACTTTGGAACAGCTTCGCGCGTGGAGCGACGCGAGGCTTCGACTGATCCCCAACGCGGTCAATGTTGGCATCGCCGAGGCAGACAATCAAGGAATCCGCGCCGCGCTTGCCGATGGCTGCGACTACGTACTGTTTCTGAACAACGACGTGGAGTTCGAGCCGGAGACGTTTGCAATTCTTGTTGCCGAGCTCGATGCACTCGACTGCGATCTCATTACTCCCAAAATTCTCTATGAAGATCGCGTCCATATCTGGTCTGCCGGCGGCACTTTCAACGCCATCAAGGGATATCTTGGCTGCCATACGGGCGAGGGGGAGATTGATCGCGGACAGTTCGACACACCCATGCGCATCAGGAATGCGACCGGCTGTTGCCTCCTTGTCCGTAGCACGGTCTTCGCGAAAATAGGAATGATGGACGCCAAGTATTTCGTCTACCATGAGGACGCAGACTTTCTGTATCGCGCCTGGCGGGCTGGCCTGGCGATGTTCTATACCCCCCGCGCGCGGATATTCCACAAGGTGAGCGCACTCACCGGAGGAAGCACATCTCCCTTTACCATTCGTTACAATGCACGGGGCCACGTGTACTTCATGTTGAAGAATCTTGGCGTGGCGCGCTGTCTCTTCTACCTGCCGGCTTTGCAGTTGCGGATGATCATGAAGGTGCTCTTTCGCTCCATCAACTGGGGCGAGTTTCTTATTCGAGAGCGCGCATTCTTCGAAGGTATTGCCGTGTGGGCATCGTAGATGACATAAAATCCAAATAGCACTCAGGGAGAACGGATGAGGGTTTTGCTTTCGGCCTACGCATGCCAGCCGAGCATCGGGCTGCGGATGGGTTAGCAGAGGGCACAGCATAGCCCGTTTTTCGCCAAGCTTCCTTATCTCCGATCTCCGGCCCTTGCTCATCGGTACTGCACGTGCCGGAATGCGAGAGCGCCGAACGAAGTCAAAGTTGTTCACCCGTCTGAGCGCATACAAATAAATGATGCGCCGAGGCCGAATCCGTGGAGCGGTTGGAGGCTAACTGGCTGCTTCCCAGAAAGTACGATGGCGATTCCGATGTGAATCTCCGCGCGACAGCAGGAAACAGGAGCGAATGCAGCATGAACGAGTTGTCCAACCAAGAGCGCAGCCTGAAGTATCGCCCCGATATTGACGGGCTGAGAGCTGTCGCGGTGCTGAGCGTACTTGCTTTTCACCTTGGTGCGGGCCACATGCCCGGCGGGTTTGTTGGAGTCGACGTATTTTTCGTCATCTCCGGTTACCTTATCAGCGCCATTGTCTTTTCCGAGATTGCTGCCTCCCGCTTTTCGGTTCTTGCGTTTTATGAGCGGCGCATCCGACGGATATTTCCGGCGTTGTTTGCTATGCTGCTGGTCTTCAGTGCTGTTGCCAGCTTCTACCTGCTTCCCATCGAGCTTGTGGATTTCTCGAAGTCTTTGCTTGCGGCGACCACATCGAGTTCCAATTTTTATTTCTGGCAGCATTCCGGTTACTTCGATTCGCCGACATCGAGTCCCCTGTTGCATACATGGTCGCTTGCGGTCGAGGAGCAGTTTTATATTCTGTTTCCAATCTTTCTGGTGGTGGTCCGCCGATTTTTTCCGCTGCGGCTGAAGCTTGCCGTCGTGATTCTGTTCTTCAGCTCGCTTGCGGCGAGCGCCGTGTTGGTGCACTACGACACGGTGACAGCGTTCTATATGCCATACACGCGCGCCTGGGAGCTGCTTCTGGGAACGATTATCTCTCTGAAGATATTTCCGCGCCTCCATTCACTTTTAATGCGAAATATCGCCACTGTCTTGGGAATCGGATTGATCTTTTACTCGACACTGCTGTTCGGCAAGCGGACGCCTTTCCCAGGGTTGGCCGCCTTGGTTCCGTGCATTGGTTCCGCGCTGATTATCGGAGCCGGTGAATTCGGTCCGTCTCTGGTTGGCAAGGTGCTGTCGTGGCGTCCGATCGCTTTTGTCGGCCTGATCTCTTATTCGCTCTATCTTTGGCACTGGCCAGTTATCATTCTGCATTCGATGGGCGTGTCACTCAGTGTCCAGGACGTCTTGCCCCATCGGTTCGCGGTTCTGTTGCCACCGCTCCGGTTCGACATGCTCACGGAGATTCTGGTTTCTTTCGTGCTTGCGATTCTGTCCTGGAGATTTGTGGAGCGTCCTTTCCGCAGCCGGCCGCTGCGTATTACGCGGCGGCCGCTCTTTGCGCTGTCAGCGGCAACGATGATCGTCCTCATTACGCTCTCGGGAACCGTGATTTTCGCCGGCGGCTTCCCAGGACGTTTTTCTTCCCAATCCGTGAAGGTTGCTTCTTTTCTGAGGAAACACGACGGAGGAAATTTTGGGCGCGTGGGAGCCTGCTTTATTACAGACAAGAGCAGGTCCGCGGTTCTTGACAGCGACCAATGCCTGCGAACCGTGGAGGGGGAAAAGAACTACCTGCTGATCGGCGACAGCCTTGCCGAGGCGCTTTGGGACGGTCTTTCGCCCTCGCTGCCAAACGATCATATTCTGCTAGCCAGCGTGCCCAATTGCAAGCCATTCATCCATGCGGCGGGTTCTCCCGATTGCAAAAAGGAAATGAGCTACATTTTTCAGGCCTATCTGCCGAAACATGCTGTTGACGAGCTACTCCTGGAAGCGCGGTGGAAGCCGGGAGATATGGGTGAGCTGACGACGACCATCGACTGGGCCAAGCAGCACCAGGTGCCGGTGATTATATTCGGCCCGGTGGCGGAGTACGATGCACCGCTTCCGCGCCTGCTCGCCTATTCTATTGCCTGGAACAAGCCGGACCTGGCGAGCCAACACCGTTTGGCATCTGACGCGCTGATGGATGCGCAGATGCAGACCATGGCCGCACACGCGTGGCATGTGCCCTACATCTCGCTCTACCAGGCGATCTGTAACGGCGAAGGTTGCGTCGAGTACGCAGATGCGGCGCACGAGGTTCCGCTTATGAACGACGAGGGCCATCTTAACGAGTTCGGTTCGGCACTGGTAGTACGGCGCCTGATCGACCGAGGAGAGCTGCGCTGGTAGGGGAGGGCAGCTATTACCAAGCCCGCGGCTCCACTTTTGCAAATTCGCCGCAACCGTTGTGGGTGTCACAGACGACTCGATATTTCAAGGGTGCTTTTGGAGAAGAGATGAGGGTTTTGCTGTCGGCCTACGCATGCGAGCCAAATAAAGGATCGGAGCAGGAGATCGGCTGGCAGAGGGCCTTGCATATGCCGCCATTTGCCGATGAGGTATGGGTGCTCACGCGGTCTAACAACCAGACCGTAATTGAAGCGGACCCATTGAGCCGGACACGCGGGCTGCATTTCATCTATTATGATCTTCCGCCGTGGGCTCTCAGGTTTAAGAAACTGGCCGGAGCTCTGCCCATTTACATCATGATGTGGCAATGGGGGGCATACCGCCTGGCTGCCAAGCACCACCGTGAGAAGCGGTTTGACAGCGTCTACCATGTCACATTTTCCGGCATGCTTTCAGGATCATTCATGGGAAGGCTCGGAATTCCGCTGATTGTTGGCCCCATCGGAGGCGGCGAGCGAGCGCCGTTTCCTTTGCGGCGTGGCATGCCGGCGGTGTGCAGGTTCAAAGAGCTGCTGCGCGATCTGGGAATCACCCTCCAGCGACACAATCCGCTCACATGCCCAGCGCTTGCCGCGGCAGAACGTATCTATGTGACAACGCCGGAGAGTCTACAGCTCGTTCAGCGTAAGTGGCGTTACAAGACTGAGGTGCAGCTTAGTGTCGGACACAGCAGCAGTCAGACACCTCAACAGACCGAGCGGCGCCCGTCACCACTTCCGCGATTTGTGTTCGTTGGGCGCCTCCTCCATTGGAAAGGTGTGCATTTTGCGATCCGAGCGCTGGCTCAAGCCAGGAGGACAGTCCCGGCGGCCACACTCACCATCTTTGGGAGCGGGCCAGCGGAGCGGTGGCTGCGAGATTTGGCGAAGAGTTGCGGCGTGGCAGATGCAGTCGAGTTCGCTGGTCACGTTCCGCATCAGCAAGTCGTAGACTCGCTTCTCAGCTACACCGCTCTCGTGTTTCCCAGTCTTCATGACTCGGGTGGATTGGTGGTGCTTGAGTCATTTTCGAGGGGCCTTCCGGTAGTCTGTCTCGACCTTGGGGGTCCCGGTGTTATGGTCAACGAATCATGCGGATTCGTTATTCCAACCGCACATGCCGATGAGGCGCAAGTGGTTACCGAAGTTGCCAACGCCATGATTTCCCTGGCGTCAATGTCTGCCACAGAGTTAGAACGTCTTTCGCAGGGCGCGATTGCCAGGGCGAACGAATTGTCGTGGGCCAGCCTGACGGAGCGTGTGGCTCGACGCGGAGGTCTTGGTTGACCGTTTGCACCCGCTGGGAATAGCGTTTTTGAACATGAAGCTCTGCTGTATAACCCGATCTTCCCTTACTTGTGGTGGGCGTCCATCAAATCTAAGACCTCAGGCAAAACGGATTGGGGCCGAAGCGAATGCGTTGTTGAGCCGGTGTTGGGCGGGAGATACGATCGATTGGACGGCTGAGCATAGCGGCTGCCGATAACCATACTATTTGAGCAGGTCGGCTATGTGATCGCAGTCAAACCGGTCCCGAAGAGGCAAAATGGGACCGTCTACTTGCAAATCGCCAGGCGCAATATTAGAAGAGGACGAAACCGCATATGAACCAAGCAGCGCAATGGATCAATAATCATGAATACGATGCCCCTGAAGCGCGGCGCTCCGGACGCCTTTCGTTCCTGAAGTTCCTCCTGCGATACCCGATCTTTCTTCTTGCGTTTGGTCCGCCGATATTCAGAGCGCCGATTGTCGGAACCGATACATCCCAAGCCCACTTTGACATGTGGAATATCTTGCAAGTTGGCTGGATCTCCTTGGTTGCCCTTCGGGCAATCCTTCGTTTGACTGCTGCGGAGAAGATCCTTATTCCAAAGCAGGTCCGATCCGTCTTGACATACGCCATGTTGCTTGGGCTGTTATTTCTGATTTCTGTGACGTACTCTCCAGGTCGCGTCATCTCGACAGAATACAGTATCTTATATTTCCTCACCTTGATCTGTATGATAGAGTTCATTGTCGATGTACATCGGGCCCCTCCCAATTGGGTACAATGTCTATTTCATCTAAGGCTTATAGGGCTCCTGCTTATTGTCCTTGCTCTTCTGACCCTGTCTTTTGCTCCATCTCTCGTAGTTAGTGTCGTGCCTGGGGCAGGAATACGCCTCGGTGGAGGTGTGGTTGCGCCTTTGCCCGTGATTTTCCCGATAGTCGCGATTATCTCGGCGTACAGTTTCCTCTATTCCCTGGAACCCAGAGTGCGATCCACGTCATTCTTCATCCTCGGTTTGATAGGCACTGCGATCGCACAAACGAGAGGAGCCGAGATCGCGCTGTTCTTGACTCTCGCAATTCTCGGAATTGGATGGGTAAAGTACAGCAGCAAAAGGTCTGCTTATCTCTTCATCTCCGGATTTATGGCTACCACTTTACTTGCCGGCGTGCTGGTGGGAGCTATCGGCGGAGAGAGCATTTGGAGAACTTTCAACCGGGGCCAAGACATGGGGGACATTGCAAGCGCCAGCGGAAGAACAGAAATGTGGAAGTTCGCAATTCAATACTGCTTGACCCATCCACAGGGAATGGGCTACATCGCAGGTTTCCGGGCACTTTTTACAACGTCTTTCAGCTTGAATTTAGGCGCGAATGTGGCCAAGCTTGGGACCACCCACAACGCATTCATAGATATCCTGGCGGATGCGGGCTGGCTGGCTCTCGCGGTCTATTCAATCATGATGTTTAAAGTACTCGCTTTAGGATGGCGCTCTGCAAAAAAGCGCACTCCAGTGACTTTAGGATCCGACGATGCATCACGTCACGCGATTCGATGCTTTCTCTTGTTGTTTTGCTATTGCATGATGGAGGGGATGGAGAACTCAGTTTTCTGCATTCCTTTGCAGGGTCCCTTTTATTATCAGAACCTCATCATAGCAGTCATTCTCGGCGCGTCTGCAACAATGGTCGCATCCTCCCGTAGCCAGCATGCTCCCTTTGTCAGGTGATACTTCATAGGATCTTGCCGGCGATCTGATCCGGCGTTGAGAAAGCTGACCGTTGTGCTGACCCTATAGCAGAACCAGAATGGCTGCACCTGGAGGCATGACGCCGAGTGGCTTCTTCCCATAGAGGAAGCGCTCTCGAATACCTTGAACTGGAGAATAGCTACTCCGGTTTCGCTCTAAGTGGTACCCACGGGTATTGAACAGCTGATTGACAAGCTGCATCAACTCCGGGGAGAACCAGAAGCACTGATGCTGAACTGCTGTTGCCACGAGCGCCTGAAGTGCCTGTTGGCCTTTAAATGGAAAGAGCTAGTGAAAAAGAGAGCCCTGTATAATCGCACTAAGTCCCCGGTAAGAAAGGACACCTCCGGCAATGACGACGGACGAGACAATTAGAGCGGCCGGCACACGCAAGTATCTTGGCCTTCAGATCCTTCGGATAACCGCGGCGTGCATGGTTCTGTTGACCCACGCGACGCTCTTCGCGTCTGAGCGCCTCGATAGCCATTTCGGGATCTGGCGTCAAGGGGCAGTCGGCGTAGAACTCTTTTTTGTATTGAGCGGCTTTGTAATGGTCTACTCGTCCATAAAACTGATGAACGACTCCAACGGATGGAAGATATTCGCCGAGCGCCGCATCGTGCGCATCGTCCCGATTTATTGGATCGCCACTTCCTTCAAGGTACTGGCTCTTGTTCTTACGTCTGGCTATGTTCTTCACGCGCGATTCAGCGTTGTCAGGACGCTGGAGTCGTATTTGTTCTTGCCCGCATTCAATGACGAGGGTGGAATCGGGCCGGTCCTGAGCGTTGGCTGGACTCTGAATTTCGAGATGTTCTTCTATTTTCTGTTTGCTCTCGCTCTCTTGTTTCGAGCGGATGTTTATAAATTCGTGGGCGGAGTGCTTGCCCTTTTAGGAATCGGCTCTTTCTTTCGCCAAGCCAGCTGGCCGGCGGCGTCTTTCTATCTGAGTCCGCTGGTTCTCGAATTCTTCTATGGCATGGTGATTGCCAAACTTTGCCTGGCGGGAAAGCATATTCCCAAGTATTTCGCGATGCCACTCCTGGGGCTAGGATTTTTGGATTTGTTGGTCCCATGGTCGCTGCCGTCCCCGGTGGGCCAACTGCACCACGGAATTGCGGCGGCCTTGATCGTCTACTCCATGGCTTCCTTGGAAGACTTTATGAGTCGCATACCGCGTTTTGTGCTCTACATGGCTGATGCGTCTTATGCGATCTATCTCTTCCATCCGCTCATCGCGCCCGCCGCGCCAGCCGTTCTCATGAGGCTGCACCTCATTTATCCGTGGCTGTCCGTCGCCTGCAGTGCGGCTCTCGGTCTCGGCGGTGGATGTCTCGTCCATTTCGTAATCGAGGCTCCGATGACCAGGTGGTTCAGGGATCATTTGCTCATCGGAGGCAAGAAGGTCATTCACCCGGTCGCAACCGTGGGATAGATAGCTACGGAAAAGGACACTCGTTGGAGAGTATCGTTGCCCCGTAGCGACAAGCATCAGCGGATGCCCAGGTGCCAATCCGGCTCAAGGATTTGCCAGCGCAAGCTTCCCCTCGATGGGAAGTCCAACTTTGTACTGCGGTAATTCAGGGGTGAGCTTCGAGACGCAATAGATTCAATTCCTTGCGCCAGGTGGTTATGCTGCCAGCCTCGCCGACCACACAAACTGGAGAAGCCATCGCGACCGCGCAGAAGGGAGACTTGTGAAACGCTTGCTCTTTCCCGCTGTACTGCTCTTGAGCGCCAGTTCGCTTTCCGCGCAGGGGAAACCTGTCGACGCCAGCGCTACTCGTGTCGGGCCACGCTTTGACGTGACAAAGGCTGAGTTTGGAGCGGTGGGAGACGGCACACACGACGATACAAACGCGATTCAGGCTGCGTTCAATGCATGCTGGGCCAACCGTACAGGGCGACAGCCTTACGGCGGCGTGGTGGAGTTTCCGGGCGGCCGCTCCTATATCATCAGCCGCACCATCAACGCATACGATTCCTGCCGAATTGAGGGCATTGTGGGGGCGCAATCCTCGCAGCAGCCATCCGACATCATGTGGGACGGTCCGGCAACAGGAACCGTCTATGACACCACCACTTTCACGACTGCCGCAAACGTGTCGTCCATCAAAGTAAAGATGAATCCCTCGCACAATGACACACTGACCATCAACGGCACCGTGGTTACCTTTGTGGCTTCTGGCGCCACCGGCAACCAGGTGAACATTGGGTCCGGTGCCGCTGCAACTGCCACGGCTCTGTGTACGATGTTGAACGCATCAGCTGACGAAAACCTGAAGAAGAGCAAGCCATATGCAAATCCTGGCCCTGGGGTTGTGGTGACAGCCTACCAGAACAACGGCAAGGGCCCCAGTAATACTACCTATGTGGAGGCACTCTCTACCAGCGATCCTGCTGCCATAACGGTGGCTACAGTGCTATACGCACCGAGTTCTCCGAGCGGCGGCAGACCGCCAGCCCAACCCTACACGATCACGTTCCCGATCTCGAACACCCTGAGTGCCGGAGATTGGGTACTCATCCAAGGGAACTCTACACCGGCGGGACGAGCGATTAATAACACAGTAGGCGAAGTCGCTTTGGCCACTAACAGTTCGTTTACCGTGGTAGTTCCTTTCATTCCTCCGCAACTGGGGACGTTCACCGACAGCGGGACTGCGACAACGATTAATGTGGGGATAGCCTTCGATTCTTATGCGCGCAACGAGCAGGAAGTCAAAGACGTCGCAATCAATAATCTGAGAGGCCTTCCGGCGAATCGGCTCATGGGCGTGGACCTGTATTTCGGTTCGAGAATTGACACCGGTACGCGCATCTACAACACCTGGGCGCAGGGAGCGACCATTGCCGATTATTACTTTGCCGATGGTGGAATCAATACGGAATTCGATAAGGGCTGGAGGTCCGATCTCGGAGCATCTCTTGCCAACATCTACTGGAGAGTAAGCAGCCCGTGGGATAACTTCGGCCTTGCCAACGGCACGATCAGCGTCAATTCAACGACGCCCAGCGGCGCTCAGGTGATGCTGGATAACCAGTCGTGTAATAACGGAACCGTGCGCGTCACCGAAACAAACATCGATCATGAGGTCGATAGCAGTCTGGCACCGGGGTTTGGGGTGTACACGCTTTTGGATTGTCCCACTACGAACTTGCCCCAATTCTATCTTGATTTCATAGGCGGCAGCATGGCCCCTGGCACCAGAACGAACGCTCCATCGATTGTGATGTCTCCTGCAAATGACACGGCGCTCAACTTGAGCATACTGAATGAGCGCATGAACAATGGGATTGGGTACCCCGTGCTTGTAGGGCTTCCGACGCTTGCGCGGTACAACCTTGCCGGTGCTGCCGGTTTGATTCCCCTGCTGACCTATGCGCCATCCTTTAACTCAATGGGCTTTGGCGGAGGTGTCGGTCAATACGCGGCTCCGACACAGCTTCTTGGAGACGTGAACGTCGGCCAGTTGTGGCAGTACGGAATTAAAGCATCTCAGTTCCTGTATGCGGACACAAGTTTTGCTGCATTGCCCAACGCCACGACGCTGTCCGCAGGCCAGATCCTCGCGCCCCCCGCGTACTGGAATGGAGCGAACAGCAAGCGCTATGCGCTCGACGTGGTGTACCAGGCTGGCACGACCGGGACGCCGAACGGCGGGAACACGACTTGTACCGGCGCAGTCAAGACAAACACCTTGACATGCAGCAGCGCCACAGACCTCTCGGTTGGGCAGAGGATTTCCATCGGGGCGGATACCAACAAGCAAATATCGCTCGTAAATGCTGCGGTCCCGACCGCCGTGATCATCACTCTCACTTCCAAGCTGGCCTCCACATACTCGACCGCGACCCCACTCAGTTTCTCTCCTCCGCGGCTGGCTTATGAGATGCAGTTACCGACGAAATCACGTGCGGCTCCGAGCACTCTGGCGTGGTCGCAGGGAGATATGGAGCAAAACTCGGATGCAACAGCCAATGGAGTCGCTGCCTGGGTGAATGTTGCCGCCGGTACGCCCGGGAGATGGGCCGGGATTCCACTGGGCGACAGCAACGGCCGGATCGCAGCGTCCCAAATTGCCGGAACCACGGGATCGGGAAGCGTGGTGCTGTCCGCTTCACCGACCGTCAGCGGACTCACGGACACGGGAACAACCCGCCTGAACAATGTAACGATCGTCGGAACGTGTTCTGGTTGCAGTGGGGGAAACCCGCGAACCGCGCAGGCGTTTTGTACAGGCACGGCTGCTTCGTCTTCCACTCTTGCAATGTTCGGAGCCGGGTCAGCTACTCCATCCTGCACTTCTCGCGTGGGACCGGAGAGTGCCGCGCAGTTATTGATGACCACCAGCGGCACTTTGAGCGGCCTGGCCGTTCGGTGCGCTCATGCGGGAGTGAATGCAGCGAGCGGAGTGTTCAGCATTTGGGATCTGCCAAGCGGCGCCGCCATGTCGAGTGAAGAATCGGGCGTCAAAACCGGACTCACCGTGACTTATGGAGCCACGGAGGCCAACACATCCCTGTTCGACGCAACCCATACCTTTGTTTACGCAAAGGGCGACTTGCTCCGTGTTCAATTCACAACGCAGGCCAGGGAGACGTTGGCAGATTGTGTGGCGAGTTTCAACTACTAAGAATAAGTTATCTTTCCCGTAAGAAGAGTTCTCCGAGCGAAAGCGGCATGCGAGGGAAATTGCATACGGCGCTTCGCGGTCGATAGCAAAAGAATATAAACCTCAGCCCTGATCGGTCTCTTTTGGCTTGGCCAGGCCCGCGATGATATCGGTGATTCTTGACTTATAATGGGTCTCCTCAAATTCAGCGGCAAAGCGCTCCCGCCCGGCGTTTCCTTCGGCGGTGACTCGTGCTGAATCCTGAATGTAACTTACGATGGCCGCGGCCAGCGATTCGATGGAGCCGGGCGCGACCAGAGTGCCAGTTACGCCGTCCACGACAATTTCGGAAAGACCGCCGTGGTTTGCCGCGATGACACCGCGCCCCGACGCCATGGCCTCGATTGCTACGAGACCGAAGGGCTCAGGCTTGATGGATGGAACGACAATCATGCTGGCCCACGCGTAATGCGGGGATGGGTCGGGAGTGAACGGGCACATTTCGATTATCTCTGACAGGCCGTGCTCCGCGATAATGCGCACCAGCTCATCCGCGAAATGCGCCTGATCTCCAAATACGCTTCCAACCAGGCGAACCCTCACGTGAGTGCGCAGCTCCGGGGATAACTGCGCCACTGCGCGGAGCAGTACCTGCTGGCCTTTCCATGAGTTGAAGCGACCGATGAGCAACAGATTGAGCGTAGGATGCGACGTGGCCAGCGGCGTATCCGGTGGCGTGGCGACGCCGTTCCACACGACCGCCCGCGGTTGCCAGAACGGCAGGCGAAAGCTGCGTTCTGTCGCAAGCGAGTTAAAGACCACGAAGGCGCGGCTGAGCGCCAGCAGGCCCGAGAAAAAGAGCGCCTGCAGCCCGGCCGGTATCTCGTGGACATGCACGATGCATGGCCGCCGCACGACTCCCGCTGCAAGAATGTAATCCACAACCAGGACCGTGTTGATATAAATCAAATCATAGCCGCGCGCCATGCGCCGGGCTTCCAATATTTCTTTTATCAGGCTGGCCACATCCCGCAGCTTCAGGCTCTTCAAATTGCTCTTGCGCAGGACCGCCAGGTCCACAATGCGCACATCTTTTACGATTGAGAGTAATGCCGTTCGCAACTCGCCATCGCGAGGCAGCAGAACTGTGATCCGGGCTTTCGGCCAGCGGCAGGCTGCCGCGTGGACGGATTGCACGAGAGTACGATCGGAGCCGTAGAGTTCATACCCTTGATGGACAAATAGAATCGATGAGGGCATTTGCGAGGTCCCCTTCACAAGCATATTGATCTTGCGCCCAAACTTGTCGAAGCCTGGCGCAAAGTTGTGACTTACAACGGCTCAGGTCAATCAAGGGGAATGATTCCGGAAGTCGCGCCGCGGCGTCCAGGCGTCGGCATGTTTTCAGGACCGTTGAGCACGGCCCTTTACAGTTCCGCCGGCATACCCTTGAGAGTTGCTGCTCTCGAGAGTATGCCGGCCTGGGACCGCGGACAGTGATTGGCTGAGTCTTGTCTTCTCTCAACAGGAATCGGCCTGGGCCCTACCGGCGCAGCTTGAGCGTGCGGGCGAGCGCTTCCGGGTGATTGACGACGGTTGAGTGGGTTCTGGTTGGGTCGTCGCCCGCTGCGAGTTGCAAAAACAGCTCTTCATATTGATCGGTGATGTGGTCCCAGGTGTAGGCTTCGCGTATGCGATCGGGAGCGCGGCGACGATACTCGGCTGCAACCGAAGGGTTGTCTTCGATGTACTGCAGCTTCTGCTGAAGATCGTCGACATTCTTCTCGAACAAGATCCCGTAATCCTGCACAACCTCTTGGTTGAACAGAGTATTGAGCGCGATGACCATGTTGCCAAAGCCCATCGCCTTGACGAGCGCGGGGTTGGTCCCGCCCATCATGTGGCCATGCACATAGGCATAACAGTTGCAGTGAAGCTCCCTAACATGGTCGACGCTGCCCACGTGGCCAAGAAACTTGACGTTGGGGCCGGCCGTTCGCTTGAGCTTTTCGACAAAGTCGCTCTTGTAGTTGGCATTGCCGGCGATCGCCAATACTTTATCGGTCTTCATACGGCTGAACGCGTTCACGATCAGATCGGCGTTGTTTTCCGGAACCAGGCGGCTGGCGATGAAGTAATACTGACCGGGAGTAAGTCCATATTGACGGACGACATCGGGATTCGTGCTGGTCTCGATGTTTGCGCCGTAGGCGATGCAGGCCGAAGGCGTATGAAAGTCGTCCATATAGACGCGATGCATCTCATATGCGTCGGTAATGATGCCTTTAGGACATATCTTTCCGACGATCTTCGCATTCCAGTAAAAGTACTTCTTTGCAATCGGGCCCCACTTGTCCCGCAGCCAATCGAGCCCGTCCACATTGCAGGAGACGTTCTTTCCGAACAGGCGAGGCAGGATCAGATCCGCCGCATTGGCGACGTTAACGCACAGGATAACATCCGTCTTTCTGAACACTACATCAATGACCGAGGCCAGCATGTGAGTCAGCGTGCCCAGATTCTTTGTCTCGATGCTGGGCAAGTAGATGAGCCGGACGCCCTTTACATGGGAGGGCCTTTCCTTGAACAGACTGCGGCGGTTATAGACGATGACTTCGTGCCCCCGCTCGACTAACCGTGGCGCGAGTTCGAGAAAGAATGCTTCATATCCCCCGTAAGTGTGGGGGAAACCCCTGCTACCCAAAAGGGCAATGCGGAGCTTGCGATTGTACTTTGGGCTTTTCTTGAGTTCAACCAGAGGAGGATTCATTGTGAAATAGCCGAATGTTCCTTTCGCTCATGTACAGTTGGGAAACCCGCGCCTCCGGGTGCTGCGGCGGCGCGGTCATCAACAGCTACCGTTTAGTTCCGTCTCCAGGATGCCGGAAGATTCTTGGCAATCTCGATCCCCTGGAACGGCTTGCTCTCTCGGGCGCCGTGCTTCTTTGCCCACTCGGACATCAAGCGAACGCCCTGCTCAATCGAGGTGAGCGGGCGATCGCCGAACACCTGCTTGACGCGATCGTGGCTGCAAAACGCCAGTTTCACCTCATGCCGGGCTTCCAGATGTGTAACCTTCTTCTCACAACCCATGGCCTGGGCGACAATGTCGGCTAATTGATTGATGGTGCAGGGCGTATCTCCGCCAATGTTGAATACATTGCCGATGGCTTCTGCCACCGTCGGGGACTTGGCGATCGTGGGGACGATGTCGTCGATGTAACTGAAGGCGCGCATCTGCTCACCGTCGCCAAAGACCGGCATCGGCAGGCCTTTGAGTATCTGGTTCATGAAGATCCCCACCACGTTCCGGTAGCGGTCTCCGATATTCTGGCGCGGGCCGATAACATTGTGCGGACGGAAGATCACGTAGTCCAGCCCAAACATGGCGCGGCTGATTGCCAGCTCACTCTCCACTGCCGCTTTGGCGATCCCGTAGGAGTCTTCCGGCGCCGGGGTCATGCTTTCCGACATGGGCACCTGCGATGACCCATAGACCGCCATCGAGGAAGTGAAGACAAAACACTTGGTTCCGTAGTTTACGGCTGCGTCGATCAGATTCACAGAGCCAACGAGATTGTTCTGGTAGTTGAACCGCTTGATGAAGTGGCTCAGACCCTCGGCCGCATAGGCCGCGAGGTGATAGACGTAGGTGAATTTGTATTGCGCGAAGAGGAAATTCACCAGTTCATGATTGAGGATGGAGCCGTGGACAAAGATAGGGCCACGTTTCTCCCCCGCGCCTTCCGCCGACGAAGTGATCGCATCCACATTCTCGACGAAGCCGCCGCTCAGGTCGTCCAGGACGACTACGTTGTAGCCGGACTTCAACAGGTATTCCGCCAAATGGGAGCCGATAAATCCGGCCCCGCCTGTCACCAACACGTTCTCCATGCTTACTCCCTTACTGGAATTTCAAGGCCGGATTCCTCCGGACAATTGTGGGGACCTACCCTATCTGCTCCGTTCGAGCGAAACGACAGTGGCTATTCCGCTCTTAGAGGATGTTTGAGGGGTCTTCTTCCTGAGGAAGAAGACACTCGGCGCAAGTGCCTCAGAGTACAGCCACCCTGATTCCGTTATCGTTTCCGCGCAACTTCCTTTGCCACCAACTACTGTTCGGTGACGTGGAACAAAAGACGGCGTCAGTTGATTCGCAGCCTATTGTCCAGCCGTGCAAGCTTTTTGTGTACTCATGGAAGATGTCGAAGACGATGAGACCGTACCTGGAGGCATCCGAGGTGGTTGCAGTTCCTGCGGCCCTGCCGCACTGGTCGGACACTGGGGAAGTGCCTCGGGATATTCGCAGCTTGCTCGGAAAAATCTCTCCCTGTAGATAATCCCCACTGCCTGCAGAAGCTGGTGCCGGAGAAGAGCGCACCGACCAGACAGCACTGCCACGGCGATTTCCGGCAAAGCTTCGCCACCCTCAATTGAGTACTGCATTTCAACGCTTCGCCAACCTTGGAGCAGTATGAACCAACAAGGCAGTATTCGGGGCACCCGTGGCGGCAAAGCGCTATTGCAACAGTGCTTTTACGATAACACGATGGACTCGCGGGGCAATAGAGCTTATGTCAACAGGGTCTTCCAGCCATCGCACCAGGGGCATAGGATCGAGGGCATTGCTACCGCCGTTGAATGATCGGAGCCAAGAGTTAGCGGGTCGTTGGTGGCGGCTTCGGACCGAATGACAGGAAGAGAAAGCGTCGACTCTGGCCCAAGGAATGATCTTCAATAGCGACTCTGGTTTTGCTCTCGATCAGCAGACGGATTGGGGCCACTGACTTCACCGGGAGAGTATTCGGAAACAGGCTCACTCGGGAGTTATCGCCGGCGCCAGCTCCTGTGCGCCCATGAGCGCTTGTCCGTCGATGCATCCCTGCTCCTGCAGTAGGGAAGAAGGAGCATTCTACTTTGCTGGCGCAAGGCTCGTCGCCTTGGCGCGTTCGGCCGCGGCATCGTCCGCGCGACCCTGGCGCTCATAGGCGTTGGCAAGCTGGCTGTGGGGGTCGGCAAAGGTAGGATCGGCGGCGATGGCTTCCTGGTAGCGGGCAACCGCATCGGCGATTCGCCCGCGCAGCATAAGCTGGTTGCCGGCGTTCATGGCGAAGTTTGCCTTTTGGCGGCTGACCGCGCTGCGCGCCAGATCAGCGCCCTGGCGGCGATATTCGGCGGCCAGGCCGCGCAGTTCCTTCACCTGGGCGAGGAGTCGGTCAGCCTTCTGCTGATCGCCGGCCGCTGCGGCTGCGTCCGCAGCTTGGGCTGCGGCGCCAGCCTGCTCAGCCAGCACTGCGGCCAGCGTGACCCGCGGACCAGGCTGGCCCGGCAGGAGCGGAACCGCGTGTTCCAGCGCGTCACGGGCTTCTTCGAGCCGCGAATCCTGTTTGAGCGTACTGCCCAGGATGGCCCACGCGTCGCCATTCTCAGGACGCAGGGCTACCGCCTTTTTCAGCTCGGCGGCCGCCTCGTCCAACTTGCCGATCTGCATGAAGAGAATGCCCAGCGTATAGGGCGGGTCCTGGAGGGTCGGATCCATTTGCCCGGCGCGAGTCAGCTCGGCGACCGCCTCGTCCATGCGGTCCTTGAACTTGTACGCCAGGCCCAGGTCGTAGTGGAGCTGCGGATCGTTGGGGTCCAGGGCCAGCGCGGCCTTGAAGTCGCCGATGGCGTCGTCGAAGGCCGAGATCTGGATGTGAGCCACGCCGAGGTCCTTGTAGACAACCGCGTCTTTGGGGTCCTCCACCAGCGCGCGCCGGAAGAGATCGAGGGCCTCCTTTGCGTTGCCGGTGAGGGTGAGCGCGAGGCCCAGGTTGGTCAAGGCGCTGGCGTTGCGGGGATCGCGCTCAATGGCTTTCTGGAACCACGGAACCGACTCCTGCTGACGGCCCTCGCGCTGCAGAACCATGGCCAGCTCGTCGTCGACGTCCGCAAGATCGGGATTGAGGCGCGCAGCTTCTTGAAGGTGCGGCTCAGCGGCTTCGTCCCGGCCGGCCGCTTCCAGGGTGCGCGCATATTCGAGCTGGACTTGCGCGTTGGCCGGCTCCAGCTTGAGTGCGCCCTCCATATATGTGAGGGCAGCCGGCAGGTTCGCCTGCTGGCGAAGCAGAATTCCGAGATGGACGCGCGCCGGAACATAGGAATTGTCGGCCTGGATGGCGCGCTCGAACTGGAGCTGCGCGGCGCTCCAGTTGCCCAGTTGGGCTTGTAGCGAACCGAGGTCGTCGAAAAGGTCTGCCCGGCCGCCGCCTCGGTCCACTGCCGCCTGGAAAAAGTCGATGGCCTCTGTTTTCTTTCCAATGGCGGCCAGCGCCCAGGCGTACGCTTCGCAGACTGGGGCGTTCATCGGCGGCTGGCCGGGTTGTAGCGAGGCCGCGTAGGCAGCGGCGAAGTTGGGCACGGCCTTCTGGGGCTCGCCGGCTTTGGCGTAGGCCAGCGCGAGATTGGTTTCGATCCCCGGATCGTCAGGTTTGAGCTTGAGAGCGGCTTCCAGTTCCGTGACCGCTTCGCCCGGCTTGCCCAACTGCGCCAGAACCGCGCCCAGCGCCTCGTGTGCCTCGGGAATCTTCGGCGCAAGGCGGGCTGCGTCGGCAAACCGCGCCCGCGCCAACTCCAGGTCTCCCGCCTGCTGCGCGGCATAACCGGCACGAAACGCGGCGTCAGCGCGCTTGAGCGATTCCGGCTCTTTGGGCTTGGGCGTCTGCGCCAAAAGACACGGAGGCAACGCCGTCAGGATGCCGATCAGCAGTGGGTAGGCAAGGCTCCGATGGAGGCGCATGACTTATTTTCCCTGAGCCGTGGGCTTTTGGCTGTGTTGCAGGTCCACGCCCATCTTGAACTCGCGATTGGACTCGGCCATTTGGCCGGTCGCCTTGTAAGCCTGGCCGAGCAGGTTGTGCGTCATATAGTTGGATGGGTCCATCTTCGCAGCCCGGTCAAGATAATGAAGAGCCTGAATGGGCTGTTTGAGCTTCAGAAATGTCTGGCCCAGCAAGATATAGGGAGCTGTGGAACCCGGTTCCAGCAGCACTGCGCGATTGAGGGCTTGCTGGGCCTCGGAGTACTGCTCGTTGCGCAGATAGGCGTCGCCCAGCCGGTCATAAAGGGCGCCGCTGAGCGGGTTGATCTTGCGCTCGGCCTCGAGTTCCTCGATTGCCGCCGGGATGTCGCCTTTGGCCAAGGCTGCTTCGCCCAGGAGCTGGTGGGCCAGGGGCAGCGCGGGATTCAGCTTGAGCGCCCGGCGGGCCTCGATCAAGGATTCATTGACGAATTCGCGACGCAGGAACAAGCGCGCGGCCAGCAGATAGGCCTCCGCGGAGTCGGGCGCAAAGCCATATTGCGCGGCAAAAGCGTGGCGTGCGTCGTCGTAACGCTCGACGTCGGCGTAGCAAAGCCCGAGCACATACTGCGGGTCGATATTGGCCTGCTCCACGGCTGCATGGGCCTTTTCAAGGAAGGGAAGAGCTTCAGGCGAACGGCCAAGGCGGAAGAGGCTCACGCCGTGCAGCTCGATCGATTCGCGGTCGTTGGGGTCCTGCGCCGCGGCCCGGGTGAATGCCTCAATAGCGTCTGGAAGCTGTTCCTTTTGGTAAAAGATAATGCCGCGCAGCCGTTCCACGCCGGGCGGCACCGGGGTTTGCGCGGCCAGTTGGTCAAGCTGCGCCATGGCCTTGTCCAAACGGCCCCTAGCGGCAAGATCCCGCGCCGATTCAAAAGTCGCTGCCTCTGCCGAATCGCCGCCGGACGAGGGGCGGGTTTGGAGTGTCTGGGCGCAGGCGCCGAGAGCCAGCAATGCAATGAGAAAAGCAGTAAGAAAAGTGCGCTGCATCGTTCAGACCTGTCTTGCAGTTTAGTTCCTGGGTGCGGTTGCGCGGCTAACAAGAAAGAGGGGAGCCGAAGCTCCCCTCGAGTGTTTGTTGCGGTTCCTTCGCGAATTAGAACTGAACGCGGAGGGAGAATTCCAGTTGGCGAGGTCCGCAATTCCCGTTCGGGACGCATCCATTCGCTTCACTGGTGATCGTTCCAGCCTCTGACCCTGCCGGGCCCTCGATGGCGCCGCCTGGGTTGCCGGGGTTGATATGGTTAAAAGCGTTGAAGGCATCCATGCGGAACTTGACCGCGACACTCTCCCACACGGTGAACGCCTTGGTGACAGCCAGGTCCGTGCTGAAGAATTTCGGGCCCCGATACGTGTTCAAACCCGTGTTGCCGATGTTATCCAGGCCGGGATCTTTGAAGACGCCCGTACCCGGGTCGGTGAGCAAGTTCGTTGTCTGTGCCTGGTAGAAGCCGCGTGTACCGGTACCGTTGGTGCCGGGCGTGAAGCCGGTCAGGTTGGTCTTCATGTGGGCGCCCGCGACCGCGCTCGGCCAGTTGGGCGCGTCGCCGGGAACGTTGGAGGATGCCTCGTTATAACTGAGGCTGAACGGTAATCCTCCCGCCCAGCTCATCGTGCCGCTCAACTGGTAACCTCCGATGAGCAGGTCGGTCAGGTGGTTGACGCCGGCAGCAAACTGCTTGCCTTTGCCGAATGGGAAATCGTAGCTGCCATACATGGTCAATTGCTGGTCGCGGACGTTGCTGTCGCGGCCGTGGGTGATGTTGTGGTTCCAGGTGTAATACCCCGTCTGCTCATCAAAGGCGCTCGCCCACTGGTAGTTGGCCGTGTATGCGAGCCCCTTGGCGAATGTCTGGGCCAGAGTCACTTGCAGAGCATCGAACTCAGTGTTCTGGTTATCGCCGTCGTATTGGATACTCTGCGTCCAGCCGCACATGCCGGCTGCGAGGTTCGGGTCGTTATCGTACTGGGGCGACTGGAGTTGACTGATCGAAAGATAGTTGGGGTCCTTGCAGGCCGCGAGAGACCCGCCGTAGTAGCGCGACAAATAGGCGCTGTTACTGACGCCGCCACTATAGCCTGCCACAAGGCCATTCTTACCGGGGGTGCCTGGACCATTGGGGTCGTAGTGCAGGGTCTGCCCGGTCACGCTGTATTGGGCCGGAAGGTTGATGGCGGCTTCGTTGGGGTTGGTGTTATTGCCGTCTCCATCGCCGAGGGTGTGGGTACCCTTGTTGCCTACGTAGGCGATGGTCAAAGCCAGGGTTGGAGTCAGCGCACGCTCGACGGACAGGTTCCAGGCATCGATCGTTGGGAACTGGAGCGGGTTCGGGCGGACCTTGCTTTGGACGCTGTAGCCCGGGTTAGGCAGCAGGCCGTTCGAGGGAGTCGCGGGGAAGGCATAAGTGGGTGGACCGTCTGCCAACGAGAAGGCCGATCCGGTGGTTGTTGTCGGAGAGACCTCCTGGGCGGCCAATACAGGGAGGTTCTGAGTCACCGTATGTCCGAAGATTGAGCCAAAAACGCCGGTATCGAAGCTGCGTCCGTAACCAGCGCGAATGACCGTCTTGGGGTCAACCTGATAGGTGAGGCCGATGCGCGGGTCGAACATCTTTTTCTTGCTGATGTCCCAGCCCATGTTCGAGCCGATCCCACCGACGCCCGCAACGTGAAGGTATCCATCGTTCAGGTTCATCAAGGCGCCGTTGCCGGCAGCATTGACGGATTCTGGGAAATAGAGCTCCCAGCGGAGACCCAGGTTGAGGGTGAGGTTGTGGCTGAGGCGCCAGGTATCCTGCCCATAGAAGAAGGTGCGCTTCTGGAATTCCTTGGCGTTCGTGGAAACCGAGACATATCGTGCAAATCCATACGGAGACCCGATTTGCAGGTCCGAAACGTCGCCCAGCAGGAACGATGCCGCTCCCAGACCGCCCGCTGCGCCCGGGCCAGACGTCGGTCCCGGCCCGAAGCGCAGGATGCCGGCGCGGTCGTCGTCCGATGGCACGCGGAGATTTCTGCCATATCGAAGATCCGCGCCGACCTTGACGGTATGATTGCCGATAACCCTGGTCCAGTTATTGACAATCTGGAACTGATCCTCGCGTTCAGTGAGCGGGCAGTTGCAGCGGCTTACGCCCAGGCCGGAGCCGTAGACCCAAGCGCCCGTGCCTCCGGAGGGAGAGTTGTTCTGGCCACCCGGCACGAAGCGAATCTCGATGGACGGCGCGCCAGACGTAATGCTCCCGGCGGACCCCAGATTGATCCCGGGAATTCCGAGTGTCGTCGCAAAATTTGTGTTTTGGTCGAATTTGACGTCGATCACGTTGTAGCGGTAATAGCCCAAGCGGAAATCAGTGAGCAGTTTGGGGCTGATGGCAATATCCATGCCGCTGGCCAAACTATCATTGGCGCCCGTTGAGTTGCCGCCGTAGTTGTTGATGCCGAACCCGGGACCGCCGGCCGCGCCGAACATGACCGCGCCCGACAAAGTGTCCCAGAAGCGCGAGAAGCGGGCAAACACGTGCATCTTCTCGTTGAGCGTGTCATCGCCACGAACGGTCCATTGGTTGCTGTTGAAGAGACCCGTGCCGGATGCATTGAAGTTGGTGTCCAGGCCGCCTACGCCACCGGTACCTCCAAGGCCGATGCCCGTGGTGTATGGCGCCAGGTACGAGAGCAGCGCGAGAGCCTGGGGAGAAAGCATCGAGGTGGGAATGACGTTGCAGGGGAATGGTTGACCGGGCTCACCGGTGGACCCGCAACCGCCGCTAGGCGTGGCGGTTCCAGTATTGTTGTAGATGACACCCTCTGATTTGAGCTGCGTCTGGTATTCGCTGAAGTCCGCCCCTGTGTATCCGGCGGACACCTGGGCGGTGCTGGTTGTGTTTTTGCCGAGGGCAGTCTCGGCGAGCAGATTGGTAGGCAGGGTGTCATCGGCGGAGGTACCCACCTTCTGACGCTGAGCCTCATAGTTGAAGAAGAAGAAGGCCTTGTTTTTCCAAACGGGCCCGCCGATTGATCCACCGAAGCGGTTCTTCAAGCCAGCCGGAACGGTTCCAGGAGCCTGGCTGAAAGGATCGCGGGCAATGTTGGCGTTGCCGGTGCGGAAGTCATACGCGCTGCCGTGGAAACTGTTGGTGCCCGATTTGGTCTGGGCGGTAACTACCGCAGAGACAGCCTTGCCCAACTCGGCGTCGTAGTTCTGCGTGGTGATCTTGGTTTCAGTCACCGCGTCCATGGCGGGGTTGATGACGATGATACCCAGGATCGGATCCTGGTTGTCAGTGCCGTCCAGTTCAAAGGCGGTTCCGCCAAAGGCCTGGCCGTCGACCTGAATCTGCTTGGAGCCCTGTGGGTTTTCATCGGCCGCGTGGGACCAGCCGAGCATCTGGGCGCCTGGCAGCAGGAGTTGGAGGTTGGTGAAGTTCTGGTCGCCGACAGGCAGCGAAGAAACCTGCTGCTGGTCGAATACGGTGGCAACGTCGGCGCGGTCGGTTTTCAACTCCGGCTGCGATTCGGCATTGACTTCAACGGTCTCAGTGCCACCGCCCACCTGGAGAGTGGGGTCGATGCGCGGCGCGGCGTCGGCTTCCACCTGAATGCCCTTGGTCTCAAAGGACTTGAAACCCTTGGCCGAAACCTTGAGGTCATAGACGTCGGGGATAAGGTGGGGAACGCTGTAGTCGCCCGACGCGTTGGAAGTGACGGTAACGACGGTGCCCTTGGCCTCGTCTTTGACCGTGATCGTGGCGCCTGAAACGGCCGCCCCGGTCGAATCCGACACGGTGCCAAAGATCGATCCGTAGACCGATTGCGCACCGGCCGGCGCGGTGAGCAGCATACTTGCGCAGGCAAACAACACCAACACAAGTGCTGTACGTAGAATCCTGTTCATGCGGTCTCCTAAAGAATACCTTTGATCGTTGTTTGAACTTATCGTGTTTCGATCCGCCCGGCAGGTTAGCCCCCGCCGTAGGCATTCAACGCTCCCCTGCCGCATTGGCAGGCTCGCCAAGTCCGGTGTGGCTGCCCCCAGAAAAGAGAGACAGCGGGAGCCAGAAGAGCACACCCCGGAGCACCGCAACAATATCCAAGGAAAGGGTTCGCTGTCAACGCCTAAAGTCAAAAAAATAATGGGGTTCTCAAGAAAAAGGACATGTCAATCGGTGAAAACATTTACATTCCAGATCTGGACCGGACCAAGAACCCAAATCCCTATCTGCTTAGTCCATTAAATGGCTTATATAAATCGATTTAGTTGAAGAGGCACCAGACGTCATCGTCCTGAGGGAAAATGCTGAAGAGACGTATTGATACGGTATTATCGGAGAGCTTCTCCACAGACGGTTGTCATCGAATGACAGTACATTTAAACGGTCTTGAGAATCCGCCCCTCCAGGCCTCTCGGGGGGAATTTCCCCCTGCTGGGCGAAGAGCCGATTGCACCTTCCGTATGGGCTGACTGTCAATCAAATGGTTGATTTATATAGCCAGAATTGCCTGGCGCGCGAGATCGGAGGAGGCGTTTGCAAATCACAGTTCGGCGGCCGGAAAAACCGCAAGAGGAAGCGAAAATCAGAGTCGGCCGCACCGATTTTCCCCGAAGGCGCTCCGCGGTGGCCGATGCTCTTTGTGTATAGCATTCACCTGGATGGAGCAGATCTTGCTCCTTCGCCTGTTGACCGGCTGAGTTCCCCCAGGTCGATGGACGGCTTGATTGGACGCTTCGGACCTATCTTCCTGGCCCAATCTCCGGGCCATGGTGATGTCCCACGCCGGTCAAAAGAACCGCGACGCCGGCAGAGGCGTATCGAGAACCGCGTCAGGCCTTCGTTTTCGGGGTGCTGAAGGCGTCGGTCTTGAGAATTTTGCCGCCCTCCTGGATGACGTAGAGCCGGTTCACATCCAGATCCTTCAACGTGTCCACGGCGCCTGAAGGCCAGCGAATCTCCACCAGGTCCACCTTCTTCGCGTCGCCCAGGCCAAAGTGAATGCGGAGGTCGCTGGCCGAATAATAGCCGTTGCAGGAGCGGACCTCTTCAATCTGGGTGAGCGGCGTGCCGGGCTTGGCCGTCAGCACGGGCGTGCCGGTCTGCGCCACCACCTTGATTCGCGCGCCAATGCCGGTTCGGTTCGACTTTGTTCCCACGGTGCGAATCTTGATCCAACTGCGGTTCAGCTTGGACTCGCAGTGCAGCAGTTGCGGCACGGCATTGACACAGTTCACCACCGCGTCCAGGTTGCCGTCGTTGTCGTAGTCGCCCACGGCAAAGCCGCGCGCCTTTACTGCTGCCGTGATGCCGCTGCCACCGATCAGGCTCACATCTTCATATTGGCCGTTGCGCAGATTGCGGTAAAGATACTTGCGCTCAGCGTAGGCGGCGTCCACCTGGGTGCCGTCCACCTCAGGATAGACGTGGCCGTTGGCGACCAAAATGTCGAGCCACCCGTCGTTGTCCATGTCGATGAAGCTGACGCCCCAACCCAGCAGGCGGGTGTTCATGCCCAGACCGGCCTGGTAGGTACGGTCGTCGAAGGAACCGTCGCCCAAGTTCATAAAGAGCGAGTCGGTGTCGCCGGCGAAGTTGGTCTTCACAATGTCGAGCAGGCCGTCGCGGTTGTAATCGCCGATGGAAACGCCCATGCCAGCCTGCGGTTTGCCGTCGGGCGAGTAGGCTACGCCGGCCTCGATCGCCTGGTCCTTGAACGTGCCGTCCTTCTGGTTCACCAGATAGGTGGCGGAGGTCGAATCGTTGGCCACATAAATGTTCGGCCAGCCGGTGTTGTCGAGGTCGGCCACGCCGCAACTCAGCGCATACGTGCCGAGCGTGCCCCACATGCCGGCTTTCTCGCTCACGTCGGTAAACGTGCCATCGCCGTTGTTGTGGTAGAGCAGGTTTTTGCCGCCTTCCAGGCCCGGCGGCCCGCAGGCTACCTGGATGCCCTTGTATGTGCAGTTGGCGTCTTCCGGCAGGGGCGCGGTCTTCACGTCGAAGTCGATATAGTTGCCGACGAATAGATCGAGATGGCCGTCTTTGTCGTAATCCAGGAACGAGCAGCCGGAGTTCCAGCGCAGCCTGTCCTGCGTGAGGCCGGCTTCCTTCGTCACTTCGGTAAACGTGCCGTTGCCGTTGTTGCGGAACAAGGCGTTCTGCCCGTAGTAGCTGACGAAGAGGTCGTTCCAGCCGTCGTTGTTGTAGTCGCCCACGCAGCAGGCCTGGCCCCATCCGGAGCGCGCCAGGCCTGCCTTCAGCGTAACGTCGGTAAACGTGCCGTCGCGGTTGTTCTTGAACAGGTGGCAGACCGGCTCTTTGCCCTTGGGAAAGCCTTCGAGCCGCCAGCCGTTGACCAGAAAAATATCGACCCAGTCGTCCTGGTCGTAGTCAAAGAAGGCCGCGCCGCAGCCGGTGGTCTCAAGCAGATATTTGTTGCGGTGCTCGCCGCCGAAGATCGTTTCCACATGGAGCCCGGCCTCTTTGGCCACATCGACAAATTGCACACCGAGCGGAGTCCCGGTGACAGGCGAGGGCATTCCTTTGGGCGCAGGTCGAACGGGCGCTTCGTAAGCCTGTCGCGCGCTGCCGTCGGGCTTCTGCGCCTGGGCATTCTGGACAGCGCATCCTTCAAATCCAAATGCCGGCCGCGCCAGCCTCAGAACGTCCTGCAACGACAAAACCAGTGCGGTCCTCGAAAGCGACTTCAAAAAACCTCTACGGGTGAAAGGCAAAGCAACGATCTCCCTCGGCACGCCGCTGTTATTCGTGACTGCCCCCTGAAGGGCGAGTATATCCGGTAGGCCACGGGGGATGCCGCGAAACGACAACCCAAGGACACCGAAATGAGGGTAGATTTCTCCGGGCGTTGCCGCCGGAGAAGGAAGCCTGGCAGCAAGTTTGCCAGCGAACGGATACAGGCAATTACTGGGGAAGGACTTCGATCCCTGTGACGGTCGCATAGCCGTCCACAGGGACAAAGCTCAGGAGCAATTTGCCCTGGGCATTGGGTTCGAGCCCTGTCACCTTGCGAATGACGACGTCTGCCTGACGCGCCTCCTTTGGAAGGTCGAAGTTCTTGAGGAGCACCTTTCCGTTGCAGAACACATTGAAGATGTGCGCGACATTGGCTCGGCCGTCGCCGGGGTTTGAAGACTGATTCCAGTCGCCGTGGCGGGCGGCAAAAAGCAGCGATACGGAGTATTTTCCAGGCGATACAGGAATCGCATAGGAGAAGTTGCCCCATCGCTCGGTTTCGTAGAGCTCGGGATCGTCCGTTCCGCTTACCGGAGCGGTGTAAGCAGCCATCTGGCCGCCCTCGAAATAGTTGTCCGGGCTCCACCACTGACTATCGTTGGAGTAATAGGGCGTTTGGCGAGCCAGAAGGCGGATCGGCCGAATGTGTCCCTTGACACCGGGAAGAATCTCGATGGCCGAAAGGATGGCCTGCTTCCCGCCGCCGGCGAGAAATTCAAGATAAAGGAATCCATCTGCAGCGGGCGCGATGTCCGGGAAGACTTTGACATCTACAGTGCGGCTGGCCCCGGCGTCGGCCACAATATCGAAGTTAGTGAGCAGCGTTTTGCCGTTCGCGCGCACCGTGAAGACGCGACTGCCTTCTCCGCCTGGACCATTGGACTCCGGGCCATAGACGGTTTCCGCAAAGTGCAGACGCAACTCGTAGGTGCCTTTTTTCAGAGGAATCTTGTAGCGGAATTGTCCTTGGCGGCTGGTGCGATAGAAGCCGGGTTCGAGTGTGCGCCAGATGTGTTCCGCAGAGCTTTTCACCGCCATGCCGCCGTCGAACCATGTGTCGGGGCTCCACAGCTTGCCGGCGTGATCGACAAAGCTGCGGCCGGCCCCAGCCAGGATGTGCACCTCTTCTCCAATGGGCAGGCCAACCTGCTGCAAGTCTTTCGGCTGGATTAGAGTCTGATTCGAGACAACCTCTTTTGGCGGTTGCAGCGCCTGACGAATCGAAAGGAGGGCCAATCCCACAACCAGAAGCAGAAGCGCACCGACAAGCCACCACGCCCAGGGAACTGGAGCCCGAGGCCCGCGTTCCACCTGCTCCGCAGGGCCGCTCTCGCTTCCGGGCCGGCCAACGACGGGCAAGGCACTCAAAGCAGGCGGACTTTCTTCGCTTGGCTGGGGCACTACAGCGTCGAACTCCGGAACGTATTGCCCGATGGGAATAACAATATGGAGCCGATGCGATGCGCCGTCGGTCGCGTAGTACTCCGCCAGGCGCTTGCGTAATCGATTCGCCTCAACCCGCACGATGGAATCGGAGTCCTGATCGAAGGAAGATCCACGATGGAAGACTTCCACACCGATGGAGTACTCCTTGACCTGATTGGACTCCCCGGCAAACAGCTTTTCACATAAGTACGACAACAGATGAGCAAGAGTGGGCGCGCGCGTGAAGTACTTCGACTGAAGCACCGCTTCGAGCTCCGCTCGCTGCGCTTCCACGTCGATCGAGTCCAAGCTCTGCGTCGTCATCTTTCCGCACTCCAGACGATTGTAATAGTAGCCCTGTCCGCCCTGTTGGGGTGCTGTTTAACGGTGTAGGGCGCGGGCTGGAAGCGATGTGTAACGGCGGGTAACCTCCCTGATATTTCGCCTGCGTATTTGTCCCATCCGAGTTTTCTTCCAATGTAAATGGCGGCGGCATTGAGGTTTGGTTCGCAAGAGCTGGAGGTTTAACCCTGGAGGAACGGGCAGGTAGCAGGTATAGCGTTGTGGGACAGCGGGCCAGGATCTCTACTGGGATCGACGTGGAGAGCGGAACGCGGAAGGCGGCTGGTGAAGCAAACCCTCCCTTCCGCGAAACGGCAATTCACAGGAGAGGTGCCCCATGAAAGATCTCAGGATAATGATCGTAGTGACAAGCCTTTTGGTTTGCGCGGCGCAGTACGGAAGGAGTGACCCGGCCCCGAACCCGCCAACTCCCGACAAGCTCGGCAGTGCCAGAATTGCGGAGGGAAAGGGGGACCTGGCGCGTGCCCACAGCAACTATGAAACAGCCGCCTCCTATTATCTGATGGCTTTGCACAGCGACCGCCAGAATGCGGTGCTTTACAACAAGCTGGGCATCGCCGAACTCCAGTTGCACGAGAGAAGTGCGGCGCACAAGCACTTTGCACAGGCGCTGAAGTACGACCCCCGGAACTTTTCCGCGCTGAACAACCTGGGCGCCGTGGCGTATCTGGATAAGAAGTACAAGTCCGCCGTCAGCTATTTGAAGCAGGCGCTGGCGCTGGACGAGTCGAGTGCATCGGCTCACTTGAACCTGGCGGAAGCCTGGATGGGCATGGGGGATGTCGATCGCGCCATGACCGAATATGCACGGGCGCTGGAACTTGACGCCGATGTGCTGACCAACAGCACAGAGGGCGTTCAAGCACAAATCAGCACACCGGAACAGCGGGCTCGCGTTTCCTACCTGATTGCGAAAGCGTACGCCAAGCGCGGCAACATCGAAGGTGCACTGGAGTATCTGCGCCGGGCCAAAGACGGCCGCTACGCCGATCTCGCCAAGGTGTATACCGATCAGGAGTTCGCGGTTTTGTGGCCGGATCCCCGTCTGGCGAAAATTGTGAAGCGGTAGACGCTGCTGCCGCTGAAACGGCGCAGCGCTTCCCAGCGTTCCGGCGCGGGCGAAGCGCTGCATCGACCGCCTACTCTCCTGCTAGCTGCTCCAGCAGGGTGTCGAAGGCTTCCAGCTTCGAATATTCGATGATGACTTTGCCGCGACCGCGATGGTCTTCGATCAAAACCTTGAGACCGAGGGCGCGTTGCAGGCGGTCCTGGACCTCGCGGACGTTGGGGTCGACGGGCGGCTCGGGCTTGGGATCCTTTTTGGCGGACTTCTCCGGATGGATGAGGCCCTGGACGTAGTTCTCTGTTTGGCGAACAGAAAGCGAAAGCGCGGCAATGCGCTGCGCCGCCTTCTCCATCTCCTCCGCATGCTCAAAGGCAAGCAGGGTGCGCGCGTGGCCGAAGCTCAGCTCTCCGGATTCGACCCTGGCCTGGACAGCTGACGGTAACTTTAACAAACGAAGGAAGTTAGCTACAGTGGCGCGATCCTTGCCGGTGCGCACGGCCATCTGCTCCTGGGTCATGTGAAATTCGCGCGAGAGCCGTTCGAAGGCGCGGGCCTGCTCCATGGGGTTCAGGTCGGCGCGCTGCAGGTTCTCGACAATGGTGATCTCCATTGCTTGCTCGTCGGAGACCTGGCGCAAAATCGCCGGAATGGTCGTCTTTCCGGCCAGCTCCGAAGCCCGCCAGCGCCGCTCTCCTGCGATGAGCTGGAAGCGGCCGTTGGCCAGAGGACGCACCAGGATCGGCTGGACCACCCCGTTTGCGGAGATCGAGGCGGCCAGCTCAGCCAACTGCTCCTCATTCATCTGGTTGCGGGTCTGGAAGGGATTGCGGTCGATCTGCTCCAGCGGAATCTCGCGCGGCTTGCCGCCCTCCGGTTCGGCTGCGGAGGGAGCAGGAGCGGCTTGAACGCGCGGCAGCAGGGAATCCAGTCCCTTGCCGAGAGCGCGACGTTTGTTATCGATGGTGGCTGTGGTCATGGTTCAAATTCCTTTAATCCGGCGTGGACTGCCGGCGTTCTCAAACTCTGTGGGTAAAGGGTCGGTCGCAACTGGCGAAACGCAACTCGCGAAAATGGATGGCTTCGATCGGAGCGCCATCAAGAGTATGGCCAGAATCGGACCTCGGCCGGCGGGTGGGCCGGCTTGGCAGCCGAGGCTTTGGCGCGGGAAGGGAGCTCGATATGATTGCGCGCCAGGAATTCCCCGGCCAGCTCGAAGTAGGCCTCGGTTCCTCGCGAGCGGGAATCGTAAAGCGCCACGGGCTTGCCGTGGCTGGGCGCTTCAGCCAGGCGCACATTGCGAGGGATCACGGTGCGGAAGAGGCGGTCCTTGAAGTACTCGCGCAGGGTCTCGGTCACTTGTTGGGCCAGGTTTGTGCGGTCATCGTACATGGTCAGCAGGACGCCCTCGATGGTGAGCGAGGGGTTGAAGGCCGCGCGCACCCGTTCGAGGGTGGAGATCAGCTCGGAAATGCCCTCCAGGGCGAAGTATTCGGCCTGCATGGGGACGATGAGAGTGTCGGCGGCGGCCAGCACATTCAGGGTCAGCAGGTCGAGCGCCGGCGGGCAATCCAGGATGATCAGGTCGAAGGTAGGCTGCACGGGCTCGAGCGCGCGGCGTAGACGCAGCGCGCGATCCTCTGCAGCAGCCAGCTCGATGTTGGCGCCGGTGAGATTTTTTGAGCCGGGCAGCAGCGAGAGGAGGTCGATCTCGGTAGGCAGAATGACCTGCTCGGCCGGGGAGTCTCCCATCAGCACATCGTAGATGGAGTGGCGGTTGTCGTCGCGCTGAAAACCGAGGCCAGAAGAGGCGTTGGCTTGCGGGTCGCAGTCCACCAGGAGAACTTTGAGGCCTTCAAGTGCGAGGCAGGCGGAGAGGTTAATTGCTGTCGTGGTTTTGCCAACTCCGCCCTTTTGGTTGACAACGCCGAGAATCTTGCCCATGGGATTCAAGAGTAACGGGAAGGGCGGTTTGAGGATAGCAATTTGACCTGTGGAGAACTGCGCCAAGCTGTGGAAAGCTCCCCGGGGAGGAGCAGGCGAAGGACCGGCAAACACTTGCAGCGGAAGGATTTCGGGGCAGGGCGCACTGCGGCGCGAAGAGGAGTCGTAAAAACGCGTATTGGTGGAAAACTCACGTCGGTTTTGGGGCGGATTTGCGGTAATTTTTTGGCCGTTCCGAAATAGGCTTTCGCCCAAACTGGGAAGGAACGCGGACTGTTCCACGTGGAACATTTCCCAGTTTGGGTTCGTTCCCAAATTGTTCCACGTGGAACAATGAACATGCCTAAATGGGGTCACGCGGAAGCTTCATTGGCGCCACAACGTCTGAAAGCATAATCATCTGAGCTGCACGAGAGCTTGTACCGTACCTCACACCCGCCACGAGCAGGGCGATCTGACCGCGATGATCTTCTCCATCCACCACTCTCCCGACGGATTCGGCGCCAATGCCGTCCAATTCGAGCCTCCAGCCCTCACATTCTCCATCGATGCGCTCCATGTGCGATACGTAGCCAAGCAGACCACTGATGGAACCACCCTCGCCGGGACGTGGACCGACGAAAAGCCCGTCCCGCTCGACTTTCATCGCGCGACGAATCAGAACGCCTGGCGCGACACGACCCAGGACAAAATCTCTTTTATTCCGGTGCAAGAAAACGTCCGGCTGGAGGCGATTGACTGGGGCGGGACCGGTCGGCCGCTCGCGCTGCCGCCCGGGCTTCGGAACACGGCCCACATCTTCGACAAGTTTGCGCCAAAACTCACCCCGAACTATCACGTCTAGGGAATCACGCGCTGCGGCTTCGGCGAATCCAGCGTTCCCCCTCCGATAAGCGGCAATAACGCAGCAGATCGCCTGGCGGACGACGTGCTGGTTGTGATCGACGCCCTTCAACTAAAGAAGCCGGTCCTGGCAGCACACTCCATGGCCGGCGAAGAGTTAAGCTCCATCGGGAGCCGGCTCCCGGAGAAAGTCCCTGGCCTGATCTACCTTGAGGCTGGCTTCTCGCAGTCTTGCTACATCGCGTCGCTCGAAGACCTGCAGATCGATTCGAATGAAGTTGTCCGCGGGCTCGAACAGCTCACTGCGCACGGGGCCGCGCAGCAGGACCGCAAGCGACTCGTTTACGAACTCCTCACAACGAGCCTGCCGCAACTTCAAATGGACCTTCTGGGCCAGCAAAAGGAACTGGAGGCTGTGCCCGATCTGCCCGCCGGAACTTCTATCCCAACGCGGTCGCAAGGGCCGTGGTCCACTGCCGCACAAGCCATTCTTCAAGGCGAGCAAAAATACAGCCAAATCAAGTGCCCCGCGCTGCTGATCGCCGCGGTTCCCCACGCTATGGGGCCGGCCGTTCCCGGCGCCGACCCGGCCGCACGAACGGCCGCCCAAGCCAAAGATCTGGCTGAGACCACGGCGCATGCGGCTGCCTTTCAAGCGGGCGTCCTCACAGCGCACGTCGTTCGACTGCCCAACGCGAGCCATTTCATCTTCTTGTCCAATGAAGCAGACGTGCTGCGGGAAATGAGTGCTTTCCTGGCCACGCTGCCCTAACAAGCACTCACCGGCTCGGAAGCAGCAGAAGCAATGACGCGAGCCGGCCAGCGCTACAATCGCGACCGATAGGCAGCGCTTCCATTCCTTGACCCGAGAGCGAGCAATCGTCCCGTTGCGTCGGGCAACAAGGCCGTTAGACCCCAGGAAAACTCACCCCCGGCTGCCACTTTCAGCTTCTCAGCATCCGCCCCGGTCGTCATCAGCGCAAGCCAGCCTCCGGGACCAACCAAACCGGCGGCCGTCTGCACAGCCAGCTCCATTCGATCCACCGCCCGCAAAGTCACGCAATCGAACTTGGCCGCCAGGGTCTCAGCCCGCCCGGAATGGACCTTTGCCGCAAGCCCGAGCACGCGGACAGCCTCGCCGAGAAACGCGGCCTTCTTGCCCTGCGACTCGGCCAAGGTAACCGCGACCTCCGGGCGGCAGAGCGCGATGGGGATTCCCGGGAATCCTGCGCCCGAACCGAAGTCCAGCAGCGTGGCGATTTCCGCGGGCAGGGCTCTGGCGCAGGCGATGGACTCAAGAAAATGGCGGGAGAGAATGCCCTCTTCGTCCCGCACTGCCGTCAGATTGACGCGCGCGTTCCAGCGAAGAATTAGCGAAAGATACTCTGCAAAGCGGCTGGACTGCTCCGTGCTCAGCGGCCCCAAACCAGCCTCCGCCAAAAGCGTATTGAGCCGCTGGCTTGCGGGATTGCGCTCCTCGCTCATGCTCTCGCCCCGGCGGCATAAGGCCACAGCGAGCCAGAGTTGCGCGCATCCCGCGTCAGGCGCAAAGACAAAGACGCGCCCAAGGTCGTGCGCCCTGTGTTCGTCGATTGAGCAACGAGTTTCCTTTGTCTCATGCCGGCGCGACCGACTCTTCAATCCGGCGCGGCTGCCAGATTGCGGCGGCCTGCACAAACGCAGCGAAGATGCCGCGTGAGAAGGCGCTGTGCGTGTAGGTCCTCTCAGGGTGCCACTGGACCCCGACGACAAAATGCTCGTCTGAGCCGAGCTCGACCGCTTCCACCACCATGTCCGCCGGGGACACGGCGCTTACCAGCAGATTGTCGCCAGGAGTGCGAATCGCCTGATGGTGGCTCGAGTTCACCATGGGCTCGGCGAGATAGCCGCGCGGAACCAGACCGGCCAGGCGCGAACCTGTAGCCACGCGCACTGGGTGCGCCTCGACCACATCCCGGCCAGGACGGTGATTGACGGCGGTCTTCAAGTCCTGCACCAAGGTCCCGTTGAGCCACACATTCAAGGTCTGCGTCCCATGGCAGATGGCCAGAATCGGCTTATAGAGGCTGAAAGCGTCCTGCAACAGCAGTTCGTCCACGGCTGCGCGCGCCGGGTCGGCTTCACCGCACTCGGGAATCGGATCTTCGCCATATCTTTGCGGGTCGATATCGAACCGGCTCCCCGGCAGCAGGATTCCCTGGACCCCGGCAAGCAGCCGGGCGACGCGGTCCTGCCGCTCATGCAGCGGAACGATGATCGGGGTTGCCCCGGCGGAACGGAGGGCGGCTAAATAAGGGGGCAGCGAACGCTGATTGTAGGCTGAATCACTGCTTGTGGGCTCGGGAATTGCAACGTGGACGCACATGGCAGCACCAGTGTATGCCCCGACGCAACGCTCGCGATAGGGCACTTGCTTTGACGCCAGAAAAGCCACCCAGGTTACCTGCAAACCAAGCCTCGCGGCTCTTTTGCATTACGCCAGGGAAGCGATCTTCTCTGTGCCATCCGGCTGCGAATGCCCGCGCAACTCGATGATCGCAGTCCGCAGCCTCTCGGTCAGCGCATCCGTTTGGCGGATGGTCATGCCCGTGGTCTCGATCGGCTCGCCCACGGTAAACGTCAGATCCCCAGGATAAAAGTGGTGGGTGTGGATTGGCAGCAGATCGTAGCCCCCGTCGAGAGCAATGGGCACCAGTGGAACCTGGGCGCGAATGGCAAGGTACGCAGCGCCGGAAAGAAACGGACGCAGCTCACCGTCCGATGTTCTGCCGCCCTCAGGAAAGACAAACAGCGGCATACCCGAACGCAGCGCCCTGGCCCCGGCGCCCAGGCTGGAAAGGGTGGCCCGCGGGTTGACGGTGTCGATCGGAATCTGGCCTGACCTGTTTAAGTACCATCCTATGAACGGGATAGGCCACAATTCCTTCTTGGCAAGGATGCGGAATTGCAACGGGAGCGACGCAAACACGACCGGCGTGTCCATATAGGAGGTGTGATTGGACGCGAAGACTGCTACCTTTTGTTTCCGCAGGTTCTCCGCTCCGCGTATGGTAAGCCTCGATCCCGAGAGCCAGACGCAGCCTTGCGCCCAGACCCGCGCAATGCGATGCTGCACATAGCCCTTCTTGTCAACGAGCGAAACCAGCAGCGAAAGTGATCCGCAGACCACCGTGATCACGGCAAAGAGCGGAGTCTGAATCAGGTTGGTGCGCCAGCGATAGATCCAGGGCAGCGGGTTTGGACGCCGTGTTACCATTTGACTCCCTCTGCCAGCAGCAAGGACCGCGCTTCGCCCACCAGGTACACCGACCCGGAGACCACGATCATCCCGCCCTGGGCGCGCTCCACGGCCGATTGCAGCGCTTGAGCCACCGACTCGGCCGCCGATGCCGAAGCCCCGGTTGGCACTGCCGCCGCCTGGAGGCTCTCGATCGAGGCAGCGCGGGATGAATGGATGGGCGCGAAAATCACCTCGTCGAACAGCGGGAAGAGAATCTGCGCCATCTCCGTAACGGGCTTGTCGCGCAGGCAACTGAAAACCAGCGTCCGCCGTTTCCTCTCATCCAACAGGTCTCTCAGTCCCGCGCGCAAAGCCCATGCGCCCGCGGCGTTGTGCGCCACATCCAGAATCCACTCCGCGCCGTGCGCCTGGATATGTTCCAGCCGGCCAGGCCAGCGCGTCCGGCGAACGCCCTCGGCCAGGGAAGCGGGAGTGACGGGAAAGCCGTGCGCCGATTTCAGCTCCACAGCCGCTGCGATGGCCAGCGCCACGTTGCGGTGCTGGTGGCCGCCCGTGAGCGGCGAATCCACCTCGACCTGCTCGCCTAGCGCTTCGATCAAATACGCACCCTCGGTGTGAGCGCTGACGCGTGGCATGTAGGCTCCCGCGTTGATCGCGTGAACGGCCAGCTCGACCGCCACTTCGCCCAGAACCGCGTTGGCCTCTGGATGCTGTGGCAGCGTGATCATTGTCCCGCGGCGGCGCAGAATGCCGGCCTTTTCGCGGGTGATGGCGGCGATAGTGGGCCCAAGCCACTCTGTGTGGTCGAGCGAAATGTCGGTCACAATCGAGATCAGCGGATCGACGATGTTGGTTGCGTCGAGCCGGCCGCCCATCCCCACCTCAAGCACCGCCAACTCCACGCCCGACTCGGCAAAATGGAGCAGCGCCTGCGCGGTCAGAATCTCAAAGAAGCTGGGTAGCTGCGGCAGGCGGCCGGCCAACACCAACTGCTGGGCCGCATCATGCACGCGGAAGAAAAGCCGGGCAAAGGCGTCATCCTCGATCTCCACCCCGTCCACGCGAATGCGCTCATTCACCCGCGCCAGGTGCGGCGAGGTGTAGAGGCCGGTCCGCACCCCCGAGGCGGTCAGTATGGAGGCCAGCGTTGCAGCCGTCGAGCCCTTGCCGTTGGTTCCGGCAATCAGCACTGAACGAACGCGACGGTGCGGGTCGCCCAGCGTAGACAGCAGGACGCGAATCTCGTCGAGCGAGAATTTGCGCCGTGGCTGACCGGACCCTGTGTAGAGTTCCGGCACCATGGCATTCAACTGATCGATGGCCGCGCGATAGGACATGAAAGATCAGTATAAAAGGCGCATCCCATCGGCCGTGGGACGGCCCTCAACGCCGCAGCAGCAACTCGAGCGCTTCACGGGCATTTTGCAGGCAGTCGCGCGCCTCATCTTCCGACAGCAAACCCTGGTGCACCGCTCTCTTGCCGCTATCGTTCACCAGGTTGGCCAGGCGCGGGAAATCCGCGTCAAACCCTGTCATTTGCAGGTTGTTGTTCACTTCATGCAGCAGGTTGCCCAGCGTCGGCGTGTTGCGATAGCGGGTGCGAACCAGCCGCGCCAGTGCCGGCGGCAGCTTTTGCCGCACCGCCTCCTCCAGCACCGAGCGGCACATCACAGCACAGGCTGTGAACAGCCCCAAGAAGTAGCAGCGGGTGGCCTCGTCCAGATAGCGGTCGGCCTCTTCCGAGCTGGGAGCGGCCACCACGCACTCCCGCAGGTGCGCAGCCCGCAGCACCGCCGGTTCCACCAGCCCGATCAACTCCAGACCAAACGCCGCGCGCAGCAGATCGTTCTCCTGGGCGTCCAGGGCTCTCTGAATCTCCTGCCACGCCGGTGTGGCCCCGTTCCCCCCAACCGGCTGCAAGCGCGTAAGCGAGGTCAGACGCTGCCGGGCATGCTGCACAAACCCCTGCCGCATCTCCTGCGCCAGATTCCGCCATCCGGCCACAAAGGCCGCGGGATCCTGCTGGTAGCGCGCCCACAACTCGTCGTAGACAATGCCCGGCAACACGACGCGCAATTGCGCAAACCGACCAGTGCTTGCCAGCTCAGAGATGGCCTCGCAGAACTCCCGCCCCGGTGCACCCTCCGCGGACATCTGCAGCAGCAGGTCTTCAAGCCGCCCGATGTCGATGCCCATGTCCCGCCCCCATGCCCCAAGTTTAGGAGGCTCCACTCTCAAGCACCGATCGAAATGCAATTCTCCTCGAGATCGCGTACAGGAATGGGAACCTCCTTTCGCCTGCAAACATGGCTGGGAATCCACCTGAATCCCCGCGACACATTCTCCCCGAGCAGCACTTCCATTCGCCGTTGAAGCCAAATGTGGAAATTGTGGAAGGCCCGTACACTGTGGACGGCCGGTCTCTCCCAAGCCCTTGCCCCATGCGTCTCCGGACGCACTTTTCACACAAATCCTCTGCTTTACACAGGGCATTTTGCCTTGCCTGTGGGAGCCGTGGGAAACCGGGGACCACTCAACGCCCTCTCTGCCGCGATTTCCAAAACTCCTCATTTGCACAGCCCGGATTTAGAAAACTTTCCCCAGAGGCAAACCAAACAACCCATGCAACTTGGGACGAATATCCACTTTTCCAGCGCGAACTACGGGTACTTCTAGCTTAGATAGATGTTCTTTGTGTTTAAAACTACCCGCGCCGCGTTTCTCGGCTCCGCATGCGCCAAGACCTCGCGCACAGCCGGATTTCTCCAGCCGCGATCTGATCTCAAAGCGCCGGCCGATTCCTGGTTCCGGTCAACCGACTAAAAACTTCTCACCTCAAGCGTCGGCAAAAATCGCCCTTCCCCATAAAGGACTTTCTTCTCGAACAGCGGATTCCGCACCTGCTGCGCAGGAATCGCCATGCTTCTCCCCGCTCGACTCACCGCCCAAAACACGCATTTGTGAATCTCCGGGCTCACTGAAGCCCTTATCCAGTGCGTCCAGAACCCACCTTTCAACACAATCTCTCGGCTTTACACAGGGCTTTTTCGGTCCTCTGTGGGAGCCGTGGGAAACCAGGGCCGCTTCACCCCATCCCCCACCTGGATTTCCAAAACTCCTCATTTGCACAGCCGGGATTTAGAAAACAGGACACTCTCACAACTCTTTTGCTTCCTGCCACTTCAGCCAAATTTCCACTTTTCCAGCGCGAACTACGGGTACTACTGGCTTCTTTTATCTCTTTCCTCCCTTTTCCTCGTACCCGTCGCGTCCCGCCGCAGCCACCGGCAAACCCGCTCCGCGCTCCGCTCAAGACGTTCCATCGCCCAAGGCGGCGCCCTTTGCACCCGAAACGTCCGCGGAATCCAGACAACCACCCAGGTTTTCCACGCGCAAAGCAAGGCCCAGATGAATACAATCAAGAACAAGAAAAGACAATGGTTTCCGCCGGGCTCAAATGGTAGAGTGTGGCCAGCGCGGAATCAGCATGATTCGGGTCTTCTTGTGTAGGTCAAAAGCGAGGGTGGGTACATGTCGATCGTGGAAACTGAAGTGGAGAAACCAGCCGCGCAGGGGGCAGCGATGGAGATTACCGTAAGCCGACAGGAGTTGGTGAAGGAGCTAACCGCGACGCAAAGCGTGGTGGAGCGCAAGACCACAATTCCGATTCTGTCGAACTTTCTCATCGAGGTTGAAGGCGACCGCCTGAACATCACGGCCACCGACCTGGATCAGGCCATTCGCACCAGCACCGAAGTGAAAGTCAAGAAGGCCGGCGCCTGCACCATCCCGGCGCGCAAGCTGTTCGACTACATCAAGCTGCTCCCCGACGGCGACATTTCGATCAAACTGCTGGACAATCACTGGGTGCAGATTCGGGCTGGCCGATCCAATACAAAGATGGTCGGCATGGCGCGCGCCAATTATCCGCAGGTGCCGGATTTCCCCACCATTGCGGCCACCAGCATCTCCACCGCGGCGCTGAAGACGCTGATCACCCGCACCATCTTCGCCATCTCCAACGAGGAGTCGCGCTACACCCTGAACGGTGCCCTGCTGGTCATCAAGGCCGAGTCGCTGGCCATGGTCGCCACCGACGGCCACCGTCTCTCCTACGTCGAAAAGCCCAACGAGGTTCTGGAAGGCATCAGCGGCGAGAAGCGCGTCCTGATTCCCCGCAAGGCACTCCAGGAACTGCAGCAGTTGTTGTCGGCCACCGAGGCAGAGAAGATCGACTTTGCCGACGACGAGCACACCTTGTTCTTCCGCGTGGGCCATCGCACCCTGAGCACGCGCAAGCTCTCCGGGCAGTTCCCCAACTTTGAGGCGGTGATGCCCCGCGACAACACCAAGTTCGCTGTGGTGCGGTCGAGCGAGCTGTCGGCGGCCATCCAGCGCGTGGCGCAGTTCGCCGACGAGCGCTCGGGCGCCGTCCGGCTGCGCCTCGAGAGCAACGAACTGAAGATCAGTTCCAGCTCGACGGAGTCCGGCGAAAGCGAAGACACCATCGACACGCCCTACGCCGGCGATCCCATCATCGTGGGCTTCAACTCCGGCTACATTCTGGACTTCCTTAAGGCCCTGGGGAATGAAGGCGAGGTGCGGCTGGAGTTCAAGGACTCGCAGTCCGCCGGCCAGATGCGCCCGGAAGATCCGGATTCAGAGTACAAGTACCGGTATGTGTTGATGCCGATGCGGATCTGAGAAGCAGGGAACAGGGATTAGTGCCAATTTCACCATAAATTGGCCAAATGGCCATTTTATGGTGAAGAAACGCGTAATCAACTGATTCTGTTCGACCGTTAACCGGACAGCCGTGGGCGCAAGTATTCCAACGGACGGCCAGGAAGGCGGAACCCACTTATGAACAGTTGGTCCAACAGATCCGCGGCTCGCCCAGCGTGACGCCGGACGAAACCGGGTGGAAGGTCGGCGGACGGCTGTGGTGGATGTGGGCCTTCAGCAGCGACAAGGTCACGGTGTATTCCATTCAGCCGGGCCGCGGATACGAGCAGGCTATCCGGCCCATGGTAGTCACACGGAAGGTGTGGGGCGGAAATCGCACTGAGCGCGGAGCGCACACACACAGCGTCTTGGTCAGTATTTTGCAGGCTTGCCGTCAGCAGTTCCGGCCCGCAACCGCGTTTCTGCAGAAATCGCTCCAGCTGCCTAAGCCAAAAGCCCTGGAACTGATCCCGACCACTCCCCGCTAAACAAATACTGCGCGGCTTGCGTGAGCGCGTTGGAAGCGCTCACGCGCCAGTGTCAGCGGGCCGGCATCCAGACGCTTGAATTTGTCCACATGTACGTCACGCGTGCGACCGACAAAGCCCTTTACCTCGAAACGCCGAAGAGCCGGTTCGTCGATGCCGGAGCTACCGATCCAGTGCAGCAGCAGGACATGGGAAAGACCATCTCTACCCCAATGTTGCGAGAATCGCTTTGACGCCCACTTGAGCGATTTCGAGATCTTCAACGCCGGTGAGTCCACTGACCGCCACAGCGCCAATACATTGTTCTCGAAAAAAGACAGGAGCTCCGCCGTCCCATCCGACATAGCGAGCGTCTCCGTGAAAATGAACATCCCAGCCCTCGTTGTGAGCGGCCCGTCCCAAATTGCCGCTGAATTCACGGACGCGCGATGATGTGAACGCCTTATTCACAGCTATTCCAGCAGACGGCAGCGATGCGCCATCCATGCGCAAGAGCGCAATCATTTCGCCGTGGCTGTCACCGACCGCAATGGAGCCAACCTTCCCCCGTTTTCTGAATTCGGTTGCGCAGGCGTCGATAGCGAGCCGCGCCTCTGTTTCACTCAGTTCTAAATTTGATTGCATTTTCCTCGTCACCTTGTTGTTGATCGTTTCTTATCAATGTCACCGCTTCGCCCCACGTTCAGCTTCCCGACCCGCGATACGTCGAATCGTTCGGTACATCCTGATGGCGCAGAGCGCGCCCGATTTTCTTCCGTCGCGAATCATCGCGCCGGAAGTGACCCCCGCCACCTTTATCGACTGGCGCGGAAGTCGCGGATATTTCGCCATCACCGCCGAGCGCGCAGGCGAACTGGAACTGATCGACATGCCCGGCAATTTCAACCCCATTTCCTGCCATGGTCGATAATCCATTGGGACTGGAGGCATATCCAACTTCGGCTGGCCCACCCATATCCGCATTTGCCCATCTTCTCGGCAAGATAGTTCCGTCCCGTTGATTGACGCGTACATAGTCGGCCACCATCGTCGACCTTTGCGCAGTCGTCGCTCCCGGAGGGTCAAAGACTTCGTCTCCCGTTGCGGGATTGGGCACTACGATAAAGCGGTACACCTCAAATAGTGAACTGCTTTACCACGCCAGTTCAAGATTGAAACACGCGGGGACATTTGTCAACACCAAAGACTGTGATGCGATTTTCTTGGCGAATCTCAGGAAGTCCACCGCGTATACGCGCACATTCAGGCTATAGAAGCACGAGTAGGCAGACGGTGGAGCCGGCAATAGGGATCACTCATTGACTCTTCATACCGCCGCTAGCTGCATTCGACATGGTGCGTCAAAGCATATCTCGCGCTTACTTGACAACCGGAGGTTCATAGCTCCGCGTTCTGACCAGGTGTATTCCGAGGTTGCTTGGCAAGCGGACAAATAAGGGAAAGTCGCCCCGATTTTCGCCGGTTGGCGCGTGATGAGCTTGAAGCACGAAGCTTCGCGGCCACCGTCGCTCTTGAGTATTCACGAACTCATAGTAGAACTCGTTTTGCGGAACTGCCAAGTTCGAGTGTGTTGGGTTGAGGACGGTTCTTAGACCTTTGATTGACCGGGGCTTGCTGGCCACCGAGCGAAGGCGGGCAGGTGGACGATCGCACGACCAGCTCCGGGCGAATTCGGATGTTCTCTACCGCATCCTTCTTCGCAATTTTGCGGATGAGGACTTCTGCCGCCATCGCGCCCATCTCATGGAGCGGTTGGCGAATCGTGGTCAGCGGCGGGAATGCGATGCTTGCGAATTCGATATCGTCGAAGCCCATCACCGAAACATCTTCCGGGATTCTGCGGCCAGCCTCGCGCAGCGCGGCCATGGCGCTGATCGCCGATATGTCGTTGTAGGCGAGAAGCGCGGTAAAGCGCTTGCCGCAGCTGAGGAGCTTCTGCGCAGCGATACGTCCTTCTTCTGCATGACGCTCGAGCCGCTCAAGTTGCACTGTAAGTTGTGGATCGACCCGAATGCCGAGTTTCTTACAAGTGGCTTGGACTGCTTGCCAACGATCTTCCGTGTCGCCGCTCCCCACGGGGCCTTTGATGAAGGCGAACTCTGTATGGCCGAGGCCGGCGAGGTGCTTGATGGCGTTGCCGATGCCAAAGGCATTATCGATGGAGACGCGTGTACTCCATATGGGAGACTGGTCGGTGCAGATCGTCACGGAGGGGATTCCTGGCGATTCGCTGGGCGTGGAATCGATCAGCAGCAGGCCCTCGACCCCGCGGTCGCAGAGGGTTTCGACATGCCGTTGGAGCAACGACGTGTCCCAGAAGTGATTCGACACAAAGGCTGTAAATCCTGTGTTCAACAGACGGCGCTCGAAACCGCTGAGGAGGGCGGCCTCGTAGCCGTTGCCGAGATCGGGTGCGATGACGCCGATCAGATAGTTGCGCTTGCTGCCGAGTGAACGGGCAAAGTAGTTTGGACGATATCCTAGCTTCTTTGCGCATTCTGTGACCCGTCGCCGCGTTTCCTCAGGGAAGCGGGTCGCTTCCGGGACGTCATTGAGAATCATCGAAATCGTTGTTCGCGACAGACCAAGGTGCTCGGCCAACTTTCTCAACGTGATTGGGCGGCCGGGCTCGCTCTTTGGTACCTGTTTGGACTCAGTCGATTTGGTAGGGCTCTTTTGCATTTGACGCCAGCCTATCACAACGCCGCTTTTTTAGGGTTGACAAAGGTGGCGGATAAGAGGTTTAATTCGAATCGATGATAAACCGGTTCACTAGTTGGAGTGGCCCGGTTCACCAAAATGCGGGCGATCGAGAGCGCGCCTTTGGCTAAGAGGGAAAAATATGACTCATGATTCAAATTCGAGGTGGGCCAGAGGCATTGGAGCAATGTTGAGTCAATTGTCAACATGGAAGCGAATTGTTGGTAATGGGAGACCGATGGGCCAGATCCATTGGTTCGTCCTGTTGCTGAGCCTGTGCCTTATCCCGAGTGGGGCTCTTGCCCAAGTCACAACGGCGACTCTGACCGGGACGGTCGCCGACAAAGATGGCGCAATCATTCCGAACGCCAAGGTTATTGTGAAGAACCTGGCAACCAAGTTCAGTCGTACGGCGCAAAGCAACGGGAGCGGCATCTTCGTATTCCCGGGGTTGGATACCGGCGACTATATGCTCTCGATCACGTATCCGGGATTCAAGCGTTACGAGTTGAACTCGATACATCTGGACCCGAGCGATATCCGCGACCTGACCAACATTCGCATGGCTCTCGGCGAGGCGCAAGAAGTCATCATCGTGAACGCTGAGACCAACACGATTGACGTTGAAGACGACGGAGAGCGAAGCGCACTGATTTCAGCGAAGGACTTGACCAAGCTCTCGCTGGAGGGCCGCGAAGTGACGGAGTTGCTGAAGATCCTTCCGGGCTCCGCGATCAACAACGGCGTCAACGGAGGGTCGGGCGATTCGAATGTAGCGTACGATCCGGGAACCGTGGGCTTCAAAGGTGGCGCCGGCTCCTATTCGATGAGCGGCTCGCCGGTGAACGGAGCGGCGATTCGCTCTGACGGCGCAAACCTGACCGATCCGGGTACGGGGGCGGGTTCGCTGCAGACGATCAATGCCGAGTCGACGGCCGAGGTCAAGGTTCAGATGTCGAACTTTGGCGCCGATAGTGCGAACGGGCCTCTGGTGATCAACGCGGTCGGCAAGGCCGGGGCGACGGATTTCCATGGCACGCTCTACGCTTACGGGCGCACCGGTCAATTGAACTCGATGGATTCGATCGCGAAGGCGCTGGCAACTGTGAAGCCGGAAGACCGGTACATCTATCCCGGAGCATCGATCGGTGGCCCGGTGAAAATTCCGGGAACTCACTGGAATAGCAGCAAGCGTCTGACGTTTTTTGCCAGCGGCGAAGACTACATTCAGCGCAATGTGTATGCATATAACAGTCCATCCGCTGCCGTGACGCATGCCCTGGTGCCAACGGCCCCCATGAGAAAGGGAGATTTCAGTGCGGGTCAATTGTCAAAATATCTTCCGCCAGGCATTCCGGTGTGCGACCCGAATTCAGGTATGAAATGCGACAACCTGCAAAACATTCCGAACTTCCTTTATGGAACGGACGCGTATTTTCAAAACGTCGCCGTGGTTCCTGTCAGCACCGCACAGGGAGCCCCGATCAATTGCGACGGCGTCACGGGAAATTGCCTTGCGGGACACGGAGATCCTGGATCGCTGGCTCAGTTGAACCAGTTTCCACTTCCCAACACGCCCGGTGGACTGACCACGGCACAAGGTTATAACTACACACACGTCGACCTGGTCGATCAGGATATATATGAGGCACACGGCCGTCTGGACTATTCGACCGGGCGCTCGAAGTTCTATGTGACCTACACGGCGGAAAATGGCGGCACGAACGAGCCCCAGCAACTCACCACCTTCGTATCTGGTGAAAGCGGTGGCGTCAACACTCCGGGCGGGAGCCTGCAGCAGACGTATACGGGCAGTGGCTCAGCCAACTGGGTCTTTGTCTTCTCGCCGAGCCTTGCGAATGAAGCGTTCGTCAGCGGTGTGTATAGCGACCAGATCGATTCCCCGGGTCAGCCCGGCGACCTATTGAATAGTGCCATCGGCTATCCCTATACGGGAGCCTATGCGAACCACACGCAGGAGTTTCCTTCGCTCGCAACGTACACGGTCCAAGGGATGCCGTACGAGTTCGCACCTGACTACAGTTTTGGCAACCTTTATAACAAGACATTCAATCCGTCTTTCGGTGACGACCTTACCAAGCAAGCCGGAAAGCATACCATTAAAGTTGGCGTCAACCTTGAGCGTCCCAGGATCAACGGCACGTATAACTTTGGCTCGGGCGTTGGCACGAACGGGCAGATTCAGTCCTACTACATAGGACCGGCCTATCAGCTTCCTACTGTTGGAGCTCCCGGTGGCGAACCTTACACCGAGTATCACAGCACGTGCTGGCAAGCCACCGATCCCACATGCAGCCTTTCCTACCAGGAATCGAATCAGCTTGCGAACTTCTTCACGGGCCAAATCCAGGAGTACGACCAGGCGAACACCATTCCGCATATCCGGATGCACGCATTCACTACTTCGATGTACGCCACGGATGACTGGAAGCTGCTGCATAACCTTAGCGTGACGGCCGGTTTGCGTGTGGAACACATCGGGCGCTGGATCGACGATCACGGGTTTGGATCGGCAGTGTTTGTCTCCACGGACTACACCAATGAAGCGAATAATCTGAACAACCCGAGCGTTCCGCTGCCGGGATTTCGCTGGCATTCGATCGACAGCACGGTACCGATCAGCGGCTTCGCGAAGCGGGAGTTCTTTTATGAACCGCGCGTTGGCTTCTATTGGGATATTACCGGGAAGGGCAAGAGCAGTTTGAACGGAGGTTGGGGCCAGTACCGGTTCCGCGACGGCCAGCAGGACTCCGTGAACTCTGTTCTCGCCTCGAACGGTCTGCGCTCGGTTCGTATCGTGAATCCCGGAAAGGATCCGGAACAGCCCAATGAGGTGTCGAACCTTCAAGGGGTAACGATGGCGTATGTTCAGAGCCTGCAGTTGAGCCCGAAGCCCGGCGTGGAGACCTCAACCTTCTCCGCCAATCAGGGCGGCTACGCAACGGCATCGAGTCAGATTTTCTATGGCGTAAACCAGAACGACAGTCAGGTTCCGCTGACGACCAACTATAGCCTCACCATGACGCAAGTCCTGCCCAGAAATGTGTCGGTCTCGCTAGGTTATGTTGGAAATCACAGCTCGTATCTGCTGGATGACAACGGAAGCGGCCCGACCATTTCCAACATCAACGCGATTCCGCTGGGTGGCCTATTCCAGCCAGATCCGAACCCGATGAGCGCCTTCTATCAGCAGGTGGATCCACCGAACCAGGCCGGCTTCGATGGCCCTCAGCAATGGGACGACTACCGGAAATACCCTCGCTATGGAGACATTCAGATCGAGTCGCATGTGCTCACGGCGAACTACAACGCGGCCCAGGTAATCATGGAGCACACCACCGGTCCAGTCTACGTGCGGTTGAACTATACGTGGAGCAAGAACCTTGGTGAAAAAGGAGGATACCAGAATGGCAATGCCGGGGATTCCTTCAACGTTCGAAACGATTATGGTCCGATTGCATATGATCGCAGCCAAATCTTCAACGCGGCGTATAACTTCGATTTGGGATCGCGGTATCACGGAAACCGTCTCCTTCAAGGGGTGGTGAATGGGTGGCAAATCTCTGGAATCACGAACTTCCAGAGTGGCCCCAATCTTTTGGCGATCAACTATTCAACGAACTTCAATTTGACCGGTGCGCCGGTGATGGGGCAGCAGGATGCGGTGGGCAACCTCCCATTCCTTGGTACCCCGGATATCAATCTGCAGCCGACGGTTCTTTGCGATCCCCGGAAGAATCTGGCGCCGCGTCAATATGCCAATGGAGCCTGCTTTGGCTTCCCTGCACAGGGCGGCTCGAACGGATCGTTCAACCTTCCCTACATTCACGGTCCGGCCTACTTTCAGTCTGACCTGACAGCGATTAAGGGCTTTCATCTGAAGGAAGGACGCGCTCTTGAACTTCGCGCAGCCGCATTCGACGTGTTGAACTACAAGCTCAAGACGTTCAGCAATATCGATGCGAGTTCGTTGCAATTGATCTATCCGCTCACTTCAGACCAGAACTTCGGCCGAACAATTTACAACTCCGGGAGACGTGTCCTTGAGTTGTCGGCCCGCTATTCGTTCTAGTGAAAGGCGCCTAGCCTAAAGGGCGAAGAAGAAATGCCATGAACCAGGAATTGCCCACGAACGAAGTGCCACCTGCCATGGCGCAAAGAACGCTAGCCGGTTTTGGACACTGAGCGGATGACGCACAAGGGAAAGAGAATGTCGATGAAAAGCCAATTCTTCCGTCTACTCGGCTCTGCAAGTTTATTGAGCTTCGCCACGCTGTTTCTCCTCTGCCTGTTGGTATCGACAGCCGCAGCGGGTAACGCACAGGCCCCGGCCTATGTGGTTTCAGGCGTGACTAAGATGGCCTCGGTGCCTTCGCAGTCCATCGCGAGCGGGGCGGCCGGAAACTATGCCGTCAATTCTAGGGGAGACTTCTTCCTCAGCGACGGAAACTTACACGTTCTCGAGTACCCTGCGACGGGGGGCGGCCCGATTGTTCTTTGGACGGTACCGGCCAGCGATAACATCGGCCCCTCTGGCGTCGCAGTGGATCCATCCGACAATCTGTATATCACCAACGCCACTTGGAGTGGACCTAGCGGGACGAACGCCGCCGGAGAACAGGACACCGATTCGCTGGTGTATGAGTTCCCCTATACCAACGGCAGCTATCCTCCGCCGTATATCTACACGGTGGGCGTGCACCCGCCGGCTTGCACGGTGGGCAATACGCAGGTGTGCGCTGCAGGCTATTACACGGCGGCGGCGGCCTGGTACTGGATTCCACTGGGCGTTGCGGCGGACGGCCAGGGCAACACGTATATGTACACGCTGCAGGACAACAGCTTTGGCAGCGGGTCTCATGGCATCTTCAAGTGCGACACGGCGTGCAACCAGCAGCTTGTGGCCGCCAGTGCTACGCAATATACGACGACGCTCTCTTCGACTATCTCGTCGATGATTGCCGACTACGCCGGAAATGTCTATTTCACCGACGAGCAAAAGGTGTATGTCATCCCCGCGGGCAGTCCTGCGACCGGCAACGCTCCGAAAACTTTCGATGACAGCTACAGCCAGCCATATGGCGTGACCTTGGATCAAGCTGGGAATCTTTATGTCAGCGATCAGGCTGGCATCTGGGAGACGCCGGCGGTCGAGACATCTGGCGGCGCCCCCTGCAAGGGAAAGACCGACTCTTGTCAGTTCAATCCCAATTCCAAGTACCTGGTGGTTTCTGTGACGATTCCGACGCTGGGCGGGTATCAGTGGAACAACCAGCAGACTTATATGGGCGCGGCAGTCGACAATCAGGGCAATATCTATTTCAACACCGGCATGCCGGTGAACAACTCTCCTGTACCCATCGATAAGGCCTCACTGTGGGCCGGCACGTTTGCGCAGACGGCAGTGGGCTCGAAAGCCACGAATGCACCGACCTTTAACATCGTATTCAACGCCGCCACCACCATCACATCGATCAAAGCGGTGCAAGGCACTTCTCCTGCGACCGAGTTTGTGGTGGCTCCGGGAAATTGCACCACGGGCAACAGCTTTGCAAATGGTTCCGCGTGCACTTTCACGGTCAGCTTCATGCCTGCGGCAGTGGGTGTGCGGACGGGCGCGGTGCTGATTACCGATAGCACGGGAAAGACAACAACCACGCTTCTGAGCGGTGTTGGAATCGGAAGCGCAGTTGCCGTGGATCCGGGCACACCGAAGGCGATCGGCACGACGTATCAGACACCAGCCGGCATTGCACTCGACGGTTCCGGTAACGTGTATGTTGCAGATCCGGGAGCAGGCACCGTTCAGCAGTACCCGGTCGGGGGCGGCGCTCCGATCAGTATCGGTACGAATTTGAGTGTGCCGATCTCGGCTGCGGTTGACGCTGCGGGGGATGTCTACATCCTCAACCAGGGAACAGGCAATTCGGGCTCTGGGGGCACGGGTTCGGTGGTTGAGATTCCCAATGTGGCCGGGGCTTTGGACAATTCCGCACAGATGACTCTGTTGAGCGGCTTGAACGATCCGAGCGACATGGTGCTGGATGGCCTGGGCAGCATGTACATCACGCTCACAGGAAGCAACCAGGTGGTGCAAGCCTCGAGCGCGGCTCTTGAGGGAAGTGGCCAGGCGCTGGTTTCGCTGGGCCAAGGCTTGAACGCGCCTACCGGAATCGCGCTTGATTCCAATGGCAACCTGTACGTTGCGGACACAGGAAACAATCGCGTCGTCGAGATTGGAGAGGGCTTCCAGAGCACGATCGGCAGCGGTACTACGGCGCCTACGGGAGTAGCCGTGGATCCTTCAGGTTCGGTGATGATCGCAGACGGCTCGGGCCGCATCCTCAGGGTTCCGAATGAGAACAATCCTGCTGCTCCGGTTGGGCTGAACACACTGGACCAACAAGTGCTGGCGAGCCCTCTAACTTCTCCGTACTCGATTCGCATGGACAGCGCGGGCAATCTCTACGCCAGCGATATGCGAGCGGGCAAAGTTGATGAGCTAGTGCGTACCACGGGCACAATCGACTTTGGAAATTGGAATGTCAGCACGGTGAGTGAACCGCAGACGATCGTGCTGTCAAACACTGGAAACATGACGATCCCGCTTGGTTCGCCCTTGTTTGCACCGGTTCCAGCAGCAAGTGGATTCTCCGTCACTGCCGGTACAGGGCAGTTGGCTTGCAGCAGCGGTGATTTCTATAGCGGCTATAGCTGCAACCTGGACGCAACATTTTCTCCAACGGCAACCGGGTCTTTGAGTTATCCGCTGGTTGTTTCCGCTCCAGCGCAGAACAACCCCGCGCCCACGATGAACCTGACTGGCAACGGAGTAAGTGAAGGATCGGTAACGGTCAACCTGGTACAGACCGCGCCTACCGGAACCATCACCTATGGCGAACCGATCACAATCACGGCCAAAGTTGCACCCACGAGTGGATCGGTGACTCCGTCCGGGTACGTTGTCTTCACGTATGACGGGCAGGTGCAAACCCCGATCGCGCTCACCGGTGGATCTGGCGATGGCGCTGCGTCGGCTGTGCTCAAGCTGCCTGCGCAGAACGCCGGTTCTCATAGTCTGTCGGCTTACTATGAAGGCGACAGCAACTATGCCGAGATGACGTCAGGCGTCCTTCCGATCAACATTACCTTGGCAAGCAGTACGAATGTGCTCACAATCGTGGGTGACTCGGCGCAGCCTCTTAGCTCAGCTCCGAATCACGCGCTGGTGATGACAGATGTGTTGACGCCGTCAGTCCCCGGATTGTTCGCAGGGACTGTGACCTTCACCAACACTTTGGCGCCAAATGCTCCGCCGCTGGCAGTGGTCACCCTGGGATCGCCCAATACCGATGGAACCTACACAGCGACCTTCACATTCCAAAACCTGCCGAACGGCCTGGCGTTGGGAAATTACAACATCGTTGCCACCTACTCCGGAAACTCCAATTACACAAGCAGTTCCTCGGCGCCGGTTGCGGCGGTGATCATTAACCCGACGTTTACGCTTAGCACGAGCACGAACACGATTACCTCGAGCAAAGACAGCTTCGGCTCGATGAATGTCACCATCACCGACTACTCGAACTTTCAGGGTGGAGTCGTATTCAACTGCTCCGGGCTGCCGGCCAATGCTTATTGTGTGTTCAGGCCGCTGTCCGTGCAGCTCACGCCGGATACAACCGTCAAGCCGAATACGATTCATCCGGTAACCACGGCGCTGCAGATCCAGATTGATCAGAACCAGAGTGTGATCGAGGGCTCGTTCCGCTGGGTTGGCATCTTGCTCTCTCTTCCATTCCTCCTGGTGTGGCGCCGGTTTGCGCGGACGCGGAACTTCGGTGTGACATCCGCATTCCTGGCTTTGTGCCTGGGCGGCTTGTCACTGCTGAGCGGATGTGGATTGGGGCCGATATCTCGTCCGCCAACCCCGGCAGGAACCTATCACGTCGTGGTATCGGCGACAGCTACCGGACTGTCCGGTTCGGGCCAGGCAGCAACGTGCTCGGGGAACGCTCCTGGATGCGTGCCGGACTTGGTGCAGCAATCCACCATCACTCTGGTCGTCAAGTAGCGCACGAGGGAAATGCGAACACGTTAGGAACGATTTAGGAGCGGGCCACCAAGCTCATGGAGTTGCAAGTATGAAGAAAATCAGTCAGCAGTTCATTTACGCGACGGGTCTCATCGCTCTCGCTGCCGCGGGTTGCGGCGGAAGTAAAGGTTCGAAAATCGCGGGTCCCGGAACCTACGCCCTGACGGTCACCTCGGTGAACCCCGTGAGTGGGGTTCCACTCACGGTGAGCCCCGTGGATGTGGACGGTGCAGGAGCAAGCGGAGCTTCGACGCCGAACACGGGGCTATCACTGATCTACAACGCGGGGACAGCGGTGACGCTCACAGCGAACGCCACAAACCCCGCCGGCAGTCCGTTTGTTGCCTGGGTTGGTTGCGATTCTGTAACTGACTATGACTGCAAAGTGACGATGAGCAAGTCAAAGAACGTGCAGGTCCAGTATGCGGGGGTGAGTTCCATCGTGATCAATCCTGCGACGATCAGCGTGACGGCGGGCGCGGGAGTGCAAGTTCCGTACACCGTGAATGGTTACGGTATGTGCACCGATCAAACTGCGCAGACACCGCAATCGGTGCCATGCGCGGGCTCTCCGGTTACTTTTAGTTTGTATCTTCCAGCTGGAGTGACGGGTTCGCTCGGGACCATCTCGCCGACTGGATTTTACACGCCAGATCCGACTTCCCCGGCAAGTTCGGTGAATGTGACCGTTCAAAGTTCGCTTGCACCCAACGTCACTGCGGTCGGTCTTATTGAGCTTCAGCAGTAATGCTGCGTGCGGTGATCGGAGACAGTCTTCGGGGCTATTCGGGACCGTTAAAGTATCGGCCGGCTACCCTGCCTGCACCTTCACGTGCAGAGCAGGGGCCGGTGAGCAGCACCTATCGTTGAGCGTTTTGCGAAGCCAGCTTTCCGATCCTCGCCACCTGTAGGAGTCGACGACTCGCATCGAGTCCGGCTTTCTATCGAGCCTCGTCGTTTCGACGAAGGGCTCGAAGGCTTGTGCGTTTGAATGCGATGAGGTTTTGGTCAGACCCCGGTTTGCAGCGATGGTGCCATTTTCTTCAATCCAGCGCCGACGACATAAGCGGCAACAACGAAAGGTTAAGGCATGCAGGTTCGAAAACTTGGCGGAACAGATATTGAGATTAGCCCAATCGCGTGGGGCATGTGGCGGTTCCGCGGCGATGATGGGAACGCTGCCCAAAGCCGCGTGGAAGCTGCTCTGGACGCGGGCATCACCCTCTTTGACACTGCCGATATCTATGGGCCCGGCAATGGAGAGTCCTTCGGTGCAGCAGAGGCGTTGCTCGGCCGCGTGTTTCGGCAGGCGCCTGCGCTGCGTAAGCGGATGGTGTTGGCAACCAAGGGCGGCATTCGCATGGGCGTGCCCTACGACTCGAGCGCCGAGTATCTTGGCGCCGCCATTGATGCCTCGCTGACGCGTTTAGGCACGGAGCGAGTGGAGTTGTGGCAGGTACATCGGCCGGACATCCTTGCACACCCACAGGAACTTGCGCACACACTTGAGGCCGCGCATCGGGCTGGCAAGATCGCGGCCATCGGCGTCTCGAATTTCACCGTGGCGCAGACCGCGGCTCTGGCGCATTTCCTCACGGTTCCGCTGGCAAGTCAGCAGCCTCAGTTCTCTCCCCTGTTTTTGGAGCCTGTGCAAGACGGCGTGCTCGATCAGGCCATGGTCCTGAATTTGACGGTGCTGGCGTGGTCGCCGCTTGGCGGAGGCCGGCTCGGCCAGCCGAACGACGAACGCAGCCGTGCCGTCGCTGCGCTGCTTGATGCCAAGGCCAGCGAAGCGGGCGTCGATCGCGCCGCAGCGGCATATAGCTGGATTATGGCCCATCCCTCCCGTCCGATTCCGATAGCCGGCACGCAGAACATCGACCGCATCGCCACCATTCCGCAGGCGCTCCAAGTAAAGTGGAGTCGCCAGGAGTGGTATCGCGTCTTCGAAACCTCACTTGGGGAAAAACTGCCCTGAGGCGGGCCTATGAGGCGATAGGTGCAGCTTGAGCGATTACCGGCCAACCGGGGTTATCACGGCAATATGGTCGCCGCCGGTGGGTGGCCGGGAGCACGAATTTCTGCGAAGCACGGGAGCCGCACTTGCATGGCTCCCGAGCAGGAAGCTGTTGCCCTGCGTGTCAAGTTCGAGCAGTGAAGGGCGCACGATTCCGGGACCGTTGCGCCCGCCGCGTCAAGAACCGAGCTCTTGATCTCCTTTGGTGAAGCTGGCACAGGACGCCGGTCGTATCCTGTGGAAGCGCCGCCAAGCCGCATGGACGACGCCTACGCGAAGAAGATCAAACTTCGCGCTGCCACGCATGGAGCGTTCGATGAGCTTCAGCCAGAGGATCTTCCCTTCAGCGGAGTCGGTGCTCCAGGCTTGCTGCCGCGCGGCGAAGACCGCGGCCCTATCACGACAGAGAACGTTGGCAAATGGGCCAGCAGACGATCCCGGGGGCCCCTGCACCGCGGTCACCACAGAGCCAGGCGAAGTCCCCAAAGGGGGTGCGCCCGTCGCCAAGTTTGATGTTGACAAAGGTCCAGGCAGTGCTTCACTCTCTTACTGTAAGTAAAGCAGTTCACTAGTTGTAGTGTACCGCTTTACCATAACCAGACAAGGCCGTCGCAGTGGAGCCAGGCACATTTCTTTGATGACAGGAAATGCTCGGTTCCGACCCAAGGCGCGAAGCGTCCTAATTGTCATCGAAGACAGGAGTTAGCGGTGAAATTGCATTCGAGGTGGGTTGCCTTATCGTTGGAGCGCGGGACAGCGATTCCGCGGTCCGGCGATTGGTTGAGGCCTTTTCGATTGGTCTACGGGCTTTTCGATCTTCGTGAAACGGGATGGGGAGTGTCGATGCGGAAAACATCTTGCACGCTTGCTTTGAATGGCCGATCTCATCGGAAAGAATCTCTTCCGGTCTCGTTGACGGCGCTTCTTGTTCTATCGATTCTGAGCTGCATTGCAATCCAATCGGTGGAAGCGCAAACGGGCTGGAAGCCTGTGTGGAGCGACGAGTTCAACGGTCCGGCAGGATCGCCTCCAGATCCGGCCAACTGGAAATATGAGGCTGGGCCCGGGCGGTATGTTGGCGGCAACAACGAGGCAGAGACCTATTGTTCTTATGGCTCGGGAGCGGCCCCTTGTAACCAGAAAGCTCCCAACTCCTATCTGGACGGTGAGGGTCATCTGGTCATCAGGGCCATCAGGACAGATCAGGCTCTTGCGATCCCCGGAAAAAACTTTTCCTCTCCGGTCTACACATCGGCACGCATCGACAGCCTGAAGAGTTTCCGCTACGGACGCATTGAGGCCAGTATTCGTGTGCCAACAGGGCAAGGTGTCTGGCCCGCATTCTGGGGTTTGGGCGTGCACGATCAATCGCTGAACTGGCCGCAGATTGGCGAAGTGGACATCATGGAAGTGTGGAATCCGCAGCCGGGCACCACCAGGATTGATCCGTTTCTCAATCACGCATCGGTGCATGGGCCGAACGAGCCGGGCTCAAACAATGGCTATGTGGATGTGACCGGGACATACAGCTTCCCTGAGCCCATGCAGCAGGCATTCCATCAGTTCGCAGTGGAGTGGAGTCCGGGCGAGTTGGATTTCTATTGCGACGGTAATTTGTATTCCCGACAATCGGTCGGCGATCTTTCAGACAAGAAAGTTTGGGAGATGGACAATGCGCCGTTCTACTTGTTGCTGAACCTTGCAATGGGTGGCGAATTCTTTGGCTATCCAGACGGGACGACTGCGCCGATGCCGACAATGGTGGTGGATTATGTGCGCGTCTACCAGCGAGATGAGAAGGTCCTGCCCAAAGGGTGGGGAAACGCGGATATCGGTGGGCCGGCCAAAGCGGGATATTCCTCCAGTCTGAACGGAGTATGGAGCGTGGCGGGAAGTGGAGCGGGTCTTGCCGGGCATGCCGATCAATTTCAGTTTGCCTATAGCGCGCTCGGCGGTAACGGAGAAATCTCCGCGCATGTTCCGGGTCACGCGGCAGAGGCCAATTCCGGCGTGGGGATCCGCAACGGAAGAGGGTCTGGCGCGCTCAGCGCCATGATGTTTATTGCTGCGAACGGGAGCATCCACTTCCGCGTGCGCAGTCATGAAAATGAAGTGCCGAGCGATACGACGTATCGCGGATCGGGAAACTGGTTGAAGGTGGAGCGGAGCGGCGACATCTTTACCGGTTACGTTTCAAGCGATGGCGAGACATGGACAGCGGCGGGACACGCGAAGCTGGGGATGCGTCGAGACGTCCTTGCCGGCCTGATCTCGACGTCGCGCGAAGACGGCACGCCCAACCTTGCCCACTTCGATTCGGTGAGCGTGACTGATAGCGACGTGGCGTGGGACGGAGCTGCCGTGGAACTGCCGGGAGTGATCCAGGCAGAGGAGTTTAACGCAGGCGGCGCAGGATATTCCTACCCGGCGACATGGCAACATCAGGGGGACTCAGCCTTTCGCCCAGAGGAGGGCCCGGCGATCAAGCAGATCACGACGCACGGAGAACCGAATGTGGTTCCGGGCGGCTACTATCTGTTCGACCTTCCTGCGGGTTCCTACGTGAACTACTCGGTTCGCATCCCCAAAGCGGGCAATTACGCCTTCCGCGCTCGCGTTGCCTCGCAAGGCACTGGCGGGGTCATTCACTTCAACCTGGATCAGAAGCCCGTTACCAAGCAAATGCGAATTCCAGACACGGGTGGCCAAGAGAATTGGACGGTTCTCTATTTCGAGCCTGTCCCTCTTCCGGCTGGCGAACACATCCTCTCACTTGTCACCGATTCCGGCGGTCAGGAAGGCAAGGTTGGGAATGTAGATTATTTTTCGGTGCGCCCGTATTGAAGCATGAATCGTATCCATGCCGGAACTAGAAAATCTTTTCAGAATGAGGAACCTATGAACAATCCGCTTTCCAATCAAACCAACTATTCGTGCAATCCCGGTTCTGTTCTTGCTGTAGCGCGGGCGGGACGGGAAAGAATCACTTCCCTCTTAACCCTCGCGCTGATGGGCATTGCCTGCACACTGTCTCCCCAAGGCCGGGCGATGGCTGCGACGCTGAGCGGCGTATCCTCGTCGCCTGTGGCGCAAGGCACGCCTCGGCAGGCCCATGGCCATCCCTACACCTTCTGGGATATCCAGGAGGTGGCCGCCTACAAAGCTTCCATCGCGGCGGACCCGGGCCTGAAGGCTGCCTTCGACGAGTTGCATGCGAACGGCGACAAGCGCATCGCGGAAGCGATCAATGTTCCTGCGCACCGTCTCGAGGCGAATGGAACCTGGAGCTTCCCCGATTTCAAGCGGGGATACCAGGACGCTTCGGGCAAGTGGAATTGGGAATGGGATTTCAATGGCACGATTCAGAGACGCGGCGAAGATGTCTCCAATCTGGGCATGCTCTACGCACTCACTGGCGATGAGAAGTACGCAGATTTCGCCAAGCAGATTCTCGTCGCGGTCGCAGATGCCTATGGTTATGGGCAAGGAAGCACAATCCCCGATCCCCATGGATATGACCATTTCGAGGCTTACGGGTTCGACGGTGGTGATATCGCGATGTTCCTGGCGAAGGCTTGCCAAGGCTATGACCTTATCTACAACGCGAAGTCCCTTTCCGCAAAAGATCGCAGCCGAATCGAGGGAGACCTGATCCGGCCCTTGGCCGAACATCTCAAGAAGTCCACATTCATGTACACCACCCATGACCGGTGGGGTATGGTTTGCCTTTACGGCATCTTCATCGCAGGCGAGACGCTCAACGACCCTTCACTCATGGATCTGGCGCTCTTCGGACCCGGCGGAAACAAGGACAAGGTAACTGGCGGCTTCATGGATTGCTTCAAGCCCGATGTTCTTCGCGAAGGCGCGGTGTGGGGAGCAGGTACGACAAAGATCGACGATCAATTGGCCGCTGCAAGTGTGCTGACGGCCGTTGCTGAAGTGCTGTGGCACCACTCCGTCGATTTGTACGGTTACCAGAATGCGGCGCTGAAGAAATCGTATGATGCCGCTCTTAAGCCCGTCGCGGGTCTCGACGCCGCGACTTTGCACGCGCTCCCCGGCATCGATGCGTACCAGTACGTTTTCCGCCACTACCAGGATCAGCGCTATCTGTCAGTAATCCATCAGCTGACGCCGGCATTCACCTTGGCGATTGGCGAACACCTGCCCTCGCTGCCTGCTCCCGAAACAACTATGAAATGAGGCGAGCTGAATTTCACTGAGCTTCAGCTTCTCGTGGGTGTGACCTGACACGTGTGATCGAGGCGCGCGGCTGACCAACGACTCCCGCGCGCCCTCGGCTTCTCTTCAAACGAAAGAATGGAGCTTGGCATGACGAAATTGTGGACACGTCGCGAAATCGCCCATCTCTTGGGTGTTGCGGCAGCACCGGCGCTGTTGCCCGCGACAGCGTATGCAGTTGGGGCGGATTCCGATGGTGCTCTCGGTTTTCCTCGAACGTTTCTCTGGGGTTCAGCGACGGCCTCGTACCAGGTGGAAGGCGCTGTGCAAGAAGGGGGCCGCGGTCCTTCGATATGGGACACGTTCTCACATACGACGGGGAAGATAGCAAACGGCGACACTGGCGACGTGGCGGACGATTTCTTCCATCGCTATCGAGACGACGTGCAGTTGATGAAGAAACTCGGGTTGCGCACTTTCCGTTTTTCCGTGGCGTGGCCGCGTGTGTTTCCTACCGGATCTGGTGAACCGCTTGCTCGGGGATTGGACTTTTATAAGCGGCTTGTGGCCGAGTTACAGACCAACGGCATCGAGCCGTTTTGCACGCTCTATCACTGGGACCTGCCTCAAGCATTACAGGAAAAGGGCGGATGGGAGAACCCGGAGACGGCGCACCGACTGGCTGAATACGAGGGACATGTCGCGGGCGAGCTGTCGCGCCTGGGTGTGCGATACTTCTTCACCGTTAACGAAATACGAACATTTGCCGAGCTGGGATATGGCAACGGCACGCATGCTCCAGGCCTGAAGCTCGGACGAAAAGCGTTGGCGCAAGTGAAGCACAACATCCTCCTCGGACATGGATTGAGCGTCCAGGCGATCCGTGCCAAGGCCTCGCCAGGTGTCCAGGTTGGTCTATGCGAAAATCCGAACATCCCGGTGCCTGTAACATTGCGAGCTGAGGACATTCACGCTGCGGCCATGGCCATGCGAGAGGAGAATGCCGCCTATCTGACCCCCATCTTCGAGGGACGCTACACCGAACGATATCTGCAGCAACTTGGCGATGATGCGCCTCACTTCACCATTGAGGAGATGCGCATAATCGCGTCGCCACTCGACGCGGTGGGTTTGAATATTTACACACCGACCTATGTGCGAAGCGTGCCTGGCGGATATCAGGCGCTTCCGATGCCTGAAGGTTTCCCGCGCATGGCCAGCGATTGGCTCAAGGTGGGCCCGGAGTGCATGTACTGGGGGCCGAGGCTGGTGCAGGAAGTATGGAAGCCACGCGCGATTTACATCACTGAGAACGGTTGCTCCGCGCCCGATCACATGACGGATCAAGGCGAGGTGCTGGACACAGATCGAATCATGTACCTAGGTAACTGTCTCGGTCAATTGCGGAAAGCACTGCGGGAAGGTGCAGGCGTAAGAGGCTACTTTATCTGGAGTCTCCTCGATAACTTTGAATGGGCAGACGGCTACGACAAGAGATTTGGCGTGGTGCATGTGGACTACAAAACGCAAAAGCGAACCCCAAAACTGAGCGCGCAGTATTACAGCTCAGTAATCGCTTCCGCGGGTGCTAGCTTATAATTCGTCCCCTGTCGTCTCGTATACCTGATCCGCCGATAGATACTGGCAGACGTTGGAACCCTATCGGGACTGCCCCGGCAGACGAGGCAAGATTGAGCCCAGCTTCATTGACCGGGGCGGTTTCGATAGAGCCTGCCGAGCGATGCGGCGTCTGTAGCCGTTCCCGGTCTCGGTTTCACATGGCGCATGAACTCGCCGGTGCCCTGCAACAAGCGGGCCGGATCCGGCGGCGTTGCGCCGCGAAATAACCTCACGTTTACGCGCGAACTGAATACATTGAGGGAACCGAAGGCCGCGTCGCCCACCGAAGCCGATCAAACTGCCTTGAGTGGGTACTTGGGCATTCATTGAATGGGTGGAGTTCCATTTCCCCCCTTTCTCGGATTCCTTGTTGCAGAGAGAATGCGAATAAAAAAAGAAGAACGATTAATGGCATCTCCTGGACCAACAGGCATTCAGTAGGAGGGGGCCGTTCGATTGAATCGCTTACTGATCTGAAGGGTCACAGGTTCCTGAGCCGACCCTGATGGTTGGCCCACGGGCTCCGCTTCCTAGCTACCCATTTATCCAGTGGTCACAATTGAAAATGCAGCTCGAATCGATTCATTTAATCTAGCCCGCATTTCTCACAAGCGCGTTGTTGATTGCGGTGCCAGCAGATAGAAAAAGAACTTGGAAAGGCCGTCTTTTCATGGCATAACTGCGTTGTCGAGACGTAAGTTGTGCCGTGTGG
>Ga0181520_10000383_pt1 | contig 98111 bp, 80 predicted proteins | sample PEATcosm2014_Bin_29_FD_132451 | JGI IMG/M metagenome (GOLD analysis project Ga0181520, IMG submission 132451) | Peatland microbial communities from MTU Mesocosm Facility, Houghton, MI, USA - PEATcosm2014_Bin02_30_metaG | ecosystem: Environmental > Terrestrial > Soil > Wetlands > Peat | place...
GCGGTTCAGGGCAAGCTTGCCCTGAACCGCAAAGCAAAAACAAAAACCTTCCTGAGAAGGAAAAAGTGTCGGAGATGTGCCCGGTCTAAAATGTCGGTTAACTGCCCGGCCGTTCAAGACCGGTATAAACCGGTCAGGTCTCCGTCCGCTCATTCCCTCATTTCGATTGTGCAGCCTGGGCGGGTTATTTTCTGCAAAAGGGTTGAAGTGGCCGGTGAGCCGACGTGGCCAACCCACCCATTCCACGATGGAACTGTGGAAAGGATGGGCCACCCGCCCAGCAGCTCACGCTTTGACTGCCCGCCGCTGGCGTAGTGCGTATGCAATGACAACAGGAAACTGCAATAAGAACAGCGCAATAAAATCCCCACCATTTCCAAGTCGGTAGGCAAACAGCCATGCCAGCGGACAAAGAACCACAAGTACATACGGAAGTACGAGCCAACGTGACCAGCCAATGCTTCTAAAGAATCGCATCAGGCCGTAAATCCAAAGCGATATGAGCGCACATAGACAAAGAACTCGAGTGGGAAACTGCAGCGTTGGACTCAAGCCGCTAATCGACGCGCCCGTCTGCCAGATTCTCGTTAGCTTGACAACCAACATTGATATGAAGAACGTAAATATGAAGGGACTTCCACGATGCCCAATATCCACTCCGAGGAATCTTCGTCTTGGCTCCTCTACATCTGGACTATTCATACCACCTTGACGGCGACGAAAGGATAGTTCCATATCATACTCCAAAGATTCCATTCGTTATTCTGCATATTGAAGCTCTGCTTTGCTAGCCAATCAAAACAGACCGACAACCGTCAAAGGCCTATCACGACGCAAATTAGGCCAGGTTTCCACGGTATGCCAGGATCGACAAGGTGGCCCACCTTCTCTAACATTTCCATTTCGTAGTAAATTACTGCCATACCAACGAGTCTGCAAGCCTGTTGCGCTATAAAAGCAGTTACTAGAACAACGTCTACCAAATCAGCACGCCCACCCGGATCCTTCGCATTGACCGGATCGCCGCCAGCATAGAGATACTTATGCAGCGATGCTGGATTCTTCGCATTGCCGTCTTCTGGATCACGGCTGAGGAAGCGTCCAGTGATGGGATTGTAGTATCTGGCGCGGAGATAGTAGAGGCCCAAGTCGGTATCGTATTGTTCGCCGCGATAGTACGATGAGCTGCGCGACACTTGGCCGAATGCACATGTCGCGGCAGTCGTCATAGGTCTAGACCTCGAATCGTAGTGGTATCCCCGGTCCCCAAAAGCGAGGGACCGGGGGCACCCTCAGCTTGATTTGGAACGATCACCGAGACCGGAGCCACCCGCCAATTGACCATGGCCTGGGGATGGGCGTGGGCGAAGTAGACGCCGTCGGCGACCTTTTGAAGATCGAATAAATTGCCGCCGGCAGTGGGCTCTGCGGCACGAGCCCACGCGGCGCGATGATAGGCGAGCTCCAGCACCGACGCCCCGGCCAGCGCGCCACCCATGAGCACGCGAAGGAAGTCGCGGCGCGATGAGCTGACCTCGGGGTCAACGTGGTTGCGGGAATGGGGATGTGAATGGCTGTGTGAATCGTGGTGATGGGGGTGGGTGTGATCGTGCTCGTCCACGTGATTCGCCATGGTTAGAAGGCCCTCCGCAAAGATCATCTTCGATGGTGTGAAGCGGCTTTCATTCTGGACCAAGCGGCAGCGAAGGCGCAACGGCAAATCCAACCAGGTCATTGTCCGGGTGATTTGGTGCCAACCCACCCATTTCTGTGCTGAATTGAGTGAGAACGGAAGGAGCGTGGGCATTGGTGGTTTCCCACCCTTGTCGCGATGAGACTGCGACAAGGATAGGGCACCCATTTCCGTGCTGAACCGAGTGAGAACGAAAGGAACATCGGGGTTGTTGGTTTCCCATGTCTGAGAATCCAGACATGGGGCACCCGGCGATGTTGACGTCGCCGGATTCCTTGGCGCCGGGAGTGATAAAATCGATCAGTGCCGGGTCCTACGCGACGTAATCCCGCCAATCCCGCCAGGTCCGGAAGGAAGCAACGGTAACGGGCTAGTACGGGCGCAGTAGGTCACCCGGTACTTTTTTTAGCGCTTTGGATCGATTGCACGAGGGCAGGTTCAGGTTCATGCTTTCCCAGGCCTCAAACCACCCCACAGACGTGGACCTGTCTGTGGGGACCCCGGTAAAAATCGAGAGCTGGGGCACCCAGCACCCAGCTCTCGTGGAAGACCCGCAAGGAGAAAATCATTGAGCCTCACCGTTCGCCCCGTGGTGGGCCGTCGCGCCAAGATTTCGGCGCTCGGAACCTATGTTCCCCCCCAAGTAATTACCAATCATGACCTGGAAAAGCTGGTGGATACCAACGACCAGTGGATCGTGGAGCGGACCGGCATTCGCGAGCGTCACATGCTTGCCAAGGGCCTGGGCGTAAGCGATATTTGCGTGGAAGCGGCGAAGAAATGCCTGGCGGCGCGGGGCATCGAGCCGAGCGAGGTGGAGGTGATCATCGTGGGCACGGTGACACCGGACATGATGTTTCCCTCGACGGCTTGCCTGGTGCAGGACAAGATCGGCGCCAAGGGGGCGTGGGGATTTGACGTCTCGGCGGGTTGCTCGGGATTCATGTTTGCGCTGCAGGCGGGCGCGAAACTGGTAGAAAGCGGAGCACACGCGAAGGTGCTGGTGTGCGGCGCGGATGCCAACACGCGCATGACCGACTACACCGACCGTGCCACGTGCGTGCTGTTTGGCGATGGCGGCGGCGCGGTGCTGCTGGAACCGGCTGAAGACGGAGAGATCGGCTTTATCGACTACATCAACGAGATTGATGGCTCGGGCGGAGTGTCGCTGAATCTGAAGGGCGGCGGCAGCCTGAACCCGTCGAGCCACGAGACGGTCGACAAGAAGATGCACTACATCTACCAAGATGGGCAGGCTGTGTATAAATTTGCGGTGCGCAAGATGGCCGAAGCGACTGCGAAGTTGCTGGAGCGCAACGGAGTGACTGGCGCGGACCTGGGCTGCTTTATTCCTCACCAAGCCAACAAGCGGATCATTACTTCGACGGCAGACCGGCTGGGCCTGGCCCCGGAGCGGGTGATTATCAATATCGAAAAATATGGCAATACTTCTTCCGGCACCATTCCATTGGCGATGGAGACGGCTATTGAACAGGGCAAGCTGAATAAAGGCGACCTGGTGCTGATGGCCGCGGTGGGCGCGGGATTTACGGTGGGTGCGACGCTGCTGCGGTGGGAGATTTGAAAGCGCTGATCTGTGGTTTCCCACCCTTGAATCACAAAACGACTCAAGGATGGGGCACCCAGCTAGTAGCGCTCTGACCGTATGAATTCGCTCATGTGATTTGTAGTTTCCCCGGTCTCAAAATCGAGACCTGGGGCACCCAACATTGATACAACATCGAGCGCGCAGGACCTAGGCGGCGAGTTCGTTTAACGAGAAAATATATTTGGGTAGAACGCCGGCTTCCGCTGCAGCGCGGAAGAAGCCCCTCATGCCTTCAAGGCACTCCTCATCGAGAACGTAGTGGATGTTTGTAGTGAGGTAAGTGCGGATGGTTTCTTCAGAGACCGGAAGCTGACGGGTCCACTCCGCCGCTAGGGTGTCGATGTTCTGGAGGCCGTGGTTGCGGGAGCGGATCATATCCTCTGCAACTCTCTGGTCCAAAGATCCACTCTGGGCAGCGGCAGCGGCCCAGACGGCGGAGACGAAGGGAAGGCCGGTGAGCGTGCGCCATTCGTGGGCCAGGTCATGGTACACAAGCTCTTCGCCGGTGCGTTCGAAGCGGTTGGCGCGCTCTTCCAAGGCAAATAGGGCCGGGTCACCAATCACGATGGCGGCGTCTGCGCGGTCGAGCATGGCATCGAGGTCGCCAGCCATAGGAAGAAATGGAACGCCGGGGTTGCCCCACTTGTGAAACATGATGCGCGAATAGGCCAGGGTGGTGCGACTGGCGATGTCGGCGGCCACAGTGCGCAGAGCGGTCAGGGATTGGTGCGCGCGGCGGACCAGCAACAAGGAACGCACGCGGCCTTTGGAGGCGATGGTGCAGCCCGGAAGGATGCGGAGGCCCGGCGTGGTGGCGAGTGAAGCGATGGGCACAAGACCGATGTCGGCCGCCCCGGAAGCCAGGCGATCAGCGCACTCGGAGGGCAGCATATATTCAATGCGATATTTTTCGGCGAGCGTGCTGCTCAAGGGCGGATGCTCGAAGTCCCACATGAGTGGAGCGGGATTGAGAAAGCGAATGGCGGCAATGCGAAGACGGGAATCGGAAATCGTGCTCACGCTCTCTTAGAGTATCAATTCTGCGCCGGGGATTCCGAGGAGGCACCTGCTGCGCCACTAGGGCTGACTTGACTTCCAAGGCAGGTGCGGTTAGTGTGAGCGCAATTACCAAAGAGCGAAAGCTGGATTACCTAGAAGGAAAATCAGCGTGTGCCTTGGTGTGCGCGGCTTATGCAATGACGATTAAACCTAACGATCAAAAAACCACGGTTATTGCGCTTCTGGATGAAGACCGTTTGGCGTGGCTGGCGCTGGCGCTGTCGCCGGGACTTGGCCCCAAACGAATTCTGGATGCGATGAAGGAACTGGACACGCCCAGCCAGGCTCTTGCGCTGTCGCTGACCGATCTGGAAGGACTGAAATTTCCTGCCGAGGCGGCGCAGTTCATCTTTGACGGCAAGGCGCGCAAAGCTGCGGAAGAAGAATGGGCACGGGTGGCAGAGCAGGACGCGACTCTGATCACGTTTGGCTGCCCGGAGTACCCGGAGCGTCTGAAAGAGATTTACGATCCGCCACCGGTGCTATGGGTGCGCGGCGAGGTGAGCCTGCTGGCGAGGCACGCAATTGCGGTTGTGGGCACCCGGCATCCTTCGCCATACGGTTCGGGCGTGGCGGAGATGCTGGCGCGGGACCTGGCGGCGCGGAGATTGCTGATTGTAAGCGGAATGGCGCGGGGCATCGACACGTGCGCGCATAAGGGAGCGCTGGCGGCGCGCATGCCGACGCTCGCCGTGTGGGGCACAGGGATCGACGTGATTTATCCCAAGGAAAACAAGAAGCTGGCAGAGGAGATTCTAGCTACAGGCGGTGCGATTGTGAGCGAGGTGCCGATGGGGACGTTTCCCGCACCGCAGAATTTTCCACGGCGCAACCGGATTCTGAGCGGGCTAAGCGTTGCGGTGCTGGTGGTGGAGGCGGCGGAGAACTCCGGTACGCGCGTGACGGCCCGCTGCGCCGCGGAACAAAATCGTGACCTGTATGCAGTGCCCGGCAACGTGACGAGCAGGAATTCGTGGACGCCCAACACGCTGATTAAACAGGGCGCGAAGCTGGTGGCCACATGGGAAGATGTGTGGGAAGATTTGCCTTCGCAGGTGCGGCTGGAGCTAGAGGCTGGGGTTGGGCTTGAATCCAAAGCGGAGCCCGGCGCATCTCTACTTGCTGACCCGGCGCTGCGGCCTGAGGAGGCGATGGTGCTGGAGGTTTTACGCGCCGACGAGTCGTTGCAGATGGATGAGATTCTGGAATTGCTGGAGACTCAACTGACTTCGTCCGAAGTGTTTACGGCGCTATTTGAGCTTGAAATCACGGGACGCATACGGCAGTTGCCGGGAAAGAATTTTGTGCGCACGCTGTGATCGCCACAGCTTCCGGATTTATTTTGACATGGAGATTTGATGCGATTAACCGCATTAAGGAGAGCGTTTGCGCGTAGTGTGGGAGGAACGCATGGGGGAAGAAAATCCGTTTGAGAGTGGAAACGGAACGGTCTTCCGTGTTAGCTTCCAACTTTCGTGGTTGGTTTGTCCGCGATCGCGGAGTGAAGCCGCAAACGCGGCGGAGATTGAGACCGCACGCAACGAAAAAACGAATTAGCCTGCATCCGAGTCCAACAGGCCGGGCAGGATCGAGTTTCACTTATTAAGGATGGCAATGAGCAAATCACTGGTTATCGTCGAGTCACCCGCCAAGGCGAAGACGATTGGAAAATATCTGGGCACGGGTTTCGAAGTGCTGGCATCTGTAGGGCACATCATGGACCTGCCCAAAAAAGACATTGGCGTGGAGCTGGAGAACCGGACATTCGAGCCGACGCTGGAGGTGTCTCCAGACAAAGTGAAGGTTGTTGCGCAGTTGAAGAAGGCTGCCGCCAAAGCGGACGAGATCTACCTGGCGCCTGACCCTGACCGCGAAGGCGAGGCGATTGCTTACCATCTCGCGATTCAGCTCGGAACCAGCGCGAAAGAAAGAAAGAAGATTCGCCGCGTCACATTCAACGAGATTACGAAAAAGGCTGTGCAGGATGCGTTTCAGCATGCACGGGATGTAGATCAGAATCTTGTGGATGCGCAGCAGACACGGCGCGTGCTGGACCGGCTGGTGGGTTATCAGATCTCGCCCCTGCTGTGGGACAAGGTGCGGCGGGGTTTGTCGGCAGGCCGCGTGCAGACGGTGGCGGTGCGGTTGATTGTGGAACGCGAGCGGGAGATCGGCGGGTTTCAGCCGGTGGAGTATTGGACGCTGGAAGCCGTGCTGCACCCTGAGCGGCAGGCGGACGCAAGTTTCAAGGCACGCTTTGTGGGCATCGACGGGGAACCGGCGCGGGTGGCGAACGGCAAGGACAAGGACGGCAAGGACCAGTTCATCGCCAGTGCTCTTCCTGACGAAAAATCGATGACCGAGGTTCTCGACGCGCTGAAAGATGCGAAGTGGTCCCTGGTCTCAGTGGACTACAAAGAGCGGCAGAGAAGGCCACTGTCTCCATTCATCACCAGTCAGTTGCAGCGGGACGCATCGAGCAAGCTGGGCTTTAACGTGCGGCGCACCATGGGCGTAGCGCAGCGCTTGTATGAAGGCGTGGACATCGGCACCGAGGGAACCACGGGGCTGATCACCTACATGCGTACTGATTCGCCGCGTGTGGCACCGGAAGCGATTGCCGCAGCACGGGAGTGGATCGGCAAGCAATTGGGAAAGAAGTATCTGCCCGAGACGCCCAATGTGTACAAGGGCAAGAAGGAGGCGCAGGACGCGCACGAAGCGATCCGGCCTACCGATGCTTCGCGAACCCCGGAGTCGATTGCGCGTTACCTGACTGAGGAACAGCTCAAGCTGTACCGGCTAATCTGGCAGAGGTTTATTGCTTCGCAGATGGTGCCGGCGGTTTACGACGTGACGACCGCCAAGATTGCCGCTGTGTCAGCGAAGACAGGCAAGACTTACGATTTCCGGCTGAGCGGATCGGTGCTGCGATTCGATGGGTTCCTGAAAGTCTATGAGGTCGCGGAAGAGAAGAAGGACGACGACGATGAGAGCGCCAACAGGCTGCCTAACCTGGACAATGTGAAGACGCTGGAACTTGAGAAGCTGATCCCCGCGCAGCGCTTTACCGAGCCGCCGCCACGGTACAACGAGGCGTCGCTGGTGAAGGAGCTGGAGGAGCGCGGCATTGGGCGGCCGTCGACGTATGCGTCCATCATCAGCACCATTCAGGATCGCGAGTACGTGGTGAAGCACGGCGGCTCAGCCGGGCGGTTCTATCCAACCGAGATCGGCGTGGTGGTCTGCGACCTGCTGGTGAAGAACTTTCCGTATATTTTCGATTTTGCCTACACAGCCAAACTCGAAGGCGAGTTGGACGACATTGAAGATGGCAAGGAGAAGTGGACCGACCTGCTGAAGGGCTTTTACGGCTACTTTGAAGAGGAACTCAAGGATGCCGGCAAGAACATGGAAAATATCAAGCGCATGGAGCAGGTGACGAACGAGAAGTGCGACCTGTGCGGATCGCCGCTGCTGTTGAAGTGGGGCAAGTTCGGCAGCTTCTACGCTTGTTCGGCCTACAACAAGAAGGACCCCACCTCTTGTACGTTTACCAAAGAAAACATGGCGGACAAGCCGGACCTGAATACCCCCGAAGCGCAGGAAGCAGGCGAGACCGAGGAATACTGTGAAAATTGCGGCCGGGTGATGGTGCTGCGCCGGGGACCGTTCGGAATGTTCATGTCGTGCCCGGGCTACAACGAAGACCCGCCCTGCAAGACCTTCCGCAAGTTGAGCCAGAAGCAGCAGCAAAAACAGGCCACGCCCCAGCCTACGGGCGAGGACTGCCCGCTGTGCGGCAAGCCACTGGTTCTGCGGCAGGGAGCTTACGGCGAGTTTGTCTCCTGCTCGGGATACCCCAAGTGCAAATACATCAAACAAAATCTGATTGAAGGGATGAAGTGCCCGAAGTGCGGACAAGGGGATCTGGCCGAGCGCAAGGCAAGGCGGGGCAACGTGTTCTGGGGCTGCACCAACTACCCCAAGTGCGACTTCACGTCGAACTACAAGCCGGTGGCGCAGCCTTGCCCCTTGTGCAAGAGCCCGTATCTGGTTGAAAAGACGCTCAAATCCGGCATATTCCTGGAGTGCCCGAACAAGAGGAAGGCAGCCGAGGAAGAGGCTGTGCCAAAGAAGCGCGGCAAGAAGCCTGAGGGACCGGAAACCGGCACTGTCGTTTGCACCTACTCCAAGCGAATTGGCGACGCGCCGCCGCCGCCCACGGCAGACACGCATGGGCCGGTGGTGGAAAAGCCGGGGAGCAAGAAGGAACTACAGCCAGCTTAAGAAGCGGCTAAACGCTCTTTCCGCTTGAGGCTGGCGCGCAACGGGTCACCCCATTCCGGCCCGGACGGGACTCGGCGGCAATTCACGGCGGAATCCGGTAGTATGGGCAACGGAGACCTTGATGGAACGTATGCTTGCGACCGCTGCCGATGCTGAGATCATCCTGAAGCTTTACCAATTGCGCACCGAAGCCCTGATGCGCCAAGCCCGAGCCTGGATCACAGGCGAGTTCTGGCCCAACTCCGCTGAGGAGTTTTTTGCCGTGGCCACCAACCCCTCTGACCCGCACAATGCCTACTTCCGCCAAGTGATTACCTACTGGGAAATGGCGGCGGCGATGGTGCTGCACGGGGCAGTTTCAGCAGAACTGTTTGTGGATTGCAACGGCGAAGGGTTCTTCCTCCTGGCCAAATTTGCACACATCCTGGATGCGATCAGGGAAAAGAATCCCATGTTCATGACCAAGACTTCCGAGCTGGTGAATCGGTTCACGGCGGCGGCTGCGCGCTACGAAGCAGTGCTGAAGAGTGTGGATGCGCGGCGCACGAGTTTGCAGTCGGATCGATAAAAAGCAGCCTGAAAGTTTGATCCCGTTAAACCATTAGACCCCACAGGCTTGTGCAAGTGGGGGATGGTGGAGCATGATAATAGCCGAACGTAAGTTCCCCCAATCCCCGGAGGTTCAAGTGAAAAGAATCGTAGCAATGCTGGTTGCAGTGATCTCGTTTGCCGCGATCGCGGCAAGCGCCGCTGACTCCACCTCAATCAACGGCTGGATTTCCGACTCGATGTGCGGGGCCAAGCACGCCGGATCAGGCGCGGCCTGTGTGAAGAAGTGCATCCAGGGCGGCATGACGCCTGTGTTTGTGGATGAGGAGAAGAAGGCCGTCTGGACCATCGACAACCCCGACGCGGTGAAGGACTTCTACGGCGACCATGTGAGCGTGAAGGCGTCTGTCGATACCGATAAAAAGAGCGTTCACATCGACTCAATTACCGCAGCCAAGTAACGCCTGACGACTGCCGGTTGACTGGTCGGGCTCGCCACGCCAGCGAATCTCTGGTAGTGTCGTATCCGTTGTCCTTTGCGACGCATTTGCTGCGCCGAAAAGGATGATGCGGATTGGACCGGATAAATCAATGGCAAGAGCAATCTGGAACGGCAAAGTGATTGCCGAAAGCGATACTACGGAGACGGTGGAAGGCAACGTCTACTTTCCTGAAACCAGTCTCAAGCGGGAGTATTTTCGCGCCAGTACAACCACCTCCACCTGTCCATGGAAGGGCCAGGCGCGCTATATGAGCCTGCTAATCGATGGGCAGGATAACCCGGACGCAGCATGGTATTACCCTGACCCCAAGCCGGCGGCACGCAAGATCAGAGGCCTGGTGGCCTTCTGGCGGGGTGTGGAAGTAGAGAAATAAAGCGCCAGTCAGATTCAGCCTGGAGAACGAATGCGGTTTAAGGCTGTTCTCCAATTTGTGTGTGGCATTTTGAGTGCCGAGCAGGGTGGCTTTTTCTTGATGAAAAAGCCACTTAGCTGCTGCGGCCTCGCTCTACATCAATTGGAGAGCAGCTATAGACCCGTCTTGCTGGTTTATTTACTGGCGTTTGCCGTGGCAGGTTGTGCCCACCAGCCGGGCTCTACGGCATCGGCTGTTGCGCCCACGCTCACGGGCGATCCGGCTCACCCCAGTGCGACAAAGGGCTGGGTGGACACGAAGCTTTACTTTGGGCTGGGTCCGGCTGACCGTCCGGAGCAGGGAATCAGCGAGGCACAGTGGCGGGAGTTCCTGGATAAGCAGGTGACACCGCGGTTTCCCAGCGGTTTGAGCGTGATCGACGTCTGCGGCCAATGGCAGGGTAAGAGCTCAACCACACCGTCCCGTCCGCGGTCGAAGCTGCTGATCGTCGACTACCCCGACACGGAAGAAAACAGGGACAAAATTGAGGCGATTCGCGCGGCGTGGAAGCTACAGACCGGGCAGCAATCGGTGCTGCGCATTACTTCGCCCGCGGATGTGTCGTTCTGAGGCTCAAGAGAGCCGTACGTAGCTGAAGACGCCTGCCCGGCCGTTCGGGAATCAGGCTCGATATTGCTCGTCGCTCACCTGCTCCATCCAATCGACGGTTTTGCCATCGAGCTTTTCCTGAATGGCAATGTGCGACATGGCCGTGGTTTGCAAGGCTCCGTGCCAGTGCTTCTCTCCTGGTGCGAACCAGATGACATCGCCGGGACGAATCTCCTCGATTGGACCACCCCAGCGCTGCGCACGGCCACAGCCAGAGATGACGATCAGGGTTTGACCGAGCGGGTGGGTATGCCACGCCGTGCGAGCACCGGGCTCGAAGGTAACGCTGGCGCCAACGACGCGCGCAGGATCGGGCGCGTCAAACAGCATGTCGACGCGCACCGTGCCTGTAAACCAATCTGCCGGCCCTTTTCCTGATGGTTGTGATCCGACTCGTTTAATCTCCATGGTTGAATTCCTTCCTGTGTTGTGTTCCGATCCGGACGTTCGATGATGTGAACCGCTCGTTGCGGCAACTTACAGCGCCCTTCCCATGTCATGCGACTGCTTCATGGCGCGGCTTGTCGTGATGTCGCCCGCTGCCCACGCACCGGCGCCATAAACGATGCCTTTCTCTTTTGCCCCCGGCAGGCAAGAAGTGAATCCGCGGAAACCCTCGATGGTTCGCTCCAGGGCTGCCTTGTGGCTATCTGCCGCAGTCACGATGAAATAGAAATCCTTGTTGGTGATCTCTGTGTATCGTGCAACGGTCCGGTCAATGACGGTCTTCATCTGGGCGCACATCGTATAGAAGTAGACAGGCGTCGCCAGAACGATCACGTCGGCGGCAATCATGCTGTCGAGGATCTGCGCCATATCGTCCTTCTGTGCGCAGCGCCCATTGCTTCGGCAGGCATTGCAGGCTGTGCAGTAGTTGATTTTCTTTTCTGCCAATTCCACCTTTTCAACCTGGTGATGGGCTTCGACTGCGCCTTCAATGAACTGGTTGCACAAGGTGTTCGAGTTTCCCTTCTTTCTGGGACTCGATGAAAGTATCAAAACGCGCTTACTCATTTCATTCCCTTCGACAGATGCGCCCTTTTGGGGGAAGCTCTGCCGCTATAGTTTGCGGCAGGCTGCACGGAAAAAGATGATCTGCCAGCTCAGCGGCCAGTCATCATCTCAAGTTTCTCAGGATACCGCGCGCCCTCCACCTTGATGGTGGCTGCGGCGCTTTCGATTTGCTTAAGATCGTCGACCGACAGCTCAATGGTAGCCGCTCCGATGTTTTCTTCAAGGCGGTACAGCTTTGTGGTGCCTGGAATGGGAACGATCCACGGCTTCTGGGCAAGCAGCCAGGCAAGCGCAATCTGGGCAGGCGTCGCCTTCTTCTGTTTTGCGATGGCGCCAAGGAGATCGACAAGGGCCTGGTTCGCCTTCAGAGCTCCAGGAGTGAAGCGCGGCAATGTGCTGCGGAAGTCATTGCTCTCGAACCTGGTATTTTCGTCCATCTTTCCCGTCAGGAAGCCTTTGCCGAGCGGGCTGTAGGGAACGAAGCCAATGCCGAGTTCTTCGAGAGTCGGCAGTACTTCCGCTTCCGGACCTCGGGTCCACAGCGAGTACTCGCTCTGCACAGCCGTCACGGGTTGCACAGCGTGCGCGCGGCGAATCGTTTTTGCTGCTGCCTCAGACATTCCGAAGTGCTTCACCTTGCCTTCCAGGATCAGCTCCTTCACCGCTCCCGCTACGTCTTCGATGGGTACGTCCAGATCAACCCGGTGCTGATAGAACAGATCGATCGCGTCGATCTTCAGGCGCTTGAGCGAGGCTTCAGCAACCTGCTTGATGCGTTCAGGCCGGCTGTTCAGCCCCTGCCAGCCCGGGCTCCCATCCGGATTCAGATTGAACCCGAATTTGGTGGCGATCACTACTTTTCCACGAAAGGGTGAGAGAGCTTCGCCCACAAGTTCTTCGTTTGTGAACGGCCCGTACACCTCCGCTGTATCGAAGAATGTGATTCCACGTTCCACGGCGGCGCGGAGAAGAGCGATCATCTCCTGCTTGTCTTTGGGCGGCCCGTAGGAAAAGCTCATGCCCATGCAGCCGAGGCCGAGCGCGGAGACTTCAAGGTTGCTTTTTCCAAGTTTACGTTTTTGCATTGCGTTTCACTCCTTCAGGACCAAGGTTGTTACCGCATCAAGGGTCACTTCATAATGCGCAACTTTGCAATGTCCTCGTCGGTGCGGTTGCCATGGATCTCGATCTTTGCCAACTCCACCTCAATTCTCTCGAATTCCTCGTCGGTCAGGCCGACATCAGCAGCTCCGAGGTTCTCCTCGATCCGCTCGATCTTCCGTGACCCGGGGATCGGCACGATGAAGTCCTTCTTGTGCAGCATCCAGGCGAGGGAGATCTGCGCCGGAGTAGCGCCCTTGCTTTTCGCGAATGCGGTGAGCCGGTCGAGCAGAGGCTGGTTAGCTCTGATATTGTCTTTGTCGAACCGGGTAATCACGCGCCGAACGTCGTCGCCGGTATAGGTGTCGTTCGCCGTGACCTTCCCGGATAAGAAGCCGCTGGCGAGCGGACTGAAAGGCACGAAACCGATCTCCAGTTCCTCACACGCGGGGATGACGTCCTTTTCGAACATGCGCTCCATCATCGAGTACTCGCTTTGGATGGCAGTCAGTGGTGTAACGGCGTGCGCGCGTCGGATCTGCTCCTCCGTCGCCTGCGACTGACCCCAGCCAAGAATCTTGCCCTCGGCGATCAGCTCGCCCATCACTGAGGCGACGTCCTCGACCGGGATCGAATCCGGCACCCGGTGCTGATAATACAGCTCAACGTGATCGGCCCCGAGCCGCGCGAGGGACGCATCGAGGCGCGCGCGAATCTCCTTGCCGAGTTGGGCGGCGGACATGGGGCCGGCGATTATGAACTTCGTGGCGACCACGACCTTGTTGCGGATCGGCGCCAGCGCCCGCCCGACTAACCGCTCGTTTTCACCTGCGGCGTAGACTTCCGCGGTGTCAAAAAATGTGCAGCCAAGGTCGAACGCCTTGCGCATCAGGGCAATTGACTCGTCGACGCTCGGCCCCGGTCCGTAACCATGGCTGAACCCCATACAGCCGAGCCCAATGGCCGACACTTCCAGATTGCTTTTTCCCAATTTGCGCTTCTGCATTTGATTCTCCTGCTGGTCGATCAGACCAGTTCCTCTCGTTACTCGTATTTGAGCGAAGCCATGTCGATGGAGAAGCGGTACTTAACATCCTGCTTGAGAAGCCGCTCGTAAGCTTCGTTGAGTTTCTGGATGGGGATGACTTCGACGTCGGCGGTAATGTTGTGATTGCCGCAGAAGTCGAGCATTTCCTGAGTTTCAGGAAGGCCGCCGATGGGAGAACCAGATAAGCTGCGGCGTCCCATGATGAGGCCGAAGACGGAGACGGGCAGCGGCTTCTCTGGCGCGCCCACCATGGTGATGTTGCCGTCGCGGCGGAGCAGGCTGATGTAGGCGTTGATATCATGCTCGGCGGCGACAGCGTCCAAAATGAAGTCGAAACTGCCGACGTGCTTCGCCATCTCGTCGGCGTTGCGAGAGAGGACAACCTCATCTGCACCGAGGCGAAGGGCGTCGTCCTTTTTCCTGGGTGAAGTGGTGAAGACGACCGTGTGGGCGCCGAAAGCGTGTGCGAACTTGACGCCCATGTGGCCCAGTCCGCCGAGACCGACGACGCCGACCTTCTTGCCCTTGGTCACGCCCCAATGACGCATCGGCGAATAGGTGGTGATTCCGGCGCACAGCAAAGGCGCGGTTCCGGCAAGATTGAGGTTGGACGGGACGCTGAGCACGAAGCGCTCGGTGACAACAATGCTGTCGGAGTACCCACCGTAAGTGACGCCGCCGGTGTGCTTGTCGGGGAAGTTGTAGGTGAGGGTCTGGTTGGGACAGAACTGCTCGAAGCCTGCCTTGCACTCGGGGCATGTGCCGTCGGAGTCCACCAGACAGCCTACCGCGGCGAGGTCGCCGGGCTTGAACCTGGTTACGGCGGAGCCGACCCTGGTGACCCGGCCAACGATCTCATGGCCAGGGACACAGGGGTAGACGGTGGGCATGATTCCGCTCCACTCATTGCGGGCCTGATGGAGATCGGAGTGGCAGATGCCGCAGAAGAGAATCTCGATCTGAACGTCGTGCTCGATGGGATCGCGCCGTGCGATGGTGGTGGAAGCAAACGGCGATGTTGCGCTGGCAACGGAATAAGCTTTTGCGTTGTACATGAAGTGACCTCAAATCTCTCGGAAGTGGCGAGCAATGCGCTCGTAAATCAGACTACGAAAAAGAGCCTTTCGGGCGGTATCCTAATCCTGCCAATCTATTGCCTATTCCTGTCGATGCATGCATTTTTGTGCACGATATTGTGAATTCAGCGTTAACTTGGTCTTGAAGGAGTCAAAGCAGGTGAAAGCGGCGAAACACAAGGACGCGAGCGTAGATCAAGACGTAGTTGAGATGCGGCAAGAGCTGGCCCGCAAGATTGCCGATCGTACCGTTGGGGAAGGAGACGCGGTCACGGACATAGCGGGCCTGCGCCTCTACCGCCGTTCCGTCACAACGGCTTGCACTTCGGCTGCATACGAGCCCAGCCTGGTTGTTTTTGTGCAGGGACAGAAGCGAATCGACGTTGGCAAGACGACGTATTTATGTGACGAATCAAACTTCCTCCTGACCTCGATCGATTTGCCCGTTGTGAGCCAGGTGATCGCGGCAACCGAAAAAGTGCCCATACTCGGATTGATCCTCGGACTTGAAATGCCGGCCGTCCGCGAAATTCTCTCGCAGCAGGAGTTTCATTTGCGGGAAGAATCTGCGGACGCCCGCGGCATGGCAGTGGGTGTGACTTCGGTTGAACTCCTTGACGCGTGTTGCCGGCTGGTTGACCTTCTCGATACGCCGCAGGACATCCCAATTCTTGGCAACTTGATCCAGCGTGAGATCATCTACCGATTGCTTCGCAGTCCGCAGGGAAAACATCTGCGCGCCATCGCGACACTGGGAGAGCAGAGCCACCGGACGGCCAAGGCAGTCGAATGGCTGAGGATGAACTACACCAAGCCGTTACGCGTTGAGGAACTCGCGGCCATGGCGCGGATGGGTGTATCGACGTTGCACCATCAGTTCCGATCTCTGACCCTGATGAGCCCTCTGCAATATCAGAAGCAGCTTCGACTACACGTAGCCAGAGAACGCATGCTCAATGGGGGTCTGGATGCCGCAAGCGCCGCCTTCGAAGTGGGTTATGAAAGCGCGAGCCAATTCAATCGGGAGTACAGCAGATTCTTCGGCCAGCCCCCGATGCGAGATATGAAGGCGCGCCGGCTCGCTGACCCCGCGGCTGACCTCGACTGACGGCAGCTCATTGGAACTCAAAGGCCAGAGGCTGGGCTTAGTAGGCTTGCAACTGGTCCAGGGGCAGACGCACACGGAAGCAAGTGGAGCCGGGCTCGGAACGAACGCTCAGGTGGCCGCGATGCTTGCGGACAATGCGCATGGCGTTGTCGAGGCCCAGGCCGAGGCCCTGACCGGGCGCCTTGGTAGTGAAGAAAGGCTCGAAGATGCGGTCCTGCAGTTCCGGGGGGATGCCGGGGCCGGTATCCCAAATCTCGACCAAGAGCATCTCCGCCTCAAGACGGCAAGTGAGCTTCAGCAGGCCATGGTTGCCGAGGGCATCGAGGGCGTTCTCGATGAGGGCGGTCCACACCTGGTTCAACTCGCTGCCATAAGCGCTGATGCGGGGCAGACTTGGTTCGTAGTCGCGTTCGATCTGGACGTTTTTCATGCGCGACTGAAGCATTTGTACCGTGGCGTCGAGTCCAGCCGGCACATCCACCTCAAGAATTGGCGCGCGGTCCATGAAGGAATAGGCCTTGATGGCGCTGATCAGGTCAAAGATGCGCGCGGTGGAGTTGAGCAGCGTCTCCACCGCTTGCGACGATCGCAGGTAGCGTGCGAAGAACTGCAAGGCAATACAGGCCTCTCTTGGCTCCAGGATTTGTCGCAGCGCGTCCAGGTCGGACACTGCGACTCCCTGCTCGGCCAGTTGCGGAGCGATCTCCCAGGAGCGGTCACAGGGCAAGGCAGTAAGCCAGTTGCGCAAAGCTTCCTCGCGGACGATAAACGCGCCCACATCGTGCGGATCGGGAGGGCTGGGATGGTCGAGGATGCGCTGCTCCCAATCCTGAATGGCCTGAATCTGCTCGTCGGTCAGGCATAGATTTATCAGTTTGAAGCGGTTCTGGCGGTTGGCGCGCAGTTCGGCCACCAGGCTCGACGCGGAACGCTGGGCGGCGGAGGCGGGATTATTCAACTCGTGGGCCAGGTTGCCTGCCAGCTTGCCCAAGGCGGCGAGTTTCTCGGCTTGCTGCTCGATGCGGGTCACCTCGCGCACGCGGTCAAGCAGCGTTCCGACCACGCGCTGAGCCATGGAGGGGATGGCCTCTAGCATCGCAGGGAATTGGGACTTGTGAACCAGCAGAGCCCAGGCCGGGGAGATGGCAAAGCCCTGTCCACCATAGGTCTTCATACGCGAAAAGGGAAGCAAGCCGGTCATTTGTCCGGCACGGCCGATGAATAGCGCCATGGGGCCGCCGTGCTGACGGCGCACGTGAATCTCACCCTTGAGGATCAGAATCATCCGGTCGGCCGGTGAGCCTTCTTCGAAGAGGATGTCACCGGTCTCGGCGACGACCTCCTCGCCGTGGCGCGCAATCCAGAGACGGTCTTCCAGGGAAAGGCCGTGCAGGGGGCCAACGCGATCCAGGGCCTCCGCGATCACGTCGGCGGGCGTGGGGTGGGCAGGCGACTTGAGAGTGAGGGTCTGCATCCGGGGACCTCCGGGCGAGCAAGTTCAGGATAGACGATCCTGATCTGGAACCCTACACCAACGGCTGTGGGAATCCCATGTGAACAGCGCGGGCGGGCGCCCAGGGCGCGGCAGGCCGGAATGGCAAAGGTTGGGTGGTATGATGAGGCGGCTTGAAATAGCAGCCCGGAGGTTTTGCCATGCTGAAAGCCTTTTCATTTGTTGCCGCATTGTTCTCAGCCTCTGCGATTGCGTGGTGCCAGCCCGCGGCTACCTTCGACCCTGCCAGTAAGGTGTTCCGGCTGGATGGCGGAGATGTCTCCTACGTGTTTGGCGTGAATTCGAGCGGGGAGTTGCAACAGCTTTACTGGGGCGGAAGGCTGGCGAAGACGGACCAGTTTCCGCACGCCGTGCCACTGCGGGCGTGGGCCTCGTTTGACACGCCTTACACCAACACACCACAGGAGTACGCGGGCTGGGGCGCAGGCTTGTTTGTGGAACCGGCGTTGAAGTTGACGTATGCCGACGGCAACCGCGACCTGGTGCTGCACTATGAAAGCCACACGATCACCGAAGACGGCCTAAATGTAGTGCTCAAGGACATCAAACGCCCGATCTATGTGACTTTGCACTATTCGATTGATGCGAAGAGCGGAATCCTGGCACGATCGGCGACGATTGAGAACGGGCTGAACCAGGCGGTGACCGTGGAGCAGGCCGCCGCTGCGGCGTGGGCTCTGCCTCCGGCGCACTACACCATGAATTACCTGACTGGGCGCTGGGCCGGTGAGTGGACGCTGACGCAGGAGGCGGTGCATCCGGGAGAGCGGGTCATCGAGAGCCGCCGAGGTTCCACAGGTCACCAGGCCAATCCGTGGTTTGCGCTGCAGGCGGGCGAGGCGAATGAGGACCAGGGCGAAGTATGGTTCGGGGCATTGGCCTGGAGCGGGTCGTGGCGCATCACGGTCGAGCAGGACCAGTTGGACGCGGTGCGCATCACCGGCGGCTTCAACCCCTTCGACTTCGGTTTCGTGCTGCATGCGGGCGAGCGGCTGCAGTCGCCGGTGTTCTACGGGGGATATTCGGCGCAGGGACTGGGCGGAGCATCGCGGCTGCTGCAACGGTTTGAAGTGGAGCACGTGCTTCCGCGGCGGGCCGGCGCAAACGCGCTGCCGAGACCGAGGCCGGTGATCTACAACTCCTGGGAAGCCACGGAGTTCAATGTGACGGAGGCCGGGCAGATGGCGCTGGCGGAGAAGGCCGCAGCGCTGGGCGTGGATCGCTTTGTGATGGACGATGGCTGGTTTGGCCAACGCAAAGACGATCACGCCGGGCTGGGCGACTGGTATGTGAACCAGGAGAAGTTTCCGCATGGGCTCAAGCCGCTCATTGATAAGGTGCACGCGCTGGGAATGGATTTCGGGTTGTGGGTAGAGCCGGAGATGGTGAACCCTGACTCGGATCTCTTCCGCAAACATCCGGACTGGGTGCTGCATTTTGTGGAGCGGCCGGAGACGCAGCAGCGAAATCAGTTAGTCCTGAACCTTGCGCGGCCGGATGTGCGCGCATACGTGCTTGGTTTTCTTGACAAGCTGCTGACTGAAAACGACATTGCGTTTCTGAAGTGGGACTATAACCGCAACTGGAGCGAGCCGGGGTGGGAGCAGTTGCCGGCGGCGGAGCAGAAGCGGGTTTACGTGGAGTACACGCGCAACCTGTACGGCATCCTGGCGGAGTTGCGGCGGAGGCATCCCAAGGTAGAAGTGGAATCCTGCTCGGGAGGCGGCGGGCGGGTGGACCTGGGGATTCTGAAGTATGCGGATGAGGTGTGGCCCTCGGACAATACCGATCCATTTGACCGGCTGACGCAGCAGGACGGATTCAGCTATGCCTATACGCCGCAGGTGATGATGGCGTGGGTGACGGACTCGCCGCACTGGCTGAATAAGCGCTCGACCTCGCTGAGCTACCGCATGCTGAGCTCGATGCAGGGCTCGCTGGGGATTGGCGCGAACATTGCGAAGTGGAACGACGATGAGACGGCCACGGTGAAACGGCTGATTGCCGCGTATCACCAGGTGCAGCCGACTATAGTGCAGGGCGACTTGTACCGGCTGATCTCGCCGCGCAACGGAAGCGAATTCTCTGCCACGCAGACCGTGAACCGGGAGAAGAGCCAGTCAGTAGTGTTCGCATTCATTCATTCGACGCAGGAGGGGCGGAAGTTTCCGCTGCTGAAACTGAAAGGGCTGGATCCGGTTGCTGCGTATGCGCTGACGCCGATTGAAGGCAAGACGCGGCCGGGGACGCCCGCAACGGCCAGCGGGGCGTGGTGGATGAACCACGGACTGGAGTTCGACGAGAGCTTCAGCGGGGATTTTCAGGCGGCGGCGTTCAGGCTGGATAAGAAGTAGGGCAGGGCCTGGCTTAGGAGATGGAACCAAGCGAGTTTGCACACGTAGTTCCTTCACGGGGGACGATTTCAAGAGTCTCGCAAGAGACGGGAGGACTCTAGATGAGGCGTTGGATAGTAGGCGCCCTGTGCACAGGTGTGTGCCTGGGGGTATGCACGATGGGTTTGGCGCAGGGAGGGGATGAAGCCGTAAAGGCACGGCTGGAACAAGTGGCCAGTTCTTACACGGCCGGAAACGCCTTCATGGGCACGGTGCTGGTGGTGGACGGCGACCGGGTGCTGCTGAACAAGGGCTATGGGATGGCGGACCTGGAATGGGGCAACGCCAATGCGCCGGAGGTGAAGTTCCGGCTGGGCTCGCTGACCAAACAGTTCACGGCAACGCTGGTGCTGCTGCTGCAGCAGGACGGCAAGCTGAAGATCGAAGATCCCGTGAGCAAGTATCTGCCGGATGCTCCGAAGACGTGGGAGAAGATTACGCTGGCGGAGCTGCTGGGGCATACTTCGGGGATTCCCAGCTTCACCGGTATGAAGGAGTTCGGCGTGTGGATGATGAGCCCACACACCACTGAGGAAGAGCTGGCGCTGTTTCGCGACAAGCCGCTGGACTTTGAGCCGGGCAGCAAGTTCGTGTACAGCAACTCGAATTTTGAAGTGCTGGGCGCAGTGATTGAGAAGGTGAGCGGGAAGAAGTACGGAGACCTGCTGCGGGAGCGTATCTTCGACCCGCTGGGGATGAAGGATACGGGACTGGACACGGACGAGTTGGTCTTGCCCAAGCGCGCGCAGGGATACATGCCGGGAAAGAATGGGCTGGTGCTGGCGCGGTCGGAGTCGATGACGGTGCCGTGGGCGGCGGGATCGATCTACTCGACCACAGGCGATTTGCTGAAGTGGGAGCACGGTTTGTTTGGGGGCAAGGTGCTGACGGCCGATTCGCTGAAGGAGATGACGACGCCGGGCAAGGGAAGCTACGGGCTGGGCGTGTTTGTGGCAGACAAGGACGGGCTCAAGATGGTGAGTCACGGAGGCGGCATCGAGGGATTCAACACGAACCTGATGTACATTCCGGAGCGGCGCATCGCGGTGGTGGTGCTGAGCAACGTGAACGGTGGCGCGCCGGATGCCATGGGCCAGCAATTGATGGACGTGGTGCTGGGAAAGACGGTGATCCTGGCCGGCGAGCGCAAGGCAGTACCGATCACAAAGGGAGAGCTGACGAAGTTTGTGGGAGTTTACGATCTGATGCCGACGTTCTCGCTGACTGTCGCGATTGCGGGCGACGCATTGACAGTGCAGGGAACGGGACAGCCTGCGCTGCCGGTGATGTACCAGGGTGTGAAGGACGGGCATCCGCGCTTTTTTGCTCCGGAGCCGAACGCGGAGATCGAGTTTGTGCCGGATGCAACGGGGGCGATTGTGTCGCTGGTGCTGCACCAGGGCGGGCAGGATATGCCGGCGAAGCGACACTGAAGGGGGATGACCCGCTGGTATTATGCTTCTGGCAGTGGAGTGCTCCAAGCCGGGCTTGAATCGGGCCTTGCGGTTCGGTTCGGTCCTCTCTGGGGATACCCCAGGGGAACGTGAATAACTGGGATTTCGTCGCGTGAGCGTCGCTGCGCGGCTGCGCAGTGTTGCTCACTCAAGGCCAGACTCGTTGGTGCATTCCACTGCTCTCAAACGATGCCAAGCGCTACATTTTTTTCTTCGTTGGCTAGCTCGATTCTCTCTGGGGAAGCGGCAGTGGGACCCATTGTGGCTCGTGCGAGCCGGACCCTGGGCAGGAATTGGCGCTGGCTGAAGCCACTTGCGCGCCGGTATTTGAAGGCGTTCGGGTCCGACGGGCGTCCTACGCACAGGGACGTGGTCAGGTTTCTTGTAAGAGACGATGGCCTCAAGTATGCATTTGAAAGACACGGCAACAAGTTGCGTATTGCCGACTGGATGCATGAGCCCAATCAGATGCAACCGATTGCGGCGGCCAGAGCGTGGAAGATTCCTGCCATTGAATCCGTGGGCGCGCTGGCCAATTGGCTGAGTGTCAGTCCGGGCGAACTGGAGTGGTTTGCCGATCGGAAGAGATTGACCACGCGGCTTGGGCCTGACCGGATCGAAGGCGCGTTAAGTCATTACCGCTATCGCATTCTGGCGAAAGAAGGCGGTAACATCCGACTTATTGAGGCACCCAAGCCAAGGCTGAAGGAGTTACAACGGAAGATATTGAGAGAAATTCTCCAAGCTATCCCGGTTCACCCCGCTACTCACGGATTCCTCAAGGGACATTCGATCAGGACGTTTGCCGCGCCACATGTGGGACAGCGAGTGGTGCTACGAATGGATTTGAGGGATTTTTTCCCTTCGTTGAGTGGAGGGAGGGTTCGGGCATTGTTTCGGATCGCAGGTTACCCCGAATCTGTCGCGAATCTTCTAGGTAGTATTTGTACGAATGCGGCGCCACGAGGCTTATGGTCTGTGAGGGGGAATGGCCTCGACACGTTGCAGGTGAGCGATGCACGGGGATTATATTCCTGGCCTCACTTGCCGCAGGGCGCGCCTACTTCACCGGCGCTAGCCAATCTCTGCGCCTATCGCGCGGACTGCCGATTGACCGGATTCGCGGAAGCGGCAGGTGCGGTTTACACGCGATATGCAGACGACATGGCGTTTTCGGGAGATGAGAAGTTCGAGAAATGTGTGGAGCGGTTCGCGATCCAAGCAGCTGCGATTTTGCTGGAGGAGGGTTTTGTCATCCATCATCGCAAGACACGCATTATGCGGCAAGGGGTGCGCCAGTACCTTGCCGGCCTCGTGACCAACACGCGAATCAACGTCCTGCGCGGAGACTTTGATCGATTGAAAGCGATCCTCACCAATTGCGTGCGCTACGGAGCGGAGAGCCAGAATCGTGAGTCGCACCGATCATTCCGATTGCACCTCGAAGGCAGGGTGGGATTTGTGGAAATGATGAACCCTGCAAAAGGAGCTCGACTACGAGCCATTTTCGAGCGAATACGATGGTAGCGGGACTTGAGAGCCATGTGAAGCAGAGCTGAGATAGGATATCGTTCTTCGAGGGTTGGAGCTGGATCAACCTGCATGAGGCGGCTGTTGAACGAATCATTCCTGATCTCAAAGCGAGGCCTGGGCGGCCGGAGACAGACAAACCAAAGAAGGGATAGGCAGCAATGCGGCGGCGAGAATTTTTAGAACTTTCATCTTGTGCGGTGATGGCGGCGGTGTGCAATCCGTTAAGGGTCGGCGCGGCGATGTCCGGCGACGAGAAGCAGCCGGTGTTTCCTAGCGGGGATGGGAAGTGGAGACGCACGTGGGATGCGGCAGTGGCGGCGCTGGCGGGGAATACGAAGCGGCTCAATCTCTTTGACAAGCCGGTTTTGATTGAGGGCGCGGAGTATCCGGGCATCTGGCTGGAGTGCGCACCGTTGGAAGGGCTGGTGTATGCAGGGCTCTCGGATTTTCTGCCGCAGGACGAGAAAGGGCCAAGCCCAGCGGCTGTGGCGCGCGCGAATCACATGGCGTTCTTCGCGTTGCAGCGGGAGGATGGGCAACTGCCCGCGTACATCTGGATGAAGGAGGCGGGGTTTGGGCAGATCCAGATGGTGGTTCCGATCGCGACGACGGCGTGGGAGCTGGCACAGGCAACGAAGGATGAGGAGTTGACGGCGAAGGCGTATGCGGCCTGCAGCCGCTGGGATGAGTGGCTGCGGCGGTATCGCGATACGCGGAAGACGGGGCTGGTGGAGGGATTCTGCTGCTATGACACGGGGCATGACAACAGCCCGCGGTGGAAAGGCATGCCCGATGCCTGTCCGCACGGCGATGCGCGCAAGTGTGCCCCGATCCGAGGGCTGCCACGGCTGTGTCCTGACCTGTCGGCTACCGTGTACGGCGGGCGTGTGGCCCTGGCGGCGATGGCGGAGGCGCTGGGCAAGAGGGCGGATGCGGAACGCTGGAGGGAAGACGCAGAAGCGATCCGGCTGCTGATTGTGAAGAAGCTCTACTGCGCGGAGGACGGAGCGTTTTACGATCTCGATGCGCAGAATCAGTTTGTAAAGGTGCGCGGGGATCTGATGTCGCGGGTGCTGGGGGAGCATGTGCTGAAGATGGAGGCGGCGGAGGACCGGAAGATTTTTGACGAGGTGTGGGCGCGGCAGATGCACAATCCGGCGGCATTCTGGACGGCGTATCCGTTTCCGTCGATCGCGCTGAACGATCCGGCGTTTGTGCGGCCGATTCCGCCGAATAGCTGGGGCGGCGCGGCACAGGCGCTGACGGCGCTGCGCGCGCCACGATGGATGGAACACTATGGCAAGAAGCGGGAACTGGTGACACTGATGCAGCAGTGGGTGACGGCGATCAATGCATCGGGAGAGAAGGCGGGGAATTTCTGGCAACAGATGAATCCGGAGACCGGAGAGTTTACGCAGGGAGAGTCAGGGGGCTACTCGCCTGCGGCGCTGGTGTATCTGGATTTTGTGCGGCGGCTGGGCGGGATATTTCTCGTGAGTTCCTGATGGCGCCGGGAAATGCAGGCGGCCTTCGGCTTCGCTGAGGATGGACTTTGGGGCTGATCGGCGGGAAGAGCAACCGCAGGTCCTTCGACTCGCTGCGCTCGCTCAGGATGACAGCCCTATTTGGTGCTCAGGATGACGTCTCATTTTTTTGCAACTCGCTTCGGAGACAGACCACCAGGTCTCCGGCCGTTGGAATTCGTGCTTTCCCACCCTTGCGGCAAGAGCAAAAACGCCGCAAGGATGGGGCACCCATTTTCGTGCGGAGTTGACATGGAGCGGGGTTAAGGGTCGTGGATTCCCAGGTCCCAGAATCGGGACCTGGGAATCCCAACTTTGAATGCCGGGTACGCAGTTTAGCGCGACTTGGAGACTTCTTCGACGGTGACGGGGTCGAGGAAGGGCATGCTGGCGCGGAGTCTTTTGCCTACGATCTCAATGGGATGTTTGGCTTCGGCTTCGCGGAAAGCAAGGAACTCCTTGCGGCCGGAGGCCTGATCGGCGAGGAAGCGCTTGGCAAATTCGCCATTCTGGATTTCAGTGAGGATCTGCTTCATGGCCTTGCGGCTTTCCTCGTTGATGACGCGCGGACCGCTGACGTAGTCGCCCCACTCGGCGGTGTCGGAGATGCTGTAGCGCATGTAGGCGAGGCCACCACGATAGATGAGGTCGACGATGAGCTTGAGCTCGTGGAGGCACTCAAAGTAAGCGCTCTCAGGCTGGTAGCCGGCCTCGACGAGGGTTTCAAAACCTGCCTTGACGAGAGCGCTGACGCCGCCGCAGAGCACGGTCTGCTCGCCGAAGAGATCCGTTTCGGTTTCTTCCTTGAAGGTGGTTTCAAGCACTCCGGCGCGGGTGCAGCCGATGCCCTTGAGATAGCTAAGGGTGAGGGCGTGGGCGTTGCCGGTGGCATCCTGCTCGACGGCGATGAGGCCGGGGGTTCCACCGCCCTCAATGAAGACCTCGCGCACGCGATGGCCGGGGGCTTTGGGCGCGGCCAGACCTACGTCGATGTCCTTGGCGGGAACGATGGTCTTGTAGTGAATGTTGAAGCCGTGGGCGAAGAGCAGCAGCTTGCCGGCAGAAAGGTGGGGGCCGATCTCCTCTGCATACAGCTTGGCCTGGGTCTGGTCGGGGGTGAGGATCATGACCACGTCGGCCCATGCGGTGACTGCGGCGACGGTATCCACTTCAAGGCCGGCTTTCTGAGCCTTGGCAATGGACTTGGAGTTAGGAGCAAGGCCCACCTTGACATGCACGCCCGAGTCCTTGAGGTTGAGGGAGTGGGCGTGGCCCTGAGAACCGTAGCCGATGATGGCTACCTTCTTGGCCTGGATGAGGGAAAGGTCGGCGTCGTGATCGTAATACGTCTTAGCCATGTTTTTCGATTTTTCCTTTTGATGCAGGGTTAATTTCTGATTGTGGTGCACCGGGCCGGTTGCTTGACCCGCAATGCGGTTAAATCTTCAAAGGCTGCGAAGGGCGTAAGAGTCTCCCCGAGCCTGGGATTACTTTCAAAGCCTGGTCGTGCTTCCTATGCCTTCACAAAGGTTGTGAGACTGCGTCGGCCGCGCTCGCGAAGCTGGCACTCTCGCAGCGTATCCGCGAGAGATTCAAGGTTAGGGACACCGTAAATCGAAAAATTCTCAAGCTCCGCATCCGAAGAGAACAGGTGCAAGGAGGCCTGGCCCAATAGCCGCATCCCAAGCGGCTTACGCAATTCGAAGTGGTCCACGCGAAACAGCTCCAGGGATTCCTGAACCTTTGACAGCAGGCCTCGCTCCATTTTGATCCGTTGCGTGGTGATTTCGTAATGGATGCTCAAACTCTTTGTGTAGAAGTACAAGCAAATGATGGCGCTGCAGGCCACGAAGAGAAGTGATGCATAAATGACGCCCTGGTCCGACTGCATAAAGTACCCAATCGCAAATGCAACGGCCATCACGATAAGAAAAGGTACGAATTGGCCGATGCTGTAGATGAGCGCCGGGCGCCCGGAGAACAGGTCTTTCTCGACTTCAAGCTCTCTGGCCGCCGCAAATGCCGACAGATCCGTGTTGCAGAAACGGCACTTGAGTGCAACGGCCTTGATGGTCTCTCCGCAGACTGGGCAGGCCTTGGTGTCTTCGTCCATGATCTCGATCCTTCCACGTCAGGGTAACAATCAAACTTACGCCAGACGATGTCGAACGACAACCCTACCTATTCCGATTCGATGGATGCGCTTTCTTCCGCGGCGCCTGCAAGCTCGTCATCGGGCAGAGACTTTTCGCCCGGGTCGGCTCCCAAGGCGCGCAGCACGCCGCTGGTGTGATGGCCGCGGCGCATGGTCATCTTGCCGCTGCGGCAGATTTCGAGTATGCGGCTGTCGCTCTCGTTGAGCACCTGAATCAGCCCTTCGATCTTGCTTTCGACGCCGGTCATCTCAATCATCAGCGACTCCGCCGTGAGGTCGACGATGCGGGCGCGAAAGACTTCGACGAGTTCAAAGATGGCGGAGCGGGTGTGCTTGGTAGCCGCTACTTTGATGAGGGCCAGTTCGCGGGTGACCGAGGGAGCGCCGGCGATGTCATCCACATCGACCACGTTTTCAAGCTTGAACAGGCTGGCGCGGATGCGGTGACCGGCTTCAGCGGAGGCGTCGCACACCATGGTCATGCGCGAGAAGCCGTTGCGCTCGCTGTGGCCGACGGTGAGGGAATGGATGTTGATGTTGAGACGGCGAAAGAGCGAGGCCACGCGCGTGAGCACGCCGGGCCGGTCTTCAACGTATGCGACGAACGTGTGGAGCATAAAAGCCTCGTAAGCTAACAGTGAACAGCTAACAGCTAACAGCTAACAGTGAACAGCGGTCTTACTTGTCGTCCGGGGACTCCAGGAGCGGGTCGTTGTCGGGACGGCGGATCATTTCGTGCAATGCGGAGCCGACGGGAATCATCGGATAGACCGAGTCTTCTTTTTCGACTAGAAAGTTGATCAGGAAAGCGCCTGGGGCGGAGCGTGCTTCGTTTACGGCGTCAGCCACTTCGGCGCGGGTGCGGACAGCGCGGCCACGGATTCCGTGGGCGTCGGCCAGCTTGACGAAATCGGGACTGACCAGGGGCGTTGACTCGTAGTTACGCTCATAGAAGAACTCCTGCCACTGGCGGACCATGCCGAGGTAGCCGTTGTTGATGATGGCGATGTTGATCTTGATTTTTTCCTGGGCGATGGTGGAGAGTTCGGCGGAGGTCATCTGGAAGCCGCCGTCACCGGCGATGACCCAGACTTCCTTATCGGGGCAGGCGAACTTGGCTCCGATGGCGGCGGGCAGCGCGAAGCCCATGGTTCCGAGGCCACCGGAGGTGATGAGGGTGCGCGGGTGTTCATGATGGAAGTACTGCGCTTCCCACATCTGGTGCTGGCCCACGTCGGTGACCACGATGGCTTTGCCCTCGGTGATGCGCCATAGGTCGTGCACCACATGCGCCGCCCAGAGGTGACCGGAATCGGGCAGGTTCTTGATATCGCGTACGGCGACGGCGCCTTTGCTGGCTTCAATGGTCTTGATCCAGGCCGATCCATCACGGCCGGGAATGCGGGGCAGCAGCTCTTCCAACACCGCGCGCAAATCGCCGACCAGCGCAACGTCGACCTTGACGTTCTTGTTGATCTCGGCGGGGTCGACCTCGATGTGAATCTTTTTCGCCTTGGGGGCGTAGGTGGCCAGGGTGCCTGTGACGCGGTCGTCAAAGCGCATGCCGCAGGCGATGAGCAGATCGGACTCCTGAATTGCGTGGTTGACCCAGGATTCGCCGTGCATGCCCATCATGCCCAGATTGAGCGGGTGCGAGGCAGGGAAGCCGCCCAGGCCGAGCAAGGTGAGAGCGACGGGGATTTGAGCGCGCTCCGCCAGCGTGCGCAGCTGCTCCATGGCTTCAGACTCGGTGACGCCGTGGCCGGCAAGAATAACGGGGCGCTTGGAATGGCGGATGAGGTCAGCGGCTTGCGCCAAGCCGGATTCCTCGACGCGCAGCATGGGATGAGGACGATAGGGACGCGGCTTGGCGGCAGCAAAGTCAAAGATCGCCGTGCCCTGCTGCGCGTCCTTGGTGATATCGACGAGCACCGGGCCAGGGCGGCCGGAGCGGGCGATCTGGAATGCGCTGCGAATGGCGGGCGCAATATCCTCAGTGCGAAAGATGAGGAAGTTGTGCTTGGTGACGGGCAGCGTGATGCCGGTGATGTCCACTTCCTGAAACGCGTCCGTGCCCAGGACCTTGCTGGAGACGTTGCCGGTGATGCAGACGAGTGGTATGGAGTCCAACATGGCCGTGGCAATGCCGGTGACCAGGTTGGTGGCGCCGGGACCGCTGGTGGCGATAGCCACGCCCACTTTGCCGGAGGCGCGCGCGTAGCCGTCGGCCATGTGCGCGGCGCCCTGTTCATGGCGCACCAGGGTGTGGTGAATGGGGAACTTGCGCAGCGCATCATAGACCGGCAGGATGGCGCCGCCGGGATACCCGAAGACGTCCGTGACGCCCTCGCCCACCAGCGTGGCCCATACAATTTCAGCACCGGTGAGGCGGGTGGGGGTGGTCAGGTGCTCATGCGCTGCTTGTGCGGTTGCGTCAGTTCCCATGTAGGACTCCTTGGTTAGAGATCAGAGATCAGGTCTTAGGTGGTTGCGCCTTCTGAGGCGCTGGTTACGCGGTCGACATACTTGCGGAAGACGCCCGCGGGCCAGCGCAGTGCAGGCGGGGCGAAGTTCTTGAGGCGCGCGGCCATCTCCGCGTCGCTGATCTCAAGGGTCAGCTTGCGGTTGGGAATGTCGAACTCGATGATGTCGCCTTCGCGGACGGCGGCGATGGGTCCGCCGACGAAAGCCTCAGGAGCGACGTGGCCGGCAGTGAAGCCGCGCGTGGCGCCGGAGAAGCGGCCATCGGTGAGCAGGGCCACGTGGGCGCTGAGTTCGGCGTTGGAAGAGATGGCGGCGGTAACTTGCAGCATTTCTCTCATGCCGGGTCCGCCCTTGGGGCCTTCATAGCGAATGACGACAACGTCACCGGGACGAATCTTGCCGGCCTGCACGGCGGCGAAACAGGACTCTTCCGTATCGAAAACGCGCGCAGGGCCGCGATGTTGCGTGCGGTCGGCGGCAGCGATCTTCATCACGCAGCCTTCGGGTGCAAGGTTGCCCTTGAGAATGACAAGGCCGCCGTTGGGCTTGATGGGCTTCTCAAAGGCGTGGATAACGACCTGGCCGGGTGTCTCCTGTGCGAGGGCTGCTTCCTGGGCGAGGGTCTTGCCGCTGATGGTGAGTGTGGAGCCGTCGGCGTAACCTGCGTCGATGAGGCGCTTGGCCAGCAGGCGCGAGCCGCCGGCTTCCTGGTAGTGCCAAGCCATGTACTTGCCTGCCGGGACGAGATCGCAGATGTAAGGGGTGCGCTTGCTGATGGCGTCAAAGTCGTCGATGGAAAGGGGGATGCCCATTTCACGTGCGATGGCCAGGAGATGCAGGACCGCGTTGGTGGAACCGCCGCTGGCGGCAACGCTGGCGATGGTGTTCTCAAGGGATTTGCGGGTGATGATCTGCGAGGGGCGGCGATTGGCGCGGACTGCGTCCATGAGAATGTGGCCGGCCTCGCGGGTGGCGGCATACTTGTCTGGCGAAGTGGCGGGAACGCCGGAGAGTTGGGCGGGCGAGATGCCGAGGATTTCCGCGGACATGGCCATGGTGTTGGCGGTGAACTGGCCGCCACAGGCACCGGCGCCGGGACAGGCGTTGGCCTCAAGAGCTTCAAGCGCGGCCTCGTCGATGCGGCCGGCAGCGAAGGAGCCGATGCCCTCAAAGACATTCTGGATGGTGATGTCGACGCCGTTCAACTTGCCGGGCGCGATAGATCCGCCGTAAAGCATGAGGCCGGGAATGTCGAGACGGCAGAGAGCCATGATGATGCCGGGCATGTTCTTGTCGCAGCCGCCGATGCCGACGAGGCCGTCAAAAAGATTGCCGCGGGCAACGAGTTCGATGGAGTCGGCGATGACTTCGCGGGAGACCAGCGAGGCCTTCATGCCCTGCGTGCCCATGGTGATGCCGTCGGAGATGGTGACGGTGTTGAACTCCATGGGCGTGCCGCCCGCTTCACGGATGCCTTCTTTGAGGGCAGCGGCGATTTCGTGCAGGTGCACATTGCAGGTGCCAATCTCGGTCCAGGTGTTGGCGATGCCGATGATGGGCTTCTGCAGGTCTTCTTTGCTGTAGCCGACGCCGCGCAAATAAGAACGCGCGGCGGCGCGGTCGGGACCTTCAGTCAACGGAATGCTTTGGCGTTTGCCTTCGATGGTCATTTGCTCTCTTTGTTTGCTAGCCACTAGCTCTTAGCTTCTAGCTCGTTCGTGCTGCGGCTTGAGTTCTGTGCTTTCCCCTTTCCGCAAAGAACGCGGAAAGGATGGGGCACCCATTGTTCCTGTTGTCCAAGGTCTCAATTTTGAAATCTTGTTCGTACTTTCCCAGGTCTGAAAATCCAGACCTGGGGCACCCAGTGGTCATAAACCTGTTTACTTTGCCTTCAGCCAATTGGCCTGGTCGTGGTTTGCTTCGAACTTGTCGAGCGCTGCCTGGTGGCGCAGGGTGAGGCCGATATCGTCGAGGCCCTCAATGAGACAGAACTTGCGGAACGGGTCCACCTCGAAGGCGGCGTGAAATCCGCGGCTGTCAGTAACCGTCTGGTTTTCAAGCGAGACAGTGAGTTGATAGCTGGGAATTGTCTTCGCGTTGTGGAGAAGCTCGGCGACCTGTTCTTCGCTGAGACGAACGAGCACGATGCCATTCTTGCCGGCGTTGGAAAAGAAGATGTCAGCAAAAGTGGGCGCGATGACGGCGCGGAAGCCGAAGTCGCTAAGGGCCCAGGCGGCGTGTTCGCGGCTTGAACCACAGGCGAAGTTCTTGCCGGCGATAAGTATTTGAGCGCCTTGGTACCGTGGGTCGTTGAGGACGAAGGCGGGGTCCGGGTCGCCGGACGGGGTGCGGCGCCAGTCGAAGAAAAGGAACTCGCCGTAGCCGGTGCGCTCGATGCGCTTCAAGAACTGCTTGGGAATGATCTGGTCAGTATCGACGTTGGTGCGGTCGAGAGGCGCGGCCAGGGCGGTGACGGTGCGAAAGGGTTGCATCAGGCCTTCCCTCCATGGAGTGCGGGCTCAAGGACGATTTCGTTCGTGAGCCAGTTGCGAATGTCGACGAAGTGGCCGGCAATGGCGGCTGCGGCGGCCATCTCGGGACTGACGAGGTGGGTGCGTCCGCCTCGCCCCTGGCGGCCTTCGAAGTTGCGGTTACTGGTGGAGGCGCAACGCTCACCGGGAGAAAGAATGTCGGGGTTCATGCCCAGGCACATGGAGCAGCCAGGCTCGCGCCAGTCGAAGCCAGCCTCGCGGAAGATACGGTCGAGGCCTTCCTGCTCGGCTTGCGCCTTGACGGCCTGGGAGCCGGGAACGACCATGGCGCTGACGTGGGTGGAGACCTTGTAGCCAGCGGCGATGCGGGCGGCGGCGCGCAGATCTTCAATGCGCGAGTTGGTGCAGGAGCCAATGAAGACGCGGTCAATCTCAATTGCATCGAGCCGGGTTTTGGGCTGCAGCCCCATATACTCCAATGCGCGCTCAAGCGACTTGCGCTCCTGTTCGCTGGAGGCGGCGGCGGGATCGGGCACCGCAGAAGTGATGGGCGCAACCATGCCGGGACTGGTGCCCCAACTGACATAGGGAACCAGGGTGGCGGCGTCGATGACCAGTTCGCGATCAAACTTTGCGCCGGGATCGGAGGGGAGCTTTCTCCACTCTTCCACTGCACGTTCCCACTCTTCACCCTTTGGACTGAATCTGCGGCCTTGCAAGTAAGCAAATGTTTTTTCATCGGGAGCGATCATGCCTGCGCGCGCGCCGGCTTCGATGCTCATGTTGCAGACGGTCATGCGGCCTTCCACAGAAAGAGCGCGAATGGCGGAACCGGCGTATTCGACCACGCAGCCGGTGGCTCCATCCGTGCCGATCTGGCCGATGATGGCGAGGATGATGTCCTTCGCAGTGACGCCGCGGGGCAGTTCGCCTTCAACGGATATGCGAAAGGTTTTGGGCTTGGATTGCGGCAGGGTCTGGGTGGCAAGCACATGCTCCACTTCGCTGGTGCCGATGCCGAAGGCCAGAGCTCCGAAAGCGCCATGGGTGGAAGTGTGCGAATCGCCGCAGACAATGGTCATGCCCGGCTTGGTGATGCCCAGCTCGGGGCCGATGACGTGCACGATGCCCTGTTCGCGCGAATCGACGTCGTAGAGCTCGATGCCGAATTCGGCGCAGTTGGCGCGCAGGGTAGCGATTTGCGTGGCCGCGATCTGATCGACAATGTGGAGGCGGCCCTCGATGGTGGTGGGCACGTTGTGGTCCACGGTGGCGATGGAGCGGTCGGGACGGCGGACTTTGCGGCCGGCCAGACGGAGGCCCTCAAAAGCCTGCGGCGAGGTGACCTCGTGGAGCAACTGAAGGTCGATGTAGAGCAACGTGGGCTCGCCCTGAGGCTCGACGACGACGTGCTGCTGCCAGACTTTTTCAAATAGCGTTTTTGGTTCGGAAATCATTGAACTCCTTGAAACAGCTAACAGGTAACAGCTCACAGCTCACAGCTCACAGCTCACAGCTAACAGCTAACAGGTAACAGCTCACAGGTTGAAACCTTTGATCGAGGGTGCTTCGTGTTTTCCTACCCTTCCGCAAAAAAAACGCGGCATGGATGGGGCACCCATTTTTCTTGTTCTCCAAGATCTCGAAAGCTGGACCTTGTTCTTCCTTTCCCAAGTCTCAAAAGCGAGACTTGGGGCACCCATCGTTATGCGTTTACTAGCTGAGTTTTTACGGTTTCGCGGACTTTGGCGCCCATCTGCGTGGTGGAAAGTACGGTGAGACCCTGAGGGTTGTTGCGAGCCAGGTCAGGAGTGCGGAAGCCTTGTTCGAGCACCTTGCGCACAGACATCTCAACTGCCGCTGCTTCAGCTTCAAGGCCGGCGGAATGGCGCAGAATGAGCGCGGCGGTGAGGATGGCGCCGAGCGGATTGGCCAGGCCTTTGCCAGCAATGTCGGGAGCGGAGCCGTGGACAGGCTCATAGAGATTAACCTTGCCGCCGATGGTGGCCGAAGGTAGCATGCCCAGCGAACCGGTGATGACCGCGGACTCGTCAGTGAGAATGTCGCCGAAGAGATTCTCGGTGAGGACTACGTCGTAGTTGCGCGGCTGGTTCATCAGGTGCATGGACATGGCGTCGACGTATTGGTGCTCCACGGTGACGCCGGGAAACTCTGCGGCCACTTCGTTCACGGTGGCGCGCCAGAGTTGGGACACTTCGAGAACATTGGCCTTGTCGACGCTAGTGAGCTTGTTGCGGCGTTTAGTGGCCAACTGGAAAGCGACGCGAGCCACGCGCGCCACTTCATCGCGGGTGTAGCGCATGGTGTTCCAGGCTTCGCCGCCCGCGCGATTCCACTGGCGGGGCTGGCCAAAGTAGAGGCCGCCGAGCAGTTCGCGCACAAAAAGAATGTCGGCACCGTCGATAATTTCAGGGCGGAGCGGGCTGTTGACGGCGAGTTCTTTGAATGCGAAGGCGGGGCGCAGGTTGGCGAATCCGCCGAGGGCAGCGCGGATCTGGAGCAGGCCGGCCTCGGGACGTTTGTCGGGAGGCAGTGAATTGAACTCGTTGCCGCCCACCGCGCCGAGCAGCACGGCATCGGAGTCCAGCGCGGCGGCAAGCGTATCCGCGGGCAGGGGCGTGCCGTCCTGAACTATGGCTACGCCACCGATGCGGCGCTCTGCGAAAGTAAATTCGTGACCGCCCAATGTGGCGGTTTCCTTGAGGACAGCGACCGCTTCGTTGGTGACTTCAGGGCCGATGCCGTCGCCGGCGACTACGAGAATCTTCAGCTTCATGCTTCTCCAGAGTGCAGTGGTCAGTGGTCAGTTGCCTGCTCTTTGCCGACGGGATGGAGCACTCGTCTTCAATCCAGTTCAGAGACCGGCTCAGGACGACGCTCGCGAATGAGATCGGGAAGGATGCCGATGAGGTCCTGGTCGTAGATGTTCTTCTTGCGATCGGCGAGGGCCACAAAGCGGTAATAAGTCTGCTGCAGTTCCTCGCGGCTGAGGGTGAATCCGAGTTGCTCGAGGCGATGGCGCAGGGCGGCGCGGCCGGAGTGCTTGCCTAGCACCAGATGCGTATGGGCGACGCCGACCAGGGCGGGCGTCATGATCTCATAGCAGAGCGGGTTTGCGAGCATACCGTGCTGATGGATTCCAGACTCGTGCGCAAAGGCGTTAGCGCCCACTACGGCTTTATTGGGCGAGGGCTTGAAGGTGATGATCTGGCCCAGCACCTGGCTGGCGGGATAGAGGTTTTCAAGCTTGATGCTGGAGGTAGCGCCATAGCGATCAGCGCGCACGTAGAGGGCGGCGGCAATCTCTTCGAGGGCCGCGTTGCCGGCGCGTTCGCCGATGCCGTTGATGGTGCACTCCACCTGGCGGGCGCCGGCATCGATGGCGGCGAGGGAGTTGGCCACGGCCAAACCCAGGTCGTCGTGGCAGTGCGAGGAGAGCACGACGCCCTCGGCATCGATGGCCGGGACACGTTCGCGGACTTCGCGGAACATCTGGGCGTATTCCTCGGGTGTGGAGTAGCCCACGGTGTCGGGCATATTGATGGTGGTGGCGCCGGCTTCGACGGCTATGCGCACCATTTCGACCAGGTAGTCGCGCTCGGAACGGGTGGCATCCTCGGGTGAGAACTCGACATCGTCCACCAGCGAGCGGGCCAGGCGGACGGACTCACCGGTGAGGTCGAGCGCCTGCTGGCGGCTGATTTTGAGCTTGTACTCGAGGTGCAAGTCGCTGGAGGCCAGAAAAACGTGGATGCGGGAGCGGTCGGCAAATTGCAGGGCGCGCGCCGCCATCTCGATGTCCTCGCTCTTGGCGCGGGCCAGTGAGGCGATGCGGGGCTTGCGGATGGCCTGGGTAATGGTGGAGATGGCCGCGAAGTCGCCCTCTGAGGCCATGGCGAAACCGGCCTCAATGATGTCTACGCCCAGATCCTCAAGGGCGTGAGCCATGGTGAGCTTTTCCTGCGTGGTCATGCTGCAGCCGGGAGACTGCTCGCCGTCGCGCAACGTGGTGTCGAAGAAGACTACGTGATCTGAAGTCATTGAATAGCCTGCCAAGGGGAGCGTTTGCCAACGCTACAAGTTTCTCGCATCGGGGTGCTATAACGCAAAGTTATTCTTTTTGGGGAGTCGATTAGAATTGCTTATAAGGCAGAGATCAGAGAACAGAGATCAGAGAACAGAGATGAAGGGCTAGAGAATATTCGGGGGTGGGGATGGAACTGAATCAACTGGAGACTTTTCTGGCGGTGGCGGAGGAACGCAGCTTCTCGCGCGCGGCGCTGCGGCTGCATCGAACCCAGCCGGCGGTGAGCCAGGTGATTCGCAAGCTTGAGGCTGCGGTGGGTGAAACGCTCTTTGACCGGGCGGCGCGTGATGGGTCGCTGACTGCGGCCGGAACCCTGCTGCGGGACTATGCGCTGCGCCTGCTGGCCTTGCGCCGCGAGGCCGCCAGCGCCCTGGACGAGCTAAAGAGCCTGGAGCGCGGGCAACTGCAACTGGCGGCCAACGAATACACCTGCATGTACCTGCTGCCTGCCATTGACCAGTTCCGGCGGGAGTTTCCGCACGTGAATGTGATTGTGCACCGGATGCTGGCCAGCCGCATCCCGGAGGAACTGAACCTGCGCACGTTTGAGATGGGAGTGATTTCGTTCCGCCCCGACCCTGCTCATTTTCGCAGCATTGCGGTGTATGGCGACAGCCTGGCGCTAATCGTGAGCCCGAGCCATCACTTGGCCGGGGCTGGGCACGTCTCTATCAACGACCTGGGCAAGGAGAATTTTATTGCGCATCATGTAACTTCTCCGCTGCGGCGCAAGGTGATTGAGACCTTTCAGCGCTACCGGACACCCTTGAACATGGGCATCGAGTTGCCCACCATCGAAGCCATCAAGCGGTTTGTGGCTATGGGCAACGGGGTGGCCTTGGTGCCGCACCTCACGGTGGCACGAGAGTTAGAGACCGGGGACCTGGTGCGGGTGAAGGTGGACGAGTTGGAGTTGAAACGGGTGCTGCGGCTGGTGCACAGACGGCAGGCCACGCTCTCCTATGCGGCAACCGCGTTTCTGCGCACCGTGCGGTCGATGGCGCAGGAGCAGGGGCCACCGTTCTACTACCACGTGGAGCGCACAGCGTAATTTCTTTGCCTCAGGAGCAGATTCGAGCCGCAGGTGAGTGCGAAGCCCCAGTGCGGGAGAGCCGGTGGGGGAGCGTTGCGCGGAGCAAAGACGCCTAAATGTCTGCGGCTGCGTCTATTGTTTGAGATCAATCCGAGGCAACCCCCTTTTCACCGATAACCGTTCCGGCCATTTACAATGCTGAGAGCGGGGCCCGGTTCGGACCGGAGCACCGGAATCGATAAGCTGGTTGCCAGCCGGATGGTTGCGCAGTCATGAGGTTCCAGACCGAATGAAGAAGATCGCCTTTATTGCATTCCTGCTGGCCGTGTGTGTGGCCGCAGGCCGCGCTCAGGAGAGCAGGCAGGATATCAGTCTCAGCGGAACGGCCATTATTGAGCCGTTCATTGCGTCATCTACCGACGTTCAGGTCCACTCCAACTATGGGCTAGGCGCATTGGCCAGTTACCGGTTCATGCTCACGCCCTCAAGCGCCCTGGAAGCCAACTATGGCATTACCTATCAGAACACCATCCGTTACATCATCAGCAACACTAACAACTACAACGTCTTGACCCGTAACCAGGAAATCTCCGCCGCCTACGTGCGCAGCTTCACCTACCGCAAGTTCAATCCGTTTCTCGAGGCAGGACCGGGTGTGATGGTCTTCCTTCCCATCCGCAATTCGGGCACTACGAACATCGATGTGAAGCAGGAGATGGGCATTGGTGGAATGTATGGCGCCGGATTTGCGTATGAAATCAGCCCCAGCTTCGACATTCGCACGGAATACAGGGGCTTTGTAACTAAGGTGCCGATGTTTGGCGATACGCTTCTGGATACCAAGAGGTGGTACAACGTTTTCAACCCCACGGTAGGCGTGGCGTATCACTTCTAGGACCACAGATGTAATTGCTTCCTGGCCCATGAAGGCAGCAAAGGCCGGCCCCAAAGGCCCTGAAAATTAGCACCCATTCCGGGGGCTTCCGCCCCCGGGCTCCCTCCGTGACGCGTTTTTGAGCAGCCCCGGATAAGAAACAGGATGAGAATTGACCGATGGTTGGCCTTTGTGGCCGCCCACCCATCGAGCAAAAAGGCGCTCGATGGATGGGCACAGTTTCATCTTCCGTGGGTGGGCTTTGGCCGGTGAGAGACTATAGCCGAGCTTCCCTGTAGCGCCCTAGTTCTTTCAGCATGGCGCAATGTGGATGGAGCGCCTGAAGCACGCGCGCGCTGTCTTCCGGCGAGTGGACCTGGTAGTCCACATAGAAGATGTACTCCCATGGCTTGCCGTGCACGGGGCGGGACTCGATTTTGGTGAGGTTGGTGCCGATGGCGGAGAACTCAGAGAGCGCGGCCACCAGCGTACCGGGACGGTTTTCAACCGAAAACGCGAGGCTGATCTTGTTGGAAGCGGCATCGATGACGGAATCCGCGGTACGGCGCACCAGGAAGAAGCGGGTATAGTTTTCAGGGTTGTCTTCGATATTGGCCTGGAGAATGTTGGCACCGTAGAAGTGAGCCGCTGCCTGGCTGGCGATGGCCGCGGCGTGACGGTCACGCAATTCGACCAATTGTTTCACGCTCCCCGCAGTGTCGTAGAAGGCGCAGGCCTCCATTTTGGGATGCGCGGCCAGAAAGCGCCGGCACTGAGCCAGAGCGACGGGATGGGAAAACACCCGATCAATGTCGCCGATGGCCGATCCGGAGACGGCGATGAGGTTGTGGCGGATACGCAGCAGCGTCTCCCGCTCCACCTTCACATCGTGGGCCAGGAGCAGGTCAAAGTGCTCTGAGACGGAGCCGGCCAGACTGTTCTCAATGGGGATGACCGCGGAGTCCACAGTTCCCTTGGCCAATGCCGCAAAGACGTCGGCTGAAAGCGCAATGGGGACGATCTGTGCGCCGGGGACAAGTTTAATGGCAGCTTCGTGACTGAAGGAACCCGGTTCTCCCTGGATGGCAATCTTCATGCCGGTGGCCGTTTCTGCTGGCGCCTGGCTGCGGGCTGAAGCTTCAGGGGCCTGCTGCGTGGACTGCTTTCCGGCACCATACCACGGGTCGCCGGAAGAATGTTTTGAGCCGGGCTGAGAAGACATACGATTCACCTCCGCAACCATAGGTCGGTGGCCACAAAAGCCAGGAAGACCATGGCAATGACGCCATTCATGGTAAAGAATGCGGCGTTGAGGCGGCGCAGGTCGCGGGGCGACACCAGGGAGTGTTCGTAGGCCAACAGCAGGCCCGCAGCGGCGATACCCAGCCAACCAGCCACGCCAAACTGGAAGAGGAGCCCGAACCAAAGCAGCAGGCCAAGCATGGCAAGGTGCATCAGGCGCGCGGCCAGGAATGCAGCCGGTATGCCGACGGCCTGGGGCAAGCTGTGCAAACCGGCAGCGCGATCGTGCTCAGAATCCTGGCAGGAGTAGAGCACATCGAAGCCGCCTGCCCAAAGCGTTACAGCAGCAGTCAGCACCAGAATGCGAGGGTCGAGGCTGCCGCGCACGGCAATCCAGGCCGCCGAGGGAGCCAGGCCCAGGGCGAGGCCCAACACCAGGTGCGACCAGCGCGTGAGGCGCTTCATGTAGCTATAGCCCAACAGCACCAGCAACACAATCGGCGACAGGTAAAGCGTGAGCCGGTTGAGTTCGGCAGAAGCCATCACGAATGCGAGTGCCATGACCACAGTGAAGCCGAGAACGAACTGGCGCGAGAGCAATCCGGCTGGAATGGCGCGGGCACGGGTACGGGGATTAGCGGCGTCGAGGTCAGCGTCGGCCCAGCGGTTGAAGGCCATGGCGCAGGAGCGCGCTGTGACCATGGCCACCAGAATCCAGAACAGGGTGCGCAAGGCAGGCAGGCCGCGGGCGGCGAGCAAGGTGGCGGTGAGGGCAAATGGGAGCGCGAAGATGGAGTGCTCCCACTTGATCATCTCCAGCGTAGTGCGCGTCTTGGACAACATGCCTGGCATCTGCAAACCCTATTTGGCAGTGTAATTGAGCTGGGAAGGGGCAAGAATGGAACGCAGGCGCACAGAGACGGGGTACGGCTGGCCCGGCGGCGGAGTTGGACTTCTTCGACGCCGGGTGTAGCTTGTTCTGTGGTCCCACGGAGGGAAGAAATCGCGATGAAAAGGTCTGAAATCAACCGGTCCATTGCTGAAGCCGCAGCGTTCTTTGCGGAGAACCGCTTCATGCTGCCACCGTACGCGAAATGGACGCCGGATAACTGGAAACAGAGCGGCAGCGAAGCCGATGAGCTGCGCGCGCAGAAGCTGGGCTGGGATGTGACGGATTTCAACTCAGGGAATTTTGCGGCGGTGGGCCTGACGCTGTTTACGCTGCGCAACGGGCTGGTCGGCGGCAAAGCGGCCAAGGTCTATGCCGAGAAGATCATGTTCGTGGGCCAGAACCAGGTGACTCCTATGCACTACCATGCACGCAAGACGGAAGACATCATCAACCGCGGCGGGAAAGGGACAGGACGCCTGGCGGTGCAACTCTGCAATTCGAGCGAAGAGGGCGGGCTTGCGGAAGGCGTAGTGACGGTGACCTGCGACGGAATACAGCGCCAGGTGGAAGCCGGAGGCGCGGTAATCCTGGGTCCGGGCGAGTCGATCACGCTCACTCCGCATCTGTACCACACGTTCTATGCGGTGGATGGAAGGGGACTGATCGGGGAAGTTTCGTCGGTCAACGATGACGATATAGACAACTTTTTCCTGGAGCCGCTGCCCCGGTATCCCGCGATTGTTGAGGACGAGCCTGCGGTGCGTTTGCTGTGCACCGAGTACGAGGGATTTACGGCGGAGTGAACCCGCAGTTGAGCGGCGAAACTCCTGCCTTCGGGCATCGCGCCGGTGCCAGATGCACGGTGCTTTACGCGCCGGCTTCGGCTTGCTCGACGGTGGCGACGAGGGGAAGGACGGTATCGACCTTGGTGATCTTAAAGAGGTCAAGGACACGGCTGTTGGAGCCGGCGACGATGAGCCGCACACCCCGGGTCTGGCAATGGACGTAGTGATTCATCAAGAGGCCCATACCTGCCGAATCCATGTAGGGGACGCCGCTGAGATCGAAGATGGTGACGCGCGGCGCCGGAGTGCTGCGTAGCTCCGACTGGAACTCGAACATATTACGCAGGGTAAGGGGGCCGGAAAGAGCGTAGATGAGGATATCGGGAGTCTTGCCTTCTTTGCGGTCAATCGACAGGGGCGCGTCAGTGAGCATGGCTAGATAAGTGTAAGGAATAAAACGGACTCTTTGATTACAGTTGTGTGAATGTCGTGGGGTTGCGGCGAGTTAGCGAGATACACGTAAAGTCAGATTGAGATTTGTGGTTTCCCACCCATTCCGCAAAGAGTCACCCCACGGACGAAGACCTGTCCGCGGGGACCCCGACAGAACGCGGAATGGGTGGGGCGCCCGGGTGCGAAGAAATGGGCCGCGGGGTTGCGGTTTACTTTTGCGCCTCGCCGGGCTGGTTGGCGACCTGCAGGTAGTTTTTCACGCTGAAGACGCCGGGGACGCCGTTGGCGCGCAGAAAGGCCGTTTCCTTGTCAGCCTGTGAGTCGACCATGCCATACAACTCCACGTTGCCGTTCTGCACCGAGATGCGGATCGGGTTGGCTGGGTCGATAGCGTACTTGTTGAGCGATGGGTAGCCATATACGGCACGAGCAACCTGCATCCGGGTGCGGTCGTCCATCATGGAGACAGGGTCGACCTCGATCTCGCCGATCACGTCCTTCACGCCGGGATAGGTGCTTACCAGGGCCATGGCGGAGTCCTTGTCCACATCAGTGCGGGCATGGCCGGCCAGAGTGACAACACCGTTTTCGACGCTCACGGTGATAGCGTTGAAGGCGTTGCCGTAACCTACGCGGTCATACTGGAGCTTCTCAACCAGTTTGGCCTGGAGTTCGCTGTCGGGAACCGTGGGGCCGCCGACCTCGATGAGGTTGCGCACCGCTGTCACTCCCTTGGCATGGCGTACGCGCTTGTCGGCGTCGGCCTTGTATTCATAAAGGTTGACACTGCCGGTCAAGGTGGCAATGCCGTTCTCCACGTTGACCTTTACATCTTTGAACTGCGATTTATCCAGCCGTTTCGCGGCCTCATTGGCCGCGGGGCTGTCCTGCTGCCCCACAGCGATTGCGCCGGAATTCCTTGCCGCCATTGAGACGCGGGGAAGGCAAAGGAGGGATCCGGCGAGCATGACCGCCAGGACAGTTCCTGGTGTAAGACGCATCGTCCTTGTCATTTTTGACTCCTCCTTAAAACATTGAGATGCGGCCCCACGATTTGCACAGTATTCAAAGGCCTTAGAGCTGGAACCTTGACTACCCGGACGCGCCCGTGGGGCTCGATCCTCGTCGCTATAGACTCCCAAGTTCAGGAAAAGTTTCGGAACTTAAGACAGCCGATACGATGCAGGGAAAAGCCGCAAAGGTTGCGCGCGAGAAATCATCCTTCGAGAAATGAAGAGCAGGGCCGCTAGTGTTAGCGATAACGGCGGGTGGCCTTGATGACCATGGAAAACACGCCCGACTCGTCGCGCGTGACCAACAGGGATACGTGCCGGTTGATGGCGATTTCAGCCTGCAGCAACTGCTGCGCGGTGGTGTTCACGTTGGTGGCGTAAGTGAGAGTGAGATTTCTGCCCAGTTGCTCATCAACGGTGATGCGGGTAGTGGAATTGCCCAGCGCGCCCAGGTAGCTGGGGTCGACCTTCACCGAGCCAGCGCCAAAGAGCTTTTGCACGCGGCTGCTGACGGTGGCGTTGAGAGCTCCGCCGAGCAGGGCATCGGTGGCGGGGTTGTTGGCGATCTGTTCCTGCTGCTGGGTGTAAATGCCGCGCTCGTTCTGGGTGCGTCCCAGAGCCAATAAAGCCACCACGTCGGCTTCGGGCAGGGGTGGATCGCTGCGGTAGCTGACCGCCATTTTGTCGAGGGTGCCGTGCAGGCCGAGTGTGATGTCGTAGTCCTCGACACGAGCAGTGGCGTTGAGGTCAAGAGAAGGCTCGATGCGGACGGGGTTGGTGAATGTAATGTCGCCGCGCTGCAGATCGTAGCGGGTTCCAGCGATGGTGGCGCTGCCTTCGGTGATGGAGATGCGGCCGAGCAGCGAAGGCGTGGCCAGAGTGCCGCGCAAGCGCAGGTCCACGTCGCCGGCGAGCTTGGCATAGGCATTCTGGAAATTCAACTGCGGCGAAGAGAGAATCCGCACGTCGAGGCGGATGTGGTTGGAAGGAGCGTCGGGCGGGGCGACGGGCTGCACCTTGCCGGCCAGAGTGGTCAGGTTGGCGATGTCGAGGTCAGGACTGACGGAGAAACGCGTGAGCAGCACGCCACCGCTAAGCAGAAGGCTGTTTTGCGACCCCTGTAAGCGGAGTGTAGCGTCAGCCAGCGAACTGACCCCGGGGGGATAACGAATGCGAATTCCCTTGCCGGTAACGGACAAGTCGGCAAAGATGCCGCGCTGGTAGGCCAGGTAGCCGGAAACGCTTAGCTGCCCGCCGCCGGTGGTTGCAGTCAGCGAACGGACTTCGAGCCGGTTCTGATTGAACTCCAGCGAACCATGCAGCTGGCTGAGACTGTTGGGCAGGTCTTCGAGGGCCAGCGATGCGTTCTGAAAGTCGATGCGGCCACTGAGGCCGGGGTTGTCGAGAGGGCCGTGTGCCTCCACTTGGAAGGTTGTGATGCCACCGGCGGTGAGGTCGGGGTCGAGGGTCTCGGCCAGCTTCAGATTGATTGAGCCGCTGGCAGCGACGTCGAGCTGACGCTTGCCATTGATGGCCAGGTCGCCCTGTGCATGCAGGTCAGTCTGCTCGCCGGTGACGTGGAGGGGATCGAGATGGATGTGGGCATTGGCGAGGGTGGCATGAACGCCGCCTTCGCTGCGCAGATGAATGCCCACCAGCGTGACCTCTAGTTGCTGCAAGCGGGCATCGCCGCGCAACTGCTCAAGATGGGCCAATGGCCCCTCGACATGGATTGTGCCAGCCAGCGCGGATTCACCGGTCAGTCCCTGAATGTGCGCCATCCTGAGCAGGGCGTCGATATTGAACTGAGAAAAATTGAGAGTGGCCTGGGTGAGATGGTCGCCATCAAGCGAGGTCTGTCCGTGCGCGGAGAGCGCGGCGGATTCAAAACGCGTGGTGAGGTCGTAGGTCAAGGCATGATTAGCGGTGTGGGCGGCGATCTCAACTGCGCCCACCTGTTCGCCGCTCAGGGTCAGTCCGCCAAGAGATGCGTGGCTCTCAAGATGAGGATCGCTCGGCGTTCCTGAGCCAGTCAACGAGAAGTTGAGCTTGCCAGCCAGAGTGACACCGGACTGCCGGAGTCGCTCGATTTTGGCCACGTCGATGCCCGATCCTTTGGCATCGATTTGAAATTGCCGGGAGCGGAGATCGTAGCTGCCGGAGGCGGAAACAGTTCCTGCCGGATTATTGGCGGTGATGGAACTGAGCCGCACCACCTGTCCTACGATCTTGCCCTGGGCCCGCATGCGGGTCAACGGTTCTCCATAGGCGGAGCCCCGGTCCAACTCGACCCAACCTGAACCATCCAGGGCATGGAGAGGCCCATCTGCCGCAACTTGCGCGTTGAGCTGGCCGGTGATGGGCAGGTCCTGGCCGATGAGAGGCAACATCTCAGCCAGGCTGACATTGGAGGCTCTAAGGCGCAGATGAAGCAGTGAATTGGAATCGAAGGACGGCTGATCACGCCTGCGACCAAGACCTGCGGCCGGCGGTCCTGCGCGACCACCTCCACCGCGACGGTTGCTTGACGCTGTGGGCGCGATTTCGGCCGGGGAAAGGGTTCCCTCAATGTCGATGGCAGCCTGGCCGCGGTGGAGTTCGCCGTGATCGATGGCGATGTGGTCTGCAGCATAGCTGCCCGCAGCATCCACCGTATCCCACTGTGCAACCTGGGGCTTTGCAGAGTGGTCATTGGGGTTGGGCGGAATCTCGACGGACAGGTCGGTGGCCTTGACGTTGCCGGCAATGTGAGGATCGACGAGCGAGCCGGTCCATGTGCCATGAAAGTCCGCCTGGCCGCCCAGGGCAATGGGCAAGGCCGCGGAACCCGATTTTCCGTTGCGAGCGAGGCCCAAACCGCGCAGGATGGTGTCGAACTCGCCCAGGCTATGGGAGTGGAAGTCAATGCTAAGGGCAGAGGGACTGGAGAGCGGATAGGCACCCAGGTGGCCGCGGGCCTGAATATGACTGGCGGGCATTGCAACGTCCAGGGTACGCACATCCACGGCTCCGTCACGCTGGGTGTAGGTGGCGTCGATGGAGCCGCTCGTGGGAGCTTCTGAAGCCATTGGTGAAGGCCTACTGCCGGCGCTCATGCTAAGCGTAGCGCTCACGACAAGGGTGCGGTCGTCGCCATTGATCCAGGTAGCCGTGGCCGGGCCGTTCAGGTGGGCGTCGAGGCCAAGTCTTTGGAAGGGCGGCTGGCCAACCATGTCGAGAACCGTGTCCAGGGTGACGTCTTTAAACAGTGCCGTAACTTTTCCGTTTACGGGGAGAGTGTCTGAGGCAGACGCGGGTGCAACCGGGGCAGGCGGCTGCGGAGGCTGTTTCCGAGCCTGGCCCGAATGGTGGACAGGTGGAACAGCGGCACGCAGCACAGTGGCGCCGGGAATGGGGGCGAGCCAGTGGTCCAACGCGACCGTGCCCTCAAGCGTGCCGCCCGGATGGAGGCGAGCCACGATAGAGGTGATGAGCAACTGCTCCGGGTCGGCGTGGACGCGAGCATCCAGGTTTATGCCCCGGGCCGTTACGCCGGGGGCGATGTAGGCGCCGCCGTCGACGTGCACTGTGCCATCGACGCGAAACTGGCCGTCATAACCTTGAGTTGCCAGGTCCATGTGGGCGATGCCTTCGGGCGCGTTGGGATAGCCGGTGACGGGCTCAAGCAGGCGCATGTCCAGGTCGCCTTGGGCTTTGGCGTTCCAGTGGGGACGAGCAAAGTCAACCAGCGAGCCGGAAACACTCAAGGTGCGGTCAGAGACATTCTTGCTGCGCGCCGTGATGCGGAGCGAGCGAAGGTAGGCTGCGTCGCGCATGAGGTCGATGGTGGCCTGCAGGTAGCCCTGTACCGGCTGAAGCATGGGATGTGCGGCATCGCCGCGAGAGAGGCTCAGATCGCGAGCGCCGGTCTCGACCCGGTAGCTCTCTGGATTCCTGCCTGCCGCGGGAACATATTGAAGTTGCAGGGAGACATCGTCGGCAACAAGGTCAAGAGGTTTGAAACGATTTTGAAAATCGAAAGCCGCGGCACGATTCTCATAATCCAAAGTACCCTGCTCAACGGCAAGATGACTGGCCTTGAGGTCGAAGAGGGTGTCGAGGGCGGGCTGTTTGGGTTTGCGGGGTTTGGGCGGCTGGGGTTGGTTAGTGGATCCGTCGGGATACACGATGAGGTGGAAGGCAGGGTGAACGATGTCCAAGTCGCGCAGCAGAATGCGCGGGGACCAAAGACCCAACACACTGATCTTGACCTGCATGCTGTCGACTTGGGCATAAGGAGTTTCGCCCGGTGCTTCCCGGCCGTGAATCACCATTCCAGCGGCGTCGGCTTCGAGTGAAAGCAGCCGCCAGTGGAAGGAGGCAATTTCCACGCGCCCGCCGGTGACGGATGTAATTTGGGCGATGAGTCGCTTGCGGACCAGGTTTTCACATTGAGGCGAACTTGCCCAGAAGTAGGCGCACAGGATGAACGCGACCAGCAGGATAACCGTGCCCGCTCCAATCCAAAGGAGACGGCGCCGAGGAGGCGGATCGGACGGCTGCGGCGTAACGGGAGGCATGTTCTGAGACTCACTCATTGACTTGCCGCTCCTGGACGCGCAGTTGCTGGACTGCCCGTTCGTGGACTGGTTGTTCCCCCAGGGGCAGGTTTCGCGGCGGTATCAAGAGCGGGGTCCAGCACTTCGATCTCGCCTTGCTTGCGCAGATTGTCGAGCCAGTCATCAAAGAGAACGTCCACCTGCTGCTGCAACAGAATCTCTTCGATGCGCGGGGCTACCTGTTCCAGAGACGGGATCAGCTCACCGGGCGCGTACTGCGGCACCAGCGTATTGCGGTAATAGACTTCAATCTCCTGTTGCGAGATGTGTATGCCCTGGCGGAAACGCAACTCAATGAAGCGCAGGATCTCAAGGCGGTAGCGGAGATAGATTTCGACGCGCTGCGGGGTGAGGCTGTGGTTGGTAAGGAAGGCCTTCCATCCCGCGTCCGAGGCGCAGTTCTGGTGGACGCAGGCAGGCAGTTCCCGGCGAATCTCGGCCAGGCGCGCTGCGACCTCGTCGGCAGAAGGCTCGGCAGCCTGAGCATCTTCCTCGCGAATCTGCTGCTGGATGATGGCGCGGCTGATCAACTGCTGCAAAGCGCGCTGGGGTGTGAGCGCAACATCGCTCACACCGCCGGGGTCGAGCACGGAAAGCTGTATCTCGTTGTCGAGGTCGCTGGCCAGGATAGTCTGGTTGTTGACCACCGCTACGACGCGGTCGAGGACCACTGCGTTGGCAGTCTGCGGCACCTGTGCATGCACCTGCGCCAGGCCGAAAAAGGGCAGGCATAGCGAGACCGATTCAAGAGCGAGACGAATCGGGAACCGGAATGTGCGCGGTGCGTTCATCAGAATGTTTGCCCCAGGCTAAAAAAGAAGTTGAAGTGACTGGCTTCTCCCACGTGGGGCGCGGAATAGGGAGCGGAGAGTGAGTAGTCGATATTGACCGGGAAGATAGGCGGATTCAGGTTATAGCTGAAATCCAGCCGAATCGGCCCGACGGGCGTATGGTAGCGCAAACCGAGGCCGGCGGCGTGAGAGAAGTAATTGAAACTGCATACGCCTTGCTGACCGGTGGAGGTGTTGGGGCCGGTGGGCAAAAAATCTGGGCTCTTGGGATCGGTGGAGGTGGAGACTGCGTTTTTGCAGGTATCGCGATCAGGCTGGTGAATGCGCAGTGCACTGGCCCAGGCATCGCCGGCGCTGGTGAAGACGTTGCCCATGTCGTGAAAGAGCACCACGCTTACGCTATCGCCCAACAGTGGCAGCACGGGCGGCGGCAAGCGAACTTCTGTGCTGTTGACCAGGGCGCCCGCCCCACCAATGGGGAAGCCAGTCTCAGGATCTCGAGGGCCGGCGGCGTTGATTGAAAAGCCGCGCAACGAGGTTGGTCCACCGGCATAGAGCCGCTCCGGCAACGGAATGAGGCTATCCTTAGGGGCGCCAAAGGCCCGTTCCTGGCCGAAGCGGGTATTGCGGGCGATGACGAGGCGCTCCTTGTCGAAACTATAAAAACTGGAGTTGGACAAATCGAGGCGATTGAATTGCGACTGGGCGCCAAAGACCCCATCAGAGAAGAACTCCTGGAAACTGGAATAGGTTCCGCGATGGGCATCGAGAGGCGAGTCGCGGGTATCACGAATCCAGTTGAAGCCCGGACCGCCCACACGCACCGCCTCTGACAGCAGCGAAATCTCGTCAGGGAAAACCTGCAAGCTGCTGGCGGCCACCTTGACACGGCGGAAGTCGAATTCATACACGAATGTGTTGGCCTTGGAAATGAATGAATTCGGCGTGTTGAAGTTTTCAGTCCAGCGAATTCCTGCGTCGAGCTTCGAGGCCACATAGGTGGTTACGTCCTGGCTGTTAGCGTATCCGCCTGTGAAGGTGAGGCCGAAGTTGCGATTGCCGTGGAAATGCGGATTCTGGTAGAGAAGATCGATCTTTTGCTCCAACAGGCCGTAAGTGCCTTGCAGAGAGGCCAATTGGTCGCGGCCGAAGAGGTTGTTGCGGGTGAGAGCGCCGAGTACGCGAGGGCTGATTCCGGTCTTGCCGTTGGGATTGCAACTGACGCCGGTTGCGGCAATGCCTCTGCAGTTGTTTTGGGGGGTTCCTGTCTGAGCTTCGAAGCCGAGGCCGTAGGTGAAGGTCCATCGCCGCGCTTCAGTCGCTTGTAGCAGCACCGTCTTGTAGACTTCGGCACCATTGGGATTTTCAACCGCCGTACCGACTTCGTTAAAGAGGGCAAAGTCGTAGAGATTCATCTGCGTCTGCTGCAGTGCGGACTGGTTAAGAGGGTCGCCGGGATGCAGCGTGATGGCCCTCGCCACAGTGTCGGGGCGGGTGTAATGCAAGCCGGTGATCAGAACCTTGCGCACAAAAAACTGACGGCCCTCTGTGATGCGGAAGACAACATCCTCCTGGCCGGCATCGGCGGGGTCCGGCTGCTGCTCGACTTCAACCCGCGCCTGATCGAAGCCGCGGCTCAGGTAATCGGTGAGCAGGGCATCCCGGTCTCCGGCGAGGTTCTGCGGGGAAAGCAATTGGCCTGCGGCAGTGTTAAGCAAGGGAAGCAACTTGGAGGTATCGACGTGGTCGTTGCCTTCCAGGCGCACTGCCCCGACGCGCTGCTGCTCGCCTTCTGCAATGTGATAGACGACCATCAGGGGAGCCGGTTTGCCTGTATTTTGCGACGCAGGCGTGGCTTCAGCATGCGCAGGAGTCTCGCCGATGCTGGTTTCAGGGGTAACCTTCACCTTGGAAAAGCCGTTGTTCTGGTAGACGGCTTCGAGGGCGCTGACGTCAGCGGCCAGAAGTGCCTGGCTATATACGCCGTGTCGGTCGGTAGGACTGGCGTCGTGCACGCTCAGCATCTGGCGCAGGGTTGCAGAGTCAAAGTAATGGTTCCCATCCACCGAGACGCGCTGCACGCGGCGGCGAGGTCCAAGGGTCACCGTGAAGACGATGAGCACCTCTCCAGTCTGGGGGCCGTTTGGGGACCCAGGCTGGGTTGTCTGCAACTGGTGATCGACTTTGGCGTCGAAGTAGCCCAGGCGCTGGAAGTAGTCGCGCAGGCGCCGATTGCCCTCGTTGAGCAAGTCGTCATCGACGGTGCCCTCTTCAAAGACCGGAATGGCGCGCTTGAGCCGATCTTTGCTGATGCCTGCGCCTGCCACTTCGACCCTGACCGTGGGTCCGCGATTGGCCGAGAAGTGAAAGCTTGAGTGGTTGGTGTTCGCGGCGTAGAGCTGTTCTTCGAGCTTGAGTTCGGCCTCCAGGCGCTTCTGGCTCTGGTAGACCTTGAGCACGCCGGCGAGGGCGCGGTTGACAGTGTCGTGATCCACGCGGGCACCGGTGCGCAAATGAGCGTGGCGCTGGAAGTCGTTCACGCTCATGCCGGAGTCTCCGCTCACTTCCACCGGCCCAACACGCGCCTGCGGACCCGAGGCCACATGGAAGGCGATGTCGACGAGTTGCTCTTCGGGATGCGGAGTCAGCTCAGGGGTAATCAGGGGCTGGTGAAATCCGTTGTCGGCTAGCGCCTGGCGCACGAGTTGCACGGCCTGATCCAGCCGGGACTGGGTAAAACGCGCCCCGGGCGACAGGCGGCTGGCGCGCTGCAACTGGGTGTTGATGGTGGCGCCTTTGGCTCCATCCACAGTTACGGTTCCAATAAAGCTGCGCGGCGACCCGTGAAATACGATCGCGACTCCGGCGCCCTGGCGCGTGCCGTCCACCTCAACGGATTCGAAAAGCCCGGTGGCGAAAAGCTGGTGCAGGCTCAGGGCAAGGTTTTCGCTGCTGAGGGGCGCGCCCACGGCCTGGGCAAGATGGTCGGGAAGCGGGGCCAGCCGTTCGGTGGTAACGCCTTCAAACGAGATGCTCTGCACCGGCAAGCCTTGCCACTGCGAAAGAGAGTCAACGTCGGGTACGGGAAGCGACGGTACTGCCCCAGGGCCGGATGCGCCGGGCGAGCTCCCAGCGGGCGGCGATTGGCTCCATGCACCTGCATTCAACCCGAGCGCGAGGACGAACAGACATACCGGAAGTCTGGTGTTTCTGCATTGAAGGCCGTACGCCCATGCCTGATTTGACTTTAAGACCATCGTCTCCCTGAAAAAGTCAAGACACACCTTCGCACACCGGCATCCAAAGAAGAAACTCGCCGAGGGCTCGCTCCGGTCTTTTCACGCCGAAGCCCATCAGCGCAACCCACTGCACCTTATACTAACGAGGAAAGAAGACCGACGCAGAATTCCCGGCTTGCCGAACAACCGACCCCAAGGAATCGCATGCCCAATTCAAGGTTTCCGAAACAGCCGCAGGATGCCTCTACCGGGGGACTAACCCCGGTAACTGCAAGCGCAGACCCCGCTTCGCCAGGGGTGTCCGGCAGTCCGATTGACGACGAAGTGATGATTCGTGCCCAGGCCGGAGACCATCTGGCCTTCGCTCATCTCTACTCGCTTCACAAAAGGCGCATCTATTCACTATGCCTCCGGATGGTCGGCAATGTGGCGGAGGCAGAGGATCTGACTCAGGAAGCCTTTCTGCAGTTGCATCGCAAGATCGCGACCTTCCGCGGGGATTCGGCCTTTTCCACCTGGCTGCATCGCCTGGCGATCAACGTGGTACTGATGCACCTGCGCAAGAAAGGGCTGCACCTGATGTCTCTGGATGAAGCCATGGAACCGGTTCCCGATGAAGGGCCGGGACGCAGCTTTGGTGCCCCTGATCTTTCGCTGGTCGGATCCATCGACCGCCTGGCGCTGGAGCGGGCAGTGGCCGCGTTACCGGCTGGGTACAGGCTCATCTTTGTTCTGCACGACGTTGAGGGGTACGAGCATAATGAAATTGCCGATATGCTCGATTGCTCAATTGGGAACAGCAAGTCGCAGCTGCATAAGGCACGCCTCAAGCTGCGCGATGCACTGCGAACATCGCTCCGGGGAGAGCGGCGATGACTAAGGACCCCCAACAAATGAATTGCCATGAGTTCCAAGCTCAACTTGCGGAACTAATAGGCTCGGGGCAGAAACCAGGCGATCACCCCCACCTGAAGATCTGCCCGCTTTGCCGCGCCCTGCTGGCCGACCTGGAAACCATTGCCGAGGCCGCGCGCCAGTTGTTCCCCATCCAGCAGCCGAAGGAAGAGCTGTGGGAACGGATCGAGTCCGCGATCAAGGACGAAGAAGCCTCTTCATAGCACAACTGACCGGGAAGATGCGGGAAACCCGGCCCCCTCTATCTTGCCTGGTTTGGATGCGGGCTCACTTTCCATTCGGCCTGGCCGATACACCTGTTGAACATCCGTGTTTCCTTCACCTGTCGCCGGCAGACTGATTTCGTGGCATTGCTCAAAGGAGCGCCACGGAGGATCCTGTGAAAGAAAGGCGGTCTCCGGAACCCTGGTCCGCGGTCCGCGTATTGAGTCGTGAGCCCGGAACGGGGAAAAGAGCAGTGGAGGGGCGGAGAGACATTTCTGCAACTTTTCGATTTCTGCGTGGTCTAATGTGAAGATAAGTTGATAGAGGGACACTCAATGCCAAGCCAGCCATCGATATTGCCACCGAGCACGACCACAGGAAAAGAGAGCGCGGGTGCGCGCAGGATCGCAGTTTTGCCGGTCCGGGACACCGTTTTGTTTCCGCATGCTGTTCTACCGCTTACAGTTGGACGCGAAAGCTCGATTCAGCTGATCGAATCGCTGGGGGAGGAGCGCGCCATCGTGGTGACGGCGCAGCTCGATCCCCGATTGGACGCGCCCAAGCCAGCCGACCTGCACGATGTGGGCACCCTGGCCACGGTGCACAAGGTGGTGCGCATGCCCAACCAGAGCCGGTTCGTCTTCACCGAGGGGGTGGAGCGGGTGCGGCTGCTGCGCTACGTGCAGACCGAGCCGTTCATGATTGCGGAGGTGGAGACGCTGGAGGACTCCGATCCGGAGTCGACGGCCAGCGTGGAAGCCCTTGTGCGCAATGTGATTGGCCAGTTCCAGCAGATTGTGTCGGAGTCGCCCACGCTATCGGATGAGTTGCGGACCATCGCTGCGAACATCGAGGACCCGGGGCGGCTAGTGGATTTTGTGGCCTCGTCGCTGCCTTTCCTCACCACCGATGACAAGCAACAACTGCTTGAGACAGCCAGCGTGCTGGCGCGGTTGGAGCTGTTGAATAAGCACCAAGCCAAGGAGATCGAGGTGCAGCAGCTTCGCACCAAGATCCAGAGCGAGGTGCAGGACCAGGTGCAGCAGTCGCAGCGGGACTACTATCTGCGCGAGCAGATGAAGGCCATCCAGAAGGAGTTGGGCGAGCAGGACGAGGGGCAGCGGGAGATCGACGAGCTGCGCCAGAAGATTGATGCCGCGGGGATGCCGGAAGACGTGAAGAAAGAGGCCGTGAAGGAGCTGACGCGGCTGTCGCGGATGTCTCCCATGGCCGCCGATTACTCGCTGACGCGCAACTACATCGAGTGGCTGGCGGTGCTGCCCTGGGCCAAGAGCTCGGGCTCTAAGATCGACATCAACCTTGCCAAGCAGATTCTGGACGAGGACCATTACGAACTGAAGAAGGTGAAGGACCGCATTCTCGACTATCTGAGCGTGCTGGAGCTGAAACCGGACATGAAGGGGCCGATTCTGTGCTTTGTGGGGCCGCCGGGAGTGGGCAAGACCAGCCTGGGACGGTCAATTGCGCGCGCGCTAGGCCGCAAATTCCAGCGCGTCTCGCTGGGAGGCATGCACGATGAGGCGGAGATTCGCGGTCACCGGCGTACCTACATCGGCGCGCTGCCGGGACAGATCATCCAGAGCATTCGGCGGGCGGAAACCAACGACCCGGTGATCATGCTGGATGAGGTGGACAAGCTGGGCCGCGACTTCCGTGGCGACCCTGCGTCTGCTCTGCTGGAGACGCTGGACCCGGAGCAAAATTTCAGCTTCCGGGACAATTACCTGGATGTTCCATTCGATTTGTCGAAGGTGCTGTTCATCTGCACGGCGAACATGCTGGATACGGTGCCCCCGCCGCTGCTGGACAGGATGGAACTGATTCCGCTACAGGGCTACACCGAAGAAGAGAAGGTGCAGATCGCGAACCGGTATCTGATTCCGCGCCAGATCAAGGAGAACGGGATTACGGCCGAACAGATCGAGTTTCCCGAGGATGCGGTGCGGTACGTGGTGCGCCACTACACGCGGGAAGCGGGCGTGAGGAAACTGGAGCAGGCGCTAGGCACGATTTGCCGCAAGGAGGCGCGGCGCGTGGTGGAAGGACACAAGGAAAAGCTTGTGGTGACGCGCGAGGAGATTAAGGAGTTCCTGGGCGGCATCCAGATTCGCGTGGACACGGAAGTGGCGGAGCGGGTGAAGCGCCCGGGAGTGGCTGTAGGACTGGCCTGGACGCCGGCCGGAGGCGACATCCTATTTATCGAAGCCAACAAGATGAAGGGCAAGGGCGGCTTCACGATGACCGGGCAGATTGGCGAGGTAATGCAGGAGTCGATGCAGGCGGCGCTGACCTGGGTGCGGTCCAATGCCGCCAAACTGGGCTTGGCCGACGACTTTACCAAGGACATCGACCTTCACATCCACGTGCCCGCGGGGGCGATCCCCAAGGACGGTCCCTCGGCAGGCGTAACCATGGCCACTGTGCTGGCGTCGCTGTTGACTGACACGCCGGTGCTGCCGCTGACTGCCATGACCGGCGAGATTACGCTCAGCGGCAATGTGCTGCCGGTGGGCGGCATCAAGGAGAAGTTCCTGGCCGCGCGCCGGGCTGGAGTGCAAACCATCATTCTGCCCGCGGACAACCGGCAGGACGTCGAGGAAGACCTGACGCCGGAGATGATCGAAGGGGTGGACGTGCACTACGCCAAGCGAATTGAAGACGTGCTGGCGGTGGCTCTGCCGCTGCTGAAGGCGCGGCCGGATACTCCGCCGGTGGCTGCCGAGAGAGGCACCAGCGCAGCAGCATAAGGGGAGGGAACACAACAACCGAAAGAGGCCGGCGAACCTGCCGGCCTTTTTTGCGTTTGTGGGTCAGGCTGCGGACCGAGCGTCATCGACCGATTGGTGTTCGCTGCGTCTAAATCACTTGAGGCGGTATGCTTTCTCTTGTGATGCAGGTGCGAGTTCTGTGCTTTGGGGTGTTGAAGGATTGGTTCGGCCCGGACGCGGTCGCGATCGAGTTGCCGCAGGGCTCGACGGTGGCCGAGTTGCTTGAGCGATTGCAGGCACACCATCCTGCAGCGGTGCTGCACGGCATCGCGGTGAGCGTGAATGCCGAGTACGCCACAGCGGCGCAGGTTCTGCAGGATGGGGACGAGGTGGGTCTGCTGCCGCCTGTTTCCGGGGGAACGGCGGGTACACCGAGCGCGAAAGTGAACGAGGGAGATGTGCCGGTTCTGGCCGCGCTGACCCGCGACCCGATTGCCGCGGAGAGGCTGGTGGCGGCGGTCAAGCGGGGCGAGGACGGCGCAGTCGTAGTCTTCGACGGCATTGTGCGCAACAATTCGCGCGGGCGTCAGACGCTGCACCTGGACTACGAGGCCTACGAGGACATGGCCGACAAGCAAATGAACGAGCTGGGGCGCGGGGCGCTAAGCCGATTCGGAGTACGGCAGGTAATCATCATCCACCGGTTGGGACGCCTGACGGTGGGTGAAACCAGCGTGTTGATCGTGGTGGCCTCGGCGCATCGTGCGCAGGCATTCGAGGCCTGCCGCTGGCTGATCGATACGCTCAAGAAGACTGTGCCCATTTGGAAGAAGGAGACCTTTGTGGACGGCTCTGTGTGGGCTGCCGGGGAGCCGTTTCCGCAGGGACTGGGCTTGGAGGCCGCGGATGGCTCGTGATCCAATGCGGCGGCTGGCGCTAGGTTGTGCGGTCTGGGGATTTGCGGTCGCGCTGTCTGGCTGTCTGGCAATGAACCTGCACGCGCAAGACGTGACCCTGCGCATGGATGTGAGGCTGGTCAATGTGTTTGTCAACGTGACCGATACCACGGGGGCAATTGTGGGTGGACTCACGCGCGACGATTTTGCCCTTGCAGAGGACGGGCGGCCACAGGAAATTGCTGTCTTTGAACGTCAATCGGAACAGCCTCTGAACCTGACCCTGGCCATCGACACCAGCGGCAGCGTACATAAAGATATGAGCGATGAGGTCGGTGCGGCCAGGCGGTTTGTGCACGCGATTCTGCGGCCACAGGACCAGATGAGCGTGATACAGTTTGCCACCACCGTTCCCGTCCTGGCGCCGTTTACTAACAAGGTAGCTGCCATTGATCGTAGCCTCGACCGTCTCCAGCCCGATTGGTCGTCTGCAGTCTACGACGCCATCTGCCGGGGCTCCGTACTGCTGGGCGGAGAACATGGGCGCAAGGTACTGGTGATCATCTCTGACGGAGACGATACCGCAAAGACGTCGACCTATGCACAGGCCCTCGATGCCGCACTCCGCAATGAGGTGATGATCTACTCGCTTATCGATGTCCCGATCGAGGCCAGCGCGGGACGCGACCTGGGCGGCGAACACGCACTCATCACCCTGGCCGAGCAGACCGGCGGCAAGAGCTTTTATGTGAGCGAGGGCGGGCTCGACAAGGCTTTTTCGCGAGTGAGCGAGGACCTGCGCACACAGTATTTGCTGGCCTATTATCCGCGGCACGAGGAACCGGGCTTGAACTTCCATCGGCTTCGGGTGACCATCCCCAGAGCCGCGAACGACGCCTTCAATATCCGCTACCGCACTGGCTATTATGCCGACTCTCAGATGGCAGGCCGTACCCGCAAGGCCGATTGACATGCTGTCTGTGCCTAACTAGCCTCGCGGTATGAGGTATCGATCCATTCTGTGCCTGCTTGGCTTTTTGATGGCTAGCATACTACCAGCGTGCGCCGGGAACTCCGAGCGCAAGATACGAGTACTGATCGTGGATGGATTCAGCAACCACGACTGGCGGCAGACCACGCTGTTGCTACGCGGCATCCTGGAATCTACGGGAGAATTTGATGTTTCCGTCAGCACCGCGCCGCAGGGTAATTCACCTGCTGCGTGGGCGGCGTGGCGGCCGCACTTTGCCGGCTACGATGTGGTGATTCAAACCTGCAACGACTATGGCAATAATGGCCTTCTTGAGGGTGTGAGCCCGACACCGCAATGGCCGGAGGCGGTGAAGAGAGACTTTGTCGAATTTGTCCGCAAAGGCGGGGGCGTGTATATCTTTCACGCGGCAGAGAACGCATTCCTGGGCTGGAAAGAATATGAGCAGATGGTCGGCCTCAGTTGGCGCGACGCCGATTATGGCACCGCGATCCGGGTAAGCGAGGAAGGCCGGTTGGTGCGGATTCCGCCGGGGACGGGCGGCAACACGGGACATGGTCCGCGTTCCAATGTGCTGGTGAAGCGGCTGGGAGACGATCCGATCCACGCAGGACTGCCGCGTGCGTGGCTGTCGCCCGACATGGAGGTGTATTTCTACGCGCGCGGTCCGGCGGAGAGAGTTAAAGTGCTGGCGTATGCCCGTGATTCCCAGCCGGGGCAAGGGATGCTGTGGCCAGTGGAATGGACAACCACTTACGGCAAGGGTCGCGTGTACGTTTCGACCTACGGCCATGTGTGGAGGGGGGATGTGCAGCCGGAAAGCATGCGTTGCGCAGCAGTCGAGACGATTATTCCGCGGGCGCTGGAGTGGCTCGCGGGCAGGACGGTGACGTTTCCGGTTGCAAAAGATTTTCCGGGCGTCGATGCCGTCTCCGTGCGTGGGAAGATTCCGTCGGCGTTTTGAACTGCGCTCTTCGGTGGCTTGAGGCTGAAACGGTCCGCGCTCGATAGTGGATTCGTGCTAAAGGCAACGATGCACCGGCTTGGCATGGGCGCGCAAGCGGGAATGCGCATCTAAAATGACATCATGACTTCTCCATTGTCTTCCCGCCACCGCTCCAAGACGCCTCCGCCGGGCGAAACCGGCCAGGAGGCGCTCTATCTGCGCTCTTTGAGCGAGCGCCAGGTGAACGTCGCAATAAAATTGCGCGACGGCGAAACGGTACGTGGCTGGATTGAGTACTTCGATGATGGAATGCTGCGCCTGACGCGCGAAGGCAAACCCAATCTCTTTATCTACAAGGACCAGATACAGACCATCACCGAAGCAGCCAAGAGGCACAATCAGCGGGCTGCGGGCGAGGCGACCCGTTGAACGGCGCAACGGCAAACTCACAAGTTATGGTCTGGGTTCCCAAGGCTGCGGTGATCGCGCGTGAGGCAGGCGCACGGTTGCGGGAATTCTTCGCCCGCGGTGTGGAAACGGAATACAAGGGCGATGTAGACCTGGTGACGGTGGCTGATCGTACGGCCGAAAAGCTGATTCGCACGCGCCTTGGCGAGGTTTTCCCCGAGCATGGAATCTATGGCGAAGAGGGCACGCGTGACCGCATGGAGCGCGAGTTTCGATGGTATGTTGATCCGCTCGACGGCACGACAAATTTCGCCCATGGATTTCCGCAGTTTTGTGTTTCGCTGGGACTGGAACAGCGGCCGGCGGAGCTGAAATCCGGCCAGGACGGCACGCTGGTGGCGGCGGTGATTTACGATCCCCTGCGAGATGAACTGTTTACCGCCGAGCGCGGGCGTGGCGCGGAGCTGAACGGGAAGCCGCTGCGGGTTTCACGCACCGCTGAACTGGCCGAATCGCTGGTTTCTACGGGCTTTCCCAGCCGCAAACGTCATCTGAGCCCGAACATTCACTTTTACCAGGAATTTACCTTGCGCTCCCACGGCGTGCGGCGGGCCGGTTCGGCGGCGCTGGATCTGGCTTATGTGGCGGCAGGGCGCATGGAGGCGTTTTGGGAGTTCAACCTGAACCCTTGGGACACTGCCGCAGGCATCCTGCTGGTGAAGGAGGCCGGGGGGCGGGTGACGGACTTTTCGGGAGCCCATTTCCGCCTCGACAGCCGGGAGATTCTGGCCTCGAACGGGCTGATTCACGAAGAGTTGGTGAAGCTTTTCCAGGATATGTTCGCAGGACGGGAATTGACGCCTATTCCGACCCCGGCCGAATGGGCTGCGCAAAGGGCTGCACGGGCCGCCGCGCACTAAGAAAGCATCTGGCTCCCGGCTGACCGCACGTTGGGTTTCAGAAAGCGGGACGAGTGTTCATTCGGCTGATTCCCGCATCGCAAAACGCCCGCGGGATTGGGCAAGTCATGCCTCGGGCCTGTGTGCTACTATCAGCGTCGAGAGTTCACCTTCCCGGAGAGTTCGTTCATGGCATATATCATTGCAGAACCCTGTATCGGCACCAAGGACACCGCCTGTGTAGACGCCTGTCCTGTCGATTGCATTCACCCCAAGAAGGACGAAGACGGGCACGCCGAGGCCGACCAGTTGTTCATCGATCCGGTCGAGTGCATCGATTGCGGAGCGTGCGTGCCGGCTTGCCCCGTTTCGGCCATCTTTGCCCAGGACGACCTGCCGGAGAAGTGGGCTCATTTTACTGAGAAGAACGCCGCCCATTTTGGCCGCTAGGCTCTAGACCCAACCCCTCGGCAATCAAGCCCGCATCGAACGCGCGTCCCGGCTGCCGGGATGCGCGTTTGTGCGTCTGGGCGCCATGAACACCCCCCCAGTCGGTGCGATGATGGAGACGCATGAGTGTGTTCGCCTCAGATGCGGTGGTTCTGCGCACCTGGCCAGTGCATGAGGCCGATCTGATCGTGAGCCTTCTTACGCGCGATTACGGGCGAGTGAGGGGAATGGCCAAATCGGCGCTCAAGAGCCGCAAACGGTTTGGCGGAGCGCTGGAGCCCATGACCGTGGCGCGGGCATGGTTTGCGGAGAAGCCAGGACAGGAGCTGGTGCGGCTGGACCAGTTAGAGATCATTCGCTCGCCGCTTTCGGCGCCGGTGGATCACCTGCGCATGGCGGTTCTCAGCTTCTTTGCCGAGGTGCTGGACCAGGCGCTGCCGGAGCGCGATCCGCAGGAAACGGTCTTCCGCCTGCTGCTCGCGGTGCTGGAGCAGACCACGGTTGAACAGACGTGGATGCCGCTCACTTACTTCCAATTGTGGATGACGCGGCTGATGGGACTGCTGCCGGATATTGGCCATTGCACGGCCTGCGGGGAGGTCCTGGTAGCCGGCGAAGCCAGCTTCAACAGGCTAGGCGACGGCCTGTTCTGTGCCGTGCACCGCAACGGCAGCGCCAGCGAACTGTCGGCCGACTCATTGCAATTGGCGCAGCGCATGCTTCGCTCGCCGGTGGCAGCCTTTGCAGGCGAATCGTGGCCTGTGCGGCGGGGGCAGGACCTGCGCCGCTTCACGCTGCAGGCCCTGGAGCGGCACCTGGAGCGCAAACTGCGCTCGGGTGAGGCCCTGAGTCGCTGGGGAGGCTGAAGAGGGCTGATAAAATTGACTTAGTCCCGTAGAAAGAGAATTGCCTGTGCCTTCAACCCCGGTCGCGCCATCTTTACCATCTAGTGCGCTTACATTTCAGGAATTGTTGTTTCGCCTGCAGAATTTCTGGGCGGAGCGCGGCTGTGTGTTGCAGCAACCCTACGACGTGGAAGTGGGCGCGGGAACCATGGCGCCGGAGACATTTCTGCGGGTGTTGGGGCCAAAGCCCTATAGGGTTGGCTATGCGCAGCCCTCGAGGCGGCCCGCAGACGGCCGCTACGGCGAGAATCCCAAGCGGCTCTTCAAGCACACCCAGTTTCAGCTGATCCTGAAGCCACCGCCGGTGAATGTGCAGGAGCTTTACTTGGAATCGCTGGAGGCCATCGGCATCGACCTTGGCAAGCACGACCTGAAGTTCGAAGAAGATAATTGGGAATGGCCGGCGGGCGGGGCATGGGGCGTGGGCTGGCAGGTGATGCTGGACGGGTTGGAGATTACCCAGTTCACTTACTTTCAACAATGTGGCGGGATGGACCTCGACCCTATCTGTGCGGAGCTGACTTATGGGTTGGAGCGCATTGCGGCCTTTCTGCAGGATGTGGATTCGATCTACGACATCGTTTGGGCGCGTGACCCGGAGACAGGCGCGGCGGTGACTTATGGCGAGGTGAGGCTGGCCGAGGAGTTGCAATTCAGCGTGTATAACTTTGAAGTTGCCGATGTGACCAAGCTTTGGGAGCACTTCAATCTTTATGAGGCCGAGGCCAGAACCCTGATCGACCGGGCAGATGCGCTGCTCCGCAGCGAGGCAGCCGACGCGGCGGAGAAGAAGCGCTTTCCGCTGCTGGCGACGTATGAACTAGCACTGAAATGCTCAAACCTGTTCAATCTTCTGGATGCGCGGGGTGCGATCAGCGTGACGGAGCGGGTGGGCGTGATCGGGCGCATTCGCGCACTGACAGTGGGAGTGGCCAAGGCCTATGCGTTGCAGCAGAATGAAACAGCTTCTAGTTCTCTGAACGCATGAATTCGCTCCTGAGATTTGTGGTGTCCCAGGCCTCAAAAACGAGACTTTGGACACGCAACATTGATACGACATCAAGCGGTCGGAGACCTAAGTCCTAGCTTCTAGCCTCTAGCTTGCTTTGACTGAACCGCAGCGGCGACTTAACAGATGAGTTAGGAGCTGAAAGCTAACGGCTAGAAGCTCGGCTGGAAAGCGCAGAAAGAACTCAATATTATGGCGGATTTCTTATTGGAGATTGGGCTGGAAGAAGTTCCGGCGCGCATGATTGCCGGGGCCGAGGCCGAGCTAGGCCGCAGGGTGAATGATCTCCTGACGCGGGAGCGGCTGCTTTCAGCCGAAGCGAAACTCACTACCTATTCCACGCCGCGACGCCTGGCCGTATTGACGGAGGGCGTGCGGACCAGCCAGGCAGACACCGAGGAAAAACTGACCGGTCCCTCGTGGAAGATTGGCTTCAAGGACGGCGCGCCGACGGCAGCTGCGGCGGCCTTTGCACGGAAGGCGGGGGTTGAAGTTTCCGCGCTGGGAAAAGTCACCACGGCCAAGGGCGAGTATGTGGGTGTGACGGTGAAGCGCGCAGGACGGACTGCGGCGGAACTGCTTGCGACCGAGTTGCCGAGGGAAGTCCTGAGCCTCTACTGGGCCAAGAATATGTATTGGCGGGCGGGCAAGCCGGAGCGTTTTGTCAGGCCTGTGCGCTGGGTGGTGGCGCTGCTGGATGCGGCGATTCTTCCCCTTGAGATTGCCGGGATTCGTGCCGGAAATGCAAGCCGTGGACACCGCGTGCTTCACGGGGAGGCGCCGGTGGTGGTGAATGCGGCCAAGAGCTACACCGATGCTTTGCGCGCCGGCAAGGTGGTTGTAGATGTGGCAGAGCGCAGGCGCTCAATCCGCAAGGCGCTGGATAAGGCAACCCGCACCGTGCCCGGCGCACGCTGGCGAGAGGATGCGGCTCTGGTGGAGACGGTGGTGCATCTGACGGAGTGGCCCACGGTGATCCTGGGTGACTTCGAGAGCGAGTATCTTGCTCTGCCTGAGGAAGTGCTGGTGACCGTGATGCGCGATCACCAGAAGTACTTTGCTGTAGAAGGCGCGGACGGAAAACTGGCGCCGCATTTTCTAGCGGTGCTGAATACCGAGGCGGACGAGGAGGGCGAGGCCATTATTCGCCACGGCAACGCGGGGGTGCTGCGGTCGCGCTTCAAGGATGCACAGTTCTTCTGGAACTTCGATCAAAAGACGCCGCTGGTAGACCGTGTGCAGAGCCTGAAAGCGGTGACTTTCCAGAAAGAACTGGGCAGCTATTACTGGAAGACCGAGCAAAATCTGGCGGTGGCGCGGAAGCTGGCAGACGCAGTGAAGGCCGCGGGCGTTGCGTTTGACGAGGCCGCGCTACGGAAGGCGGTGGAACTGGCCAAGGCCGATCTAACCGCCGAGCTGGTGAAGGAATTTACTGAACTGCAGGGCATCATCGGCGGACTCTATGCGCGGGCGCAGGGGCTGGGCGAGCGCGTTTCACTTGCCATCTACGAGCAATACACGCCGGCCTCCACCGACGACAACATTCCGGTTTCCGTCGAGGGGCAACTGCTCGGGCTCGCCGACCGCATCCAAACGATCTTCGCAATGTTCAAGATCGGCATGGAGCCCACGGGTTCCAAGGATCCTTTCGCTCTACGTCGCGCTGCCAACGCCATTGTGAAGATCCTCGCGAAATCGAAGCTTCCGCTGTGTCTCAGTGATGTCGTTGAGGCAACTGCATCACTCGATAGCAAGACGACGGAGTCCGTGCGCGACTTCCTGCGGGAGCGACTGCACTTCTACCTGAAGGACGTGCGCGGCTTTGCGTACGACGTGGTGAGCGCGGTGCTGGCGGTGGGCGCCGACGATGTGCGCGATGCGGTTGCTCGTGCCCAAGCTCTGACGGCGGCGCGGGAATCAGAGGACTTTGCGGCGATTTCGGCCGCATTCAAGCGCATCAAGAACATCCTGCGCCAAGCCGAGGAGAAGGGCTTTGAGTTGGGTTCGCCCACCAGCGTGAAGCTTGCTCCAGAGGCCCAGCAACTGGCGGATGCGGCGGCCGCCCTGGCGCCGAAAGTGGCCCAACTGCGCCAGCAGCGGTCATATGGCGAGGCGCTGGCGACAATCGCCACGCTGCGGCCGGCGGTAGATGCCTTCTTCGACAAGGTGATGGTGCTCGATCCGGATGAGGCGGTGCGCGGTGCACACCTGGGGTTGATTGACGGAGTGCTACGCGGGTTTTCTGGCATCGCCGACTTCAGCGAGATTGTGACGGGGTAGGGATGAGATTCCCAGGCCCCAAACGCGGGACCTGGGGCGCCCGGCACCCAGTGCCATGACATGTTGAACCGATTGCCTTCTCCGCATCTTCTGCTCTTCCCGCACGTCTACAATCTAGAGAGATGTCCGACTCGCTTTATTTGAGTTTGTGGTACCCGAACCTGCGCCTTGCCGCGCTCGCTGACAAGTTGGCGGCGGTGCTGGGTGCATTTGCCGCGCACGGCGGCGAAGCACGGGTCTATGCCGGCACGACGTGGCCCATCAACTGGAACGAATCACCGGTGTTTCAGCGGGTGTACGGCCGCGGCGAACGTGGCGCCGAGCCAGCGGAGGCGGTTGCGGAGGCGCTCGAGCTGCTCCACGATGACTATGCCTACGAGTTTCAGATCGGATGGAGTCTTTGGGAATTGGAGACTCCTGCAAATCTCGATCCACGGTGGGTACGCGAGCCGCGGCTGGTGAGGGTGGTCGGCTATGGGCCGCTTTTCGACGACGGCGCCTACGAGCAGGACGGGCACATTCGGCTGGAGTTCGGCAGCGACGCGGCGTTTCTTGACGAAGAGGGCGAACTGGACGCGAGCGCGGCCCGGCACGTGGAAGAAAACGTGCGCCAACTGGTGGAACTGACGGCGGCGGTAGAAAAGGGCTCGGGGGCAACGGCACGCCTGCTGTGGAGCGAACTGGGGGAAAGCCTGGCGCAACGGTTGGCGGCCCGCCTCGGCGTGGGGAACTGAGCCGTGCGACTCACCATTGAGCGGATGCGGACGCTGATACTGGCAGCGGGTGTGGTGCTGGTTCTGGCGCTGGCGGTATTTCTGGTCATCGGCAAGTGGAGAAACCCGTTCAACCGCCGCGATTTGCCCCACCGGTTGGGCATCGACATACAACAAGAGGCGAACGGAGTCACCTATACCCAGGCGCAACGAGGCCACACGCTCTACAAGATACACGCGTCGAAAGTGGTGCAGATGAAGCAGGGCAACGCCCTGCTGCACGACGTGAGGATCGAGCTCTATGGCGCGGACGGCAGCCGCGCTGACCGCATCGAGGGCGACGAATTCGAGTATGACCAGCATGCGGGAACCGCCCGGGCAACGGGGCCGGTTGAGATTACTTTGATCCGTCCCGGAGAAGCTCTGGCCATCGTGCCCAAGGCGAACCCCGAAAAGGCGCTCGGCGACAAGGCAAAGAGCGGCGTGCTTACAGCAGCCGCGCAGACCGCCGCACGGGGCGAGATTCATGTAAAGACCAGCGGGCTGGTGTTTGACCAGCACAGCGGGGTGGCGAGCACGAAGGAGAATGTCGAGTTCGAGATGGCGCAGGGGAAGGGCAGCGCCATGGGCGCCACCTACGACTCGCAGCATGGCCACCTGGTGCTTGATCGCGCGGTGGAACTGAATACCCAGCGCGGCGCGGACCCGGTGAAGATCCAGGCGCACCATGCAGAGTTTGAGCGCGCTGACCAGGTTTGCAACCTGCAAGGGGCAACGGCCAGCTTTCGCGGAGGCGTGGCAACGGCGGAGGACGCAAAGATCGTGTTCCGCGACGATGGGTCGGCGGAGCGGCTCGATGCGGCCAACGGCTTCAAGATGACAACCGCGGCGGGAGGCCGCATGGCGGCGCCGACGGGGGCGCTGGAGTTTGACGAGCATAACCAGCCGAGGCATGGACACCTGGAGGGCGGGGTCACGATCGATGAGGACAATCACGGCAGGCAGGTACATGGGACGGCGCCCGGCATGGAGATGGAATTCACCAGCGAAGGCCAGCTGCGGCGCGCGCACCTTGAGCGGGGTGTTGAAATCACCACCGACGAGCGAAGCGGTGTAGGCGGAACAGCGGTGCGCACCCATCGTGCCTGGCGCTCGCCCGTGGCCGACGTGGAATTTCGCAACGCGGGCCACGGGTCTGTGGAGCCGGCCGCGATCCACGGCTCGCAAGGGGTAGTGGTTAGCGGTGAAAATCAGCGTGGCAGCGCCCCGGCGGCTGTTTCACGGTTGACGGCCAGCGACGTGTGGGGAGCCTTCGGCGCCGATTCAGTTTTGACCTCAATGACCGGGACGGGACACGCCAGTATGGAGCAGACGACCGCTGCGGGTGCACATCAAACCACTAGCGGTGACCGGTTAGTGGCCCATTTTGCAGCCGGACAAGCGAACGGATCGGAGATTCAGTCGGCCACCGTAGAAGGCAACGTGGTGCTGGTGCAGGTGCCGGCAGAAAAGCCGGGCACGGCCGTAGAGCCGCCGATGCGGGCAACGGCAGGGCGAGCAGTCTACGAGGAGACGGGAGAATGGCTGCACCTGACAGAGAGCCCGCGGGTGGAGGACGGCGGACTGCAAATGGTGGCAGACAAATTGGATCTCTCCCAGTCCTCCGGCGACGCATTCGCGCATGGAAACGTAAAGGCGACCTGGTTGGGCGGCGACGCCGACAGTGCGGCAAGACCGGGAAGGCCCGCAGTTGTCCCGCAAGCCGCGACCCTCGGCGGGCAAGGGCCATCGCACGTCATTGCAGCGGAAGCACAGATTCACCAGGCGACCGGCGAAGCCACCTTCAAAGGACAGGCGCGATTGTGGCAGCAGGCTAACTCCGTCTCCGCACCGGTAATCGTGCTGAACCGAGACAGACAAACGTTGGTAGCGCGATCTGCAAGCCCAGCGGAGCCGGTGCGGGTAGTGTTGTTGACTGCGGTGAGTGTTGCGCCGGGTAAGGCAGGCAAGACGGGCGATTCCTCAGTAGTGCGGGTGCGCGGCGGCGACCTGAAATACTCCTCCGCAGAGCGCAAGGCCGTGATGCATGGTGGCGCGGGTAACGTGGTTGCGGAAACTGCAGAGGCGACCACGATCTCAAGCGAAGTGGATCTAGTGCTGCTGCCTCCGGGTAATCACGCCGGCAAGGACGGCGCGGCGGCGCAGGTTGACACCATGACCGCGCACGGCCACGTGACCATCACGTCCCAAGACCGGCGAGGAAGCGGCGAACAGCTTGTGTATTCCAGTGGAACGGGCGAATATGTGCTGACCGGATCTGCCGCTGCACCACCCCGGATGACCGATCGGGAGCACGGTACCGTGAGCGGCGAAGCTTTGATTTTCAATAGCCGCGATGATAGCGTCAGTATCGAAGGCGGCGGACGCAAGACAACCACAGAAACCACGGCGCCGAAGCAAGGGCAGAATCGCCAGAGAGATTGATGGACACACTGATCGCCGAGGGAATCGGCAAGACGTACAAGGGGCGACAGGTTGTCCGTGGGGTCAACCTCAGAATCTCCCGCGGCGAAGTGGTGGGACTGCTGGGGCCGAACGGCGCCGGCAAGACCACCAGTTTCTATATCATCGTGGGACTGGTCGCTCCTGAAAGCGGCCGGGTGCTGGTGGACGAGAACGATATCACGCGCTTGCCGATGTATCTGCGAGCGCGTAACTACGGCATCAGCTACCTGCCGCAGGAGCCGTCGATCTTCCGTAAATTGACGGTCGAAGAAAATATTCTGGCGGTGCTTGAGGCGCAGCCACTGGGCAGCCGGGAGCGCCGCTCACGGGCCGAACGGCTGATCAACCAATTGAATCTTGGCCACATCCGCACCACGCGCGGCTATGCGCTCTCAGGGGGTGAACGGCGCCGGGTAGAGATTGCGCGCTCGCTTTGTATCCAACCCAACTTCATTTTGCTCGACGAGCCATTCAGCGGCATCGATCCCATTGCGGTGCTGGAGCTGCAGAAGATCATCTTCGACCTGAAGGCCGGGGGCATCGGGGTGTTGATCACCGATCACAACGTGCGCGAGACGCTCAGCGTGACTGACCGGGCCTACATCATTGCCGAAGGACGCATCTTTCGCGCCGGGACGCCGCATGAACTTGGCAACGATGTTGAGGTGCGGCGCGTCTATCTGGGAGAGGGTTTTTCTCTGGGTTGAGGCAGCTTGGCAGGGGGCGGGACAGGAAACGGCAAACAGTCCATCCCGCGTTTGTGGCATGGCAGAGGAATCATCTTCGAGCTAGGATTCTCAATCTGGCAGCCGCCCAATCCGGGACAATTCCGGAGGCAGAGGGCGTTTTAGCCTGCAGCCACTTTCTCATCCGATTACACTTACTTTACGGGCAAGCGAGGATTGAGTCGCGTTTATGGTGCTGTTGCAGCCCAAATTGAACCTCAAGGTCGCGCAACGCCAGGTCCTTACTCCGGGCCTGATGCAGATGGTGAGCGTTCTTGCGCTCAATAAGCTGGAACTGAAAGAGATGATCGACGCCGAAATGGTGGAGAATCCCGTTTTGGAAGAGATCGATGAGACGGTTCCGATGCTGGATGAGGTGGCGGGCCGCCTGGAGCGGAAGGAACGCGACGAGCGCTTGGAGGTGATGGACCACGGTGCGGCGGAACCCGCGCCTGCGCCGAAGGATTCCTTCAACGAAATCGACTTCGGTTCCTACTTCCAGGATTATCTTGACCCCGGATTCCGCACCCAGCCGGAGTATGAAGACAGCGACAAACCTTCGTTTGAGAACTTTCTTTCCCAGCCCACCACGCTGTCAGATCACTTGGCGTGGCAGTTGGGTTCTCTCACACTCGATGCGCAGCTTGAACAGGCTGCGGAATTCGTGATCGGCAACCTGGACGGAGACGGATATCTTGCGATCAGCGTTGAAGAGCTGGCGGTGGCCTTCAGCCACTTTCCCGAGTTCGAGTTGGAGCAAGAGGCAGTGCTGGACCTGGTGCGGCGCGCCATTGACCTGGTGCAGCACCTTGACCCTGCCGGTGTGGGAGCGCGGGACCTGCGCGAATGCCTGATGATTCAGATCGCGGCTCAGCAGCATGAGTTTGCCCAGGTCTACTCCCGCCAGGAAATAGAGAACGCGGAGGATCCTCACGGTGCGTTGCGCGCCGAGGCTGATGCGCGGCTCGACGAGAGGCGGCGCAGCATGGAAGTTGCAGCGCTGATTGTGGACCGGTACCTTCATCTGCTGCTCAAGCGGGATGTGAAAGACCTGGCAAGAGCGGCGCAGGTGACAGTGGAGGAAGCGCACGCCGGTGTGGAATTCATTCGCACACTTGACCCGCGGCCAGGTCGGCTTTACAACCGCGAACAGACGCGCCTGATCGAGCCCGACGTGGTGTTTACCAAGCGGGGCGGCGAATGGGTGGTCAGCATGAACGAGGAAGACCTGCCCAGTCTGCGCCTGAGCCAGCGCTACCGGCGGATGTTGGTAGCCGAGGGCACCGATAAAGAAGTGAAGGAGTACGTGAAGGAGCGGTTCCGTTCGGCGCTGCAACTGATGCGCAACATCGCCCAGCGCAAGAGCACCATTCTGCGTACCTGCGATGTAATTGTGCGTCGCCAGCAGGACTTCCTTGAGCAGGGCATCGAGGCGCTTAGGCCCATGATGATCAAGGAAGTGGCCGAGGAGATCGGAGTTCACCCTTCTACGGTGAGCCGCGCGGTAGCCAACAAATATGCCCACACGCCGCAGGGAGTGATCGAGCTGCGCTTCTTCTTCTCCGAGGGGTCGAACGGTCCTGAAGGCGCGGACACTCCTCTGCTGGTGCTCAAGCGCAAGGTCCGAAAGTTGATTGAAGACGAGGATTCCAGGCACCCCCTGACCGATGACCAGTTGGCGGCCTTGCTGCAAGCACAGGGAATCCAGTTAACTCGACGCACGGTTGCCAAATACCGCGAAGACATGAATATTCCGTCGACCCATCAGCGCCGCCGCAGAGACGCGTAGAGGCGGGAAGAGACGCGATCTAAAGGGACCGGCTTCGGGGAGAATGACCTTGCAAGATTGAATTTCAGTTGGTGCTGGTCGTAAGGGCGAGTCTAGTAGCTATAATCCACCACATGCTCTGTCATACTCCCCATCAGCGCATACTCCATTCCAATTCTTTCGTTCGCAACGTGCAGTGGCGCGGTCCGTCTCCACGTGCCATCTGTCGGTTCGTCACTCATAATCCGTATTGCGGTGTGGACCGGGGTGCATGGATGGGTAGTTATGTTGAGTGTCGCGATGAATATAAAGGCTTTATCGGTTGTTTGTACTAAATTTATGCTCCCCAGCCAGAATGAATGGCGGGGAAAGCGAAGAGCGGAGGCTGACCATGGAAGTGGAGTTCACCGCCAGGCAAGTGAATGTCCCCAAGGCACTGCGAGCGCAGGCCGAGGAGGCAATGGAACGCATCGCCCGCATTTTGGGCAAAACTGCCCGCGCCAGCATCATTTTTCGCGCGCAACGGCATTTGCAGATTGCAGAACTAACCGTGAAGGCGCGGACCCAGACCATTGTGGCTGCGGGCAAGGCAGACAGCCTGGAGGCGGCGCTGCGACAGGCCATCGCGCACGCCGAACTCCAGGCGCAACGCTACCGCGACCGGCAGTACGAACGAAAACGGCTGCCCAAGGAAGAGAAATTGATGACCGCGCCCCCGGTGACCCGGGCCAAGACCCGCGCCGCAGAGCCGGAGGAGGGCGCCAGCAACGGCAAACCCACCCGCGCCAAAGCTCGCACGGCAATCGCGGTGCACTCGTTTCCTGCACGTGAAGCGGTGGTGGAGCCGCATATTCTGACCAGCGCCGAGGCGATCGCGCTGAGGCCCATGACGATTGAGGAGGCGGTGAAGGACACCGAGTTTCGTGACCGCGACCTGCTGGTTTTTCGCAACCAGGCCGGAGACCTGTACGTACTTCATCGCCGGCGTGACGGGCAGATGGAACTGGTGGAGATTCCTTAGAGCGATTCAGTCATTCCGTTGAATTGCGGATAATCGAGACGGGCCCAGTCTGAGCCGTGTACTACCGCGGCTCCGACGCCCCAAATTTGGTGCTGTCCGGTGTAGGATTGGCGCATGACAGAACCTAAGCCTGCGCCGCGAAGAGCTCCAGGGCGGTTGCCTGCCAAATCCGCAAGGGCTAAGAAGAAGCCGACCAAGGAACTGGTGATTGTGACCGGCATCTCGGGCGCAGGCAAAGCCTCGGCGCTGAAGGCTTTCGAGGATCTTGGCTATCACGCGGTGGATAACCTGCCCCTGGAACTGCTGCCCGAGTTTGCCGCCCTGGTGGCGAAATCCACTGAGGTGGAGCGTGCGGTAATCGTGGTCGATATTCGCGAGGGCCAGACGCTCGATCGACTGCCTGAGATCCTGAAGCGTGTAAAACAGGTGCTGCCCACGCGGGTTGTATTCCTCGATGCGCAAGATGCGGTGCTGGTGCGGCGCTACTCTGAGACGCGACGGCCTCACCCCTTGCGCCGGTCAGAGACAGTGTCGCGCTCCATCGTGGAAGAGCGGCAACTGCTGGACCCCATCCGCAACGTTGCGGACACACTGGTGGATACCTCGGACTTCAACGTGCATGAACTGCGCGCCTACATCCAGGATCGCTATGGCCACAACGAGCGGGCAAAGCAATTGCTGGTGAGTTGCCTCAGCTTCGGCTTCAAAAACGGCGTGCCGCTGGATGCGGACATGGTGTTCGATGTGCGCTTTCTACCCAATCCCCACTTTGTGCCGGAGTTCCGCAAGAAGACTGGCAAAGACCCCAAGGTAGCCGCTTACGTGCGCGGGTTTCCGCAGACTGAGGAGTTTCTGGGCAAGGTGACGGACCTGATGCTTTACCTGTTACCGCATTACGTGGACGAAGGCAAAAGCTACCTGACCGTGGCCTTTGGCTGTACAGGCGGCCAGCACCGTAGCGTGATGATGGCCGAGGAGATGAGCAAGCGGCTGCGAAAAGCTGGATACCAGGTGAAGGCTGTGCACCGGGATATACCGCGGCAGTAGCGGACGATTCAGCGCGGGAGTGGCAAACCGTCCAGCCACCGCGAGAGCGCATCCTGGTAACAGCGTTCCTCATCACTGGTGGTGGGGAGCCAGATGAGCATTCTGGGGGCGGTCACCATTTTAAGAATCTCCGGCTCATCGTTCTCGGCGCTTGGGCCCAGCTTTGGAGTCCAATAAAACCACAGCGAAGGAATGCGCAGCGCCGCCGCCGGAGAATTCATGTCATAGCGGTCGCGAACGAGGGCGTGGGCCGGGACCAGGCGTGCTCGCGGGTCGCGGAAGTAGACGTTGGCGGGCTGTTCGCGCGGCGCTTGCGGCACTACACCGGCCAGTTCAGGGTGTGCGGCAGCCACCTGGAGAGCGAGATTGGCGCCCAGGTCTCTGCCCACTACTACGATGGAGTTGGCGGCAATGTGGCGTGTTGCGGTGAGGTAGAGCAGCGCCGACTCGGCATCCTCGCGCCAACGGGCTTCGCTGGGCCGGGCGAACTTGCTCTGCCCGTAGCCGCGATAGTCGAAAGCCAGCACATTGGGCCCCGCCTCGTGGAGCAGCGCCAGAGCATCCACGGTGTCGCCAAGGTTGCCGTCTGGGCCGTGCAGGTAAAGTGCTGTGATGTGGCTGTAACGAGCTCCGAGGGCGGCGGGAATCCACCAGCCTTCCAGTTGCGGGTCCCCGGCCTCGGTGGCGTCAAAGGCGACCGCGCCGAAGGGCAGGCCAACGCTGGCCGGGGTGCGCGCGACGGCCGCGGTGGGGTGGTAGAGCAGTTGCCAACTACCCTGCCAGAAGAGCAGGCAGAGCGTTCCCCAGGCGCAGACTGCGGCGACCACAATCGCCAGGCCCACGGCAGCGGCCAGCCAACTGCCCGGAACAGTGGGCGGAGGTGCAGAAGCACCCTTCGCTCCCCGCGCAGCTCTGAAGGCAGCGGGTTGGGAAGCGGATTTGGCGGTGGGTTTCTTGCGCGGCATTGAGCAACACTTTCACTCCGCATTCACACGGAGGCACACTATGATGCTAATTGCATCATCCAATCAGCGAGAGGGAACTGTTTCCCCCGGGAGTAACAACCATGTCCGATTTTGTGCGCATCTGTTCGCAATCCGAATTACCCGCTGTGGGCGAAGTCCGCGAATTTCTTGTTGGCAGCCGAGCTTTTTGTGTAGCCAACATAGGAGGGAACATTGCCGTGCTCGACGGTGTTTGTCCACATGAAGGAGGGCCGCTGGGCGAGGGAATTATCGAAGAGGGCCGGGTAGTGTGCCCGTGGCATGGGTATTGCTTCGATGTGCACAGCGGAGTCTCGCAACAGGACCCGGATGTGAAGGCCGAAGTGTTTGAGACCACGGTCGAAGATGGTGAGCTGCGCGCGAAGATCTAGTGGAACTCCACGCAGTGGGTGAACCAGTAAAGTGCTGGGTAGACGAAAGAAGGGAGACGGCAATGAGCGACGGTCGCGAAGAGCGCGAAGAACGTGAAAAGCGCCGCGAGCAGGAAAAGAAAAAGGATCACGAGGACCAGATCGACCCCGAGCCCGCTGATCAGTGGGAGCCGGAGCGGGTTGACTCCTAAATTATTTGTCGATGCATTCGCGAGCGGGGATCAGCCGCAGAATTTTTCCGCGCATCCGGATCGAATTGCGAGGACCACACTATCTCTTGCGCAGGCGCAGTGATTCCCAGGTTCCGTCGGCACTCCAGCCTCCATCCACGGCGAGAGCGTGGCCATTGACGAAGCTGCTCTCTTCGCTGTCGGCGAGAAACGCTATCGCTCGGGCGATATCATCCGGATTGGCGAATCGGGCCATCGGTATGCGGCCGGTAATGTCGGCATCCGTGTAGCTTCCACCGGCCTGATCTGCCTCGTCCATTTCAGTTTTTACCCAGCCCGGACACACTGCGTTGACACGGACTCCTCGACCTCCCCACTCGGCTGCAAGGGTGCGAGTGAGCCCGATTAACCCATGCTTCGATGCGTTGTAGGCTACCCGGTCCGCAATTCCCAGTAGCCCCGCAACAGAAGCAACGTTGATGATGGAGCCGCTGCCCGCGTCGAGCATCATTTGCCCGAAGGTCTTTGCCAGCAGAAACGGCGCCACAAGATTCACTTCAAGCACGCGGCGATAGTCGCTGAAAGCCGTATGTTCTGCAGCAACAATGAGACTGATGCCAGCATTGTTTACCAGCACGTCAACGCGACCATAGCGTTCGAAGACCTCTTGGGCAAAGCGATCTACGGTTTTTTCATCTGTAATATCGCCCTCGAATCCCATCGCTTCACAGCCTTGCGCTTCAATTGCCTTTATGGTCTCAGCAGGATGATGAATATCGATGATGGCGAGCCTGTAGCCGCGCTGAGCGAGCAGTTCTGAGGTCCGGCGGCCAATGCCCTGTGCCCCACCAGTAACCACAGCTGTGCGTGCGTTGTCTTTCATCTCTTTTCGGTGCTCCCTTTCTTAAGATCGTAAACCTCCACTCTTTACGTTGAGCCGACGTTCAAGTATCAAGTGCCGCAGTCGCGAGGCGTGCTGGAAAAGGCTCATCTCAAGACATGGTAGATTGTCCTGTTCCACCAGCCAACCGCGCTCCGGCGGCGGATCCGCGACCGTACTTCGCTCGGAAGAGAGCGAGAGTATGCGCTCGACAATTCAGTGCCCAAGTTCCAGAAAACGAAGCGATCGCGGGCAAAAGATATGGCGTTTCCTTGTATCGTCCTTATTCCCACCCGCAGAGTTCGTGTTATGATTCGATCAATTACCCAAAAAATTTAAGGAGCACGGCCTCATGAAATGCCGCTCGATCGCCTTTGCAGGCGCGACTGCTGTTCTTGTTGTCTTCCTGGCTTGCGTCACAGCACTTAATGCCGTGGCGCAGACCTTCAGGGGAAGCATTCGGGGTACTATCACGGACAGTACCGGAGCGGCTGTGCCCGGGGCGAAGGTAGGGATCTTCAGCCCGTCCACTGGTTTGTCGCGCACGGTAGCCGCCGACGATCGAGGCGAGTATGTGGCCTCAGAACTACCGCTCGGCACCTACAGCGTGACGGTTGAGAAGCAGGGCTTTCGCACCACTACGCTGACGCAGATTCCGGTGAGCGTTGGCTCGCCGACGCGTGCCGACGCCAAGCTTGCCACCGGTGCGGTTGAAGAAGTGGTGGAGGTGAACGCCGATGTGCCGCTGGTGGAAACCACTTCAAACAGAACGGGCGGCACGATCGAAGCCACCGAGGCCGCCGAACTTCCGGTGAACGGGAGAGACTTCACCAAGCTCCTGGAATTGGTTCCAGGTTCGACAAGCGATCCCGTGGGATCGACCGAATCTGCCGGCTCGTATGGACTGTTCAGCCTCAACGGCAATCGTGGTCGGTCGAACAACTACCTGCTCGACGGCACGGACATGAATGACGGCTACCGCAACCTGCCTTCGGTGAACCAGGCCGGCGTGTGGGGCTGCCCCTCGACCATTCTTCCTGTGGACGCGCTGGCAGAGATTCCAGTGACCGGCAGCCCGGAGGCTGAGTTTGGCCGCAGTTCGGGTGCAACCGTCAACATTGTGACGAAAAGCGGCACCAACCGGATTCACGGCAGCGCATTTGAATATTTCCGCGACGGATCGATGAGCGCACGCAATTTCTTCAATACCGTTGCCCAGCCCAAGAACTCGTTTACCAACCATCAGTTTGGCGGTTCGGCTGACGGGCCAATCGCAAAGGACACTTCGTTTTGGTTTGTTGCCTATGAGGGACAGAGAGAGGACGGCGGTTTGCCGCAGTTGGGCACAGTGCCTACACAGGGAGACATCGACAACTACAAAGCCCAGAATGGACCTGTCAATGGCGTAATTCAAAGCCTGCTGGACAGCAAGCCGTGGGGAACATTACCAGCTACCGGCGGGAGCGAGACCTTTACCACACCGTTCAACAACAAGAGCGACAATGTAATCGCCAAGGCCGACCAGCATCTGCATTTGTTCAGTGCCGGCGATCTGTTGACCGGGCGCTACTTCTACAGTCACGGTTTGCAGAGCTTTCCGTTGGGCATGCTCTACACCGGCAGCAGCGCACCGGGGTACAACACCACAACGCCGACGCACGTAAATATTGTTTCGCTGTCCTATACCTCCGTTCCAAGATCGAACCTGATCTTCGAGATTCGCGGCGGTTACAACCGCTTCCTGCAGCAGTTCATACCGCAGGATACCGGTCTCAATCCGAACGATGCATTTGGCCTGGACACTCTGCCGCCCGGCTTCACCACGCGCGACCTGGGATTGCCGACCATCGACGTTGGCGCGTATAGCCCCATCGGCTCGACGGCAAGCGATTCGCGCGGCCGCATCGATACGAATTATCAGTTGTTCGGAAATGTTTCTTATACTAGGGGCGGGCACAGTTACAAGGCTGGTTATGAATGGCGGCGGACGTTTATCAACAGCTTTATCAATTCAGGACACCGCGGCAAATTGGTCTTTGACAACCTGGACGATTTTCTGGCGGGCAGCATTGATGGCGGCAGTTCAGCCGACGGTGATGGTACGCGCTACTCCTACCAAAACAGCAGCGGAGCCTACCTGCTTGACTCCTGGCGCCTGAGCAACAAGATCACGCTCAACTATGGATTGCGCTGGGATTACTTTGGCGTGATCGGAGCCGAGAACCAAGCATTCAGCATCTTCAACTTAAAGACCGGAGGGCTTGAAACGGTGGGAGCCGCCGGCGGGCCCGCGTCACTCTATCCCAAGGACTTGACTAACTTCGCGCCGCGCCTCAGCATGGCGGACGATCTGAAAGGCGACGGCAAGCTCGTGATAAGAGCCGGTGGCGGCATCTTCTACGACGGCGCATCGCAAGACTTCTTCGTGGGCAACCAGGCATACAACACAAACGCAGGTGAGGCGGGGCCGGCGTTCAATGGCATCGGCTTCGCGTCTCCGGTAGTCACGTCGATCACCAAGGACACCGCGATTTTTGGCGATTACACACCGAGCAGCGTTTTCACCGTTGACCAGAATCTGGTGACGCCTAGGTACGCCTCGTATAACTTCAACATCGAATCGCAGCTCACAAGGAAGATTGCTCTCCAGATCGGATACGTTGGATCACAAGGACGCCACCTCTTCCACTTCCGCGATCTCAATCAGTTCAATAATGTCGCAGGCAGCGTAGACAGTTGCGGGAACGGGCAGAATATCACTTATGGTTATCAATGCTTCCCAACTTATTCTGTCGGTTCGTACGTGAACATTCCGCTTTATTATGTCAACCAGATCGAGACCAGCGCGTTCTCCAATTACAATTCTGCGCAAGCGACATTGAAGGTGCAGAACTGGCGCGGCGTGACGTCCACTCTGAACTTTACATGGGCGCATTCTATCGATGACGCCAGCGACGGACTGGACTTCGTTCCGAACGCGTCGCAGCCCGACAATAGTTTCAATCCGCGCGCCGATCACGCCAGTTCCAACTTCGACGTGCGTCAGCGCCTGCAGTGGTATTGGACTTACAACATCCCTGATTTCCAGCGAGCTAAATGGATCGCCGGTGGTTGGGCGCTTGACGGCATGTTCAACTTTGCAACCGGCCAACCGTACACAGTCAGTTATCTATTTGAAGGCGATTACAACGGCGGCGGTGAATACTTTGGACGTCCTGACATCATTGGCAATCCCTACGCTGGCGCACATGGAACCAACCTGCTGAACCTGGCCGCGTTCGCCGCGCCATGCACCGTGGATAGCAGCACGGGAAAGTGCACCGACGGCCATCCGGGCAGCGAGGGCCGCAATGCCTTCAATGCGCCGAACTACGCCAATTTTGATTTCTCGCTTACCAAGACCTCGCACCTGACCGAGACGGTAACGATGGAACTTCGCTGCGATTTCTTCAACATCTTCAATCACCCCAACTTCAGCAACCCCCTGCTGCCCGGATTTGGCATCGACGTCTTTGGCAGTAGCCACATCGATGGAAACCGGCTTGTAGCAGGCTCCGACCCGAGCACCAACGGATCGCAGTTTCTAGCTACCACAGCCACGCCGGACGTAGGCAGCGGCAACCCGTACCTTGGCGGCGGTGGCCCACGTAGCACACAAATAGCGGTTCACTTCACCTTCTAGGCTCGAGCACTCAGAGGAGTTTCACATTGCTAACTTCGGCCGGCATGTCGGCGCGCCGGCCGGGCATGTTGCCGGATTATGTTCGTGCTCGATCCTGGTTACGAAGGAAGAGTTTTATAAGATGGGATTCCTGATCGTGTACACTTAACCCAATAATCAATTACTCAGGGCCTCAGCTTGGACTCTCTTCAGCAACAGCATGCGCTGTCACTGCTCAGCGGTGATGAGGCGGTGGCCATGGCCGCCTTCGACTCCGGGGTGAAACTCGGTACGGGATATCCCGGCACTCCATCGACAGAGATACTTGAGACCTTCGAATCTCTGGGTGGAAGGGCGCAATGGTCGCCCAATGAGAAAGTAGCGCTGGAAGTTGGGATCGGCGTCGCCTTTGCCGGTGCGCGCGCGCTTGTAACCATGAAGCATGTCGGGCTGAACGTTGCCGCTGACCCCTTATTCACCGTGGCATATACCCGGCTGGATGGGGCGCTGATCGTGGTTTCTGCCGACGATCCCGGGATGGCCTCCAGTCAGAACGAGCAGGACAATCGGCGCTACGCGCTGGCGGCCGGCGTTCCCATGTTGGAGCCCTCTGACTCGCAGGAAGCTTACGAGTTCACGTTGCGCGCCATCGACATCTCGGAGCGTTGGCAAGTGCCTGTTCTGCTGCGCATGACCACGCGGGTATGTCATTCCAAATCAGTCGTACGCCGCGCGACAGTTGCGATTCGTCCTCCGCGTCCGGCCCATTTCGAGCACGATTTTCCTTCTCGAGTCATGATTCCGGCCTACGCACGTCCCGCGCATTTGCGACTGCGCAAAACCCTCGCGCAGATCGCCGCGTGGAACGACGAAGCGGGGCCAAACGAAGTCATAGCAGGCTCGCCCTCGCTGGGAATCATTACCTCGGGCGTTGCATTCCAATATGTGCGCGAGGTCGCAGGTGAAGCAAGCGTACTGAAACTGGGGATGACCCATCCACTTCCACTGGAGCGCATGCGCTCCTTTGCCGCGAGCGTGGAGCGCTGCATTGTCATCGAAGAAGGAGATCCATACCTGGTCGAGGGCGCGCGCGCCGCAGGCATCACAGTCGAGGCCAAGCCGGAGATATTTCGCTTCGGCGAACTCAACAGCGGTCGAGTGCGCCGCATTCTGGGCGGCGATGATTCGCCGGAGCCGACGCCCGTTCGCGGTAAACCGCCGGCATTGTGTCCCGGTTGTCCGCATCGCACTGTCTACACGGCCCTGAAAAACCTGAACTGCATCGTCTCCGGCGATATCGGCTGTTATTCCCTTGGAGTGCTGCCCCCCTTCGAGGCAATGGACACGCTCGTGTGCATGGGCGCGGCCATCGGCGTGGGTCTCGGGCTGCGTCACTCACTGCCGCCAGAGGAGGCGAGGCGAGTCGTCAGCGTCATCGGCGACAGCACGTTCGTCCACAGTGGAATCACCGGGTTGATCGAGATGGTTTACAACCCGCCCGCCAGCGGCCATGTGGTGCTGATCCTCGACAACGGAACTACGGCCATGACAGGCATGCAGGAACATCCCGGAACAGGCCGCACGCTGGCTCATGCCAAGACGGGCAAGGTTGTTTTTGAGGATCTCGTGCGCTCGCTGGGTGTGCGCAATGTGCACGTCCTCGATCCTGCGGCGGACGCTGCTGGATTTCAGAAGCTGATTCAAACATGCCTGGAAACTCCTGAGCTTTCCGTTGTGATTGCCCGCCGGGACTGTTTGCTTGCAACCCGTGCGATCCGCGAATACGAGAGGTGCAATGAGCAGCAGGCCAACTAACGTTGTGATCGCGGGCCTGGGAGGACAGGGTGTGATCAAAGCCTCTGACATCCTGGCTGATGTCGCATTCAGCGCTGGCCTGGACGTCAAGAAGAGCGAATTGCATGGCATGAGCCAGCGCGGTGGTTCCGTCTCCAGCGATGTGCGTTTTGGCAAGCGTGTGTTCAGTCCTATGGTTCCGGAAAGAGAAGCGAACTTCCTCCTTGTAATCGCGCCTGACCAGGTCGAGGTGAATGCGGCGGTCCTTGGACCGGATGGCATTCTCATTGAGCCTTCTCAAATCGACGAATCCAGCCTGTCAAACAAGAAAAGCATCAACGTGGCGCTCCTTGGGGTGTTGAGCCGTCACCTGCAATTTCCGGTCGAAGCATGGACTGCGGCTCTCAAGCGCAATTTGCCCGAGAGGCTGCACGATGTGAATCTCACGGCATTTTCCATCGGGCGAGCCACTGAGCTGACCCTGGGACAAGAAAAATGAATTCAATTCTTGAAACCGGTGTTACAGACTGTCATCCCGCAAGTTTGCCCGATTATGTTCCGGTTTCCGAACTCCGCGAACTGCAGCTAATCCGCCTGCAAGCTGTGGTTACACGGGCGTGGCGGCGGGTCAAGCTATTCCGCTCCCGCATGACTGAACGCGGGCTCGCGCCTGAAGACATTCGTTCACTCGAGGACATCGCGAAGCTGCCATTCACCCAGAAAAGCGATCTGCGAGATACCTATCCGTTTGGACTTTTTGCCAGCCCTATGAAAGACGTTGTTCGTCTCCACGCCTCCAGCGGAACCACGGGCAAACCCATTGTGGTCGCTTATACAAAGGAAGATGTGGAGGTTTGGACGTCGGTCGTGGTCCGCTGTCTCGCCGGCTGCGGTTTGAATCGCGGAGATATCGTTCAGATCGCTTATGGTTATGGTCTCTTCACCGGCGGGCTGGGTGCGCACTACGGTGCCGAAGGTCTGGGCGCGGCGGTCGTCCCAACCTCCGGTGGCAACGCTGACCGGCAGATCATGCTGATGAAGGACTTTGGTGTAACTGCGATGTGCTGTACGCCAACTTACTTCCTGCACCTGATTGAGCGCGCTGCCGAACTTGGCGTTGACATGAAAGAACTGTCGCTCAAGGCCGGAGTTTTCGGCGCCGAGCCGTGGAGCGAATCGTTGCGCCAGCACATTGAAAGGGCGAGCGGCATTGAGGCCTTTGACATCTACGGCCTTTCTGAAATCATTGGTCCGGGCGTGGGTTGCGAGTGCCGCCGGCATCAGGGCTTGCACATCTTCGAGGATCACTTTTATCCGGAGATTGTCGATCCGGCGACCGGAACTCCGTTGCCCGACGGAGACGAGGGCGAACTGGTGCTGACCACCTTAAGCAAGCAGGCCATCCCCATGATCCGTTACCGGACCCGCGATATTACGGCGCTGCTGCCTGGCACATGCGACTGCGGACGCACGCTGCGGCGCATTGGCCGCATTGGCCGGCGCAGCGACGACATGCTGATTATTCGCGGCGTGAATGTATTTCCGTCGCAAGTGGAGTCCGCGCTGCTCGAGATTGAGGGTGTTTTGCCGCATTACCAGATCCTGCTTACCCGTCAGCAGGGATTGGATCAGATGGAAGTCCAGATCGAAGTAACGTCGCAAATGTTCAACGATAAGATCGGCGCCTTGCAGAGACTCCACGAAAAGCTTCAGGGCGCGCTTGATCACGTGCTCGGAATCCGCGTGCGTGTTGCCCTCGTCGAAGCACATTCTCTTGAGCGCAGTCAGGGCAAAGCAAAACGTGTCATTGACAGGCGGACACTATGAAGATTCAACAGATTTCGCTGTTTGTCGAGAATAAGCCGGGACACATTGCTGCCCCGGCACGCCTGCTGGCGCAGGAGGGCGTTGATATCCGTGCGTTGTACCTGGCAGACACCCAGCAATACGGCATACTGCGGATGATCGTGTCGGACTGCCAGAAGGCTGCCGGGATTCTTGAACTCCACGGATTTGTTGCTAAGGTGACCGAGGTGTTGGCCGTCGAGGTGCCTGACCATCCGGGAGGCCTGGCCGACGTAGTGGGAGCCCTGGAGGGGACCGGCATCAATATCGAGTACATGTATGCCTTTCCCTGCCGTCGCGGAGACAAGGCGATCCTGATCTTTCGTTTCGCCGATCCCGATGCGGCGATTGCGCATATGCAAACGGCAGGCATTAACCTGCTAGAGTCCAACGAACTTCTCAATCTGTAGCGGACCCGCGATCATGCCCATCTCAAAAATCATTGCCAACCAACTCGAAAACGCCTCCTGGATTCGTCGCATGTTTGAGGAGGGCATACGTCTCAAACGCGAGCGCGGGGCCGACGCGGTCTTCGATTTTTCGCTTGGCAATCCCGACGTTGAACCGCCGCCCGCGGTCATGGAAGCATTGCGGCGGATTGTCGCCGGCAATCGCCCCGGCTCGCATGGCTATATGCCCAATCCTGGTTACTCCGAGGTTCGCGCGGCCGTCGCTAGAAAGCTGTGCAGAGAGACCGGTTTGGACTTTACTGCCGAGGATGTCTTTATGACGGTTGGCTCGGCGGGCGCCTGCAACGTGATCCTCAAGTCGATTCTCGATCCCGGGGACGAAGTGATCGTCCTGGTCCCTTATTTTTCTGAGTACCAGTTTTATATCGCCAATCACGGTGGGTGCATGGTCCCCGTGGAAACTGACGCCTCGTTCCTGCCCGATGTGGAGCGTATTGCAGCGGCAATCACTCCTCGTACGCGCGCGATCATTGTCAATACGCCCAATAACCCAACCGGCCGCGTTTACCCTGAAAGTGTTCTGCGTGATCTGCAAGCGATGCTGGCGCGTTCCGACCAGCCAATTACGGTCATCAGCGATGAGCCGTACAAATCCTACGTCTATGACGGACAGAAGCAACCCGAGGTGGCGTCGTACATCGCAAATACGGCGATCTGCAACTCGTGGTCAAAGTCGCTGGGATTGCCTGGCGAGCGCATTGGATATCTGGCGCTTTCGCCGCAACTGGAAGATGTTGCTGATATGCGCCGTGCCTGTGCCTTCAGTAATCGCATCTTGGGTTTTATCAACGCGCCTGCAATCTGGCAGTGGGTGATGATGGAAGTGGCGGACGAGACCATCGACCCAGTGCAATACGAGCATAAGAGGAATGTGCTGTGCGATGCGCTTGCGGCCATCGGATACGATGTGAGGCGGCCTGAAGGCTCGTTCTATATCTTCCTCAAGACTCCCATCCCCGACGACATTGCGTTTACAGGGCTGCTTGCGGATGAAGGCGTGCTTGCTGTGCCGGGCACTGGTTTTGGACGCTCAGGTTACATCCGTCTGTCGCTGACAATTCCCCTGGACCGGATCGAAAAATCGATCGGTGGATTTCATCGTGCATTTCTCTCATCGCGTCGCCCGAAAATCTGATATGGATGCGCAGGGCTGGGCCGGTATTCATGAAGTGCCGCTTCTCCGCTTCAGCCTTGACGCTCTTCGCTCCACCATATCAACTCATTCAACATGCGCGATCGGGATGATCATTCACTTCTCTAAATGGTCCTTGCCGTCTGTCAACCAGTCCAAGGTAAATCGCGCGAAAACCTCTTCGCTGTAGTGTTCGACGAAGCTTCCAAACGTGTAGCCCGTCTCGAATAGAATGCCAACCGATCCGTCGGGAAAAACTGTCATGCTGGAGTACGCCCCCGGCCCTTTCAAAATGGTCTTTTCCACCGGCCAGGTCTTTCCCTCGTCATAGCTGACACGCACAGTCACGTTAAATCGGCCTCGGGGGTCAGATTCTACTCTTTCAGCAGCGATGGCGCCGCTCACGGGATTGGCAAAGAGAATCCGATTCTTTGTGTAGCCTTGATCTTGCCGCGTGTAGCGAATCATACTTCCCTGGCAATCGGGATCGGGTAGGCCGGGATCAGCGAAGGGCTGTGTCCAGCTTTGCCCTCCATCCTTGCTATACATTAGCCTGCGATTCGGCGGTCCCCTCCGGCTAAACAGGAGCGAACCATCAACAAGTTCTACAATCTGTGTTTCGTTCCAGTCTCCGGGCGCGGTTCCTCCGAATTTCCAGCTATTACCGTGATCGTCGCTGAAAATGATCCCGTCATAAACCGGAACGACTAATCGGCCCGACTGGAGTTGAATGCCGGCTCCGGGGCCGATTTCATGGAGACCAGTTTCCCGAGTGATCTCCATAGGACCGGACCAGGTTGCCCCTTCGTCGGTACTCTTGATGAGCCAAATGGGTGCGTTCCCATCCTTGTATGGTTGCTTAAATAAATTTGCTACCAGATAGATGGTTCCGTCGGATTGGTCAACGACTGGAACCGGATTCATATAGGCATCCCCATTCGCGCTGCGAAACACCTCTTGCGAGGGAAGCCACATCATTACGGTGCGCCTGGAGCGTCCTTCAGGTTTGAGGGGGAAGAACTCAGGTGTCCATTTGCCGGCGTTTCCAAGGCTACGCTTCAGGACGATGTCGGTCGCCACGCCGTCTCCGCTCCCATCCCTTCGACCTTCGGTGAAGGCCAACACCGTTCCCTTCTTGGTGCAAATCAGCGACGGTATCCGATAGGTGTTGTAATCGTCCTGGCCACCTACAAAAAGCTCTGTCTGTTCGAAAAGGCTCTGCGCGCGTAGTGCTAACCCAGAGAAGATCACTAATGCAGCGCTCAACAGCACTAAGGCTCGCGGATTTTGCATATACCCTTCCATCGTGCCTGGAGATTCTACCTTAAATCTCCAGAGCGTGAATTTTGCTCCGTATTGACCGACGAGTTTGTTTCAGAACCGGGCGTGCCCACAATACTATGTTCATATGCGGTACGCCATGCCGTGCCAGGTTGGCCCCGTGGTACGGAACTCTGAATAGACCAATGCGCAATTTCGAGAAAACCCGAACGGAATTCCAGGAGATACTCGCCAAGCCCATTCGCGAACTCGGGCTGAAACTCGAGGGTTCTCCGCTTGAACGATTCGTTCAGCAGCTTTATCGCGAAGTGGAAGCCAAGGGCATTCACAAGTTTCGCCCGCTTTGTTATCTCACCGATGAATGGGGATGTCCCTCAGGCGAGCCCGTCATCGGCATCCCGTTCTATCTGGCCAACCCGGACCTGGCACAGCTTGAGCGCGAGATGAACGATTTGGAAGACGCCCGCGAGATCATGATGTACATGCGTCACGAAGCCGGGCACGCATTTAATTATGCTTACCAGCTATACAAGTCGGTTGAGTGGCACGATCTCTTCGGTTCCTTTCGGCGGGCATATCGCGATAACTACCGTCCTATACCGTTCTCGCGGAAATTTGTTCGCCACCTGGCGGGGTGGTACGCACAGAAGCATCCGGATGAAGATTTTGCAGAGACATTTGCGGTTTGGCTCACGCCTCGCTCGCAATGGCGAAAGCACTACACGGGTTGGGATGCGCTGGCCAAGCTCCAATACGTCGATCGCATGGTGCGAAAAGTCGGAAATGTCGAACCCATCCGGCGTCGAGGTCGCGCCGACATCACGGTCGACGACATGGAATCGACAGTCGGCGAGTTTTATCATCTCAGCCTGCCGACGGAGATTCCCATGCAGGAACTCGCGCTGGATGCCGACCTGACAGACATCTTCAATACCTCCCGCAAGCGGCATAAGGGTGTGCGACCTGCTCAGGAGATGTTGCGTGAGCATCGCAAGCCCATTGTCGACAAGGTCGCGTATTGGAGCGGCGTGCAACGTCCAATCGTCAAACGACTGGTAGAAGCCATCTGCAAGCGTGTTGAGGACCTGGACCTGCGAGTGGACGTTCTACGTGAGCTCGAGTATCTTACGGAGTTCACGGTGTACATAACGGCACTCTCAATGAATTACCTGATTCGAGGAAAGTTCATTCTTTCCTGAGGTGTGCCGGCAACTGCCGTCAGTCCGATTGGAGGTCGCATGACCGGGACAAAGTTAAAAGTCACCGTGCTGTATGACTTGTGGGAGGATGAACCCATAGGCGTGCAAGAGGAGGTTTCTGCACCGCGCAAGCCCAAGGGGCAAACGAAGCGCAAGAGGAAGCCGGTAAAGCACGACCGCGAAGAGATATTCGAAGCCTTGGAGAAACTCGGCCATGAGCCGTCATATTACGTTCTGGACGGCCGCATGCAATCACTGCTCGGACTCGCCAAATGTGGCGCCGATCTCATTTTCAACCTCGCGGAATCCTATGCGGGCGATGACACCAAGGAGATGCACATAACTGCATTTCTGGATTTGCTCGATATACCTTTTACTGGCGCGGGACCGCACGCGCACATTCTTGCGCAGGACAAATCGATCGCCAAGAAAATATTCGCTTTTTACGGGATTCAGTCGCCCTACTTTGTGATAGCCTATCGCGGCACCATCGACCACGCACACGACATCTCGTTCCCGCTCATCGTGAAACCGACCTCGGAAGATGGATCCATCGGTATCGATGCCGCTGCCGTAGTTACCAGCGTGAAAGAGTTGATGGAGCGCGTCTCCTATATACAGACGGAATTTGATTCTCCTGCGTTGATCGAGGAGTACATCGAAGGACGGGAAATCTACGCCTCCATTCTCGGCAGTCACGAAAGCGCACATACACTTCCGCTTGTGGAACTTGACCTTTCGAAGCTTCCGAAGGGCGTGCCAAAGATCGCCAGCCAGGATGTGAAATTCGAGAAAGACACAGAAGCCTATAAGCTTACGAAATCGGCGATCGCGGAAGACCTCGATGAAGAAACCATGGCCAAACTCAATGAGATCGCGATTAAGGCCTATCGCGCCGTCGAGCTTCGCGATTATGGGCGCATTGATATGCGCCTATCGAGCAAAGGCGAGGTTTATGTCATCGAAGCGAATCCGAATCCATGGCTGTCCAGCGGACAGGAGTTTGCCATGGCCGCGAAAAAATCTGGTCTTTCCTATACCCAAATGATTGGGGAGATCGTGGACCTTGCCATGGCTCGGCAGGCGTGAAGGACGACAAATACTCCGGTGAGTCGCGGCGCACGGTTCGAGGCCAACCAGCGTGACGAAGTGGTGGGGAACGGCGATCCCGTAACTCTTCGCTCGCGATTCAACTTCAACGGATTCCGATATGTGCGGGTGATAGGGATTGAGAGTGTACCAGCCGTTTCCGACGCGACGGATTATGAATCCCTGACACTTGGCGGCTACGTGGTTCATTGTCCTACGCGCGAGAGACTCGGTTACGGAGGAGTGCAGGGGAAGCGCTTGCGCTGGCCGGAGGTTTGGACGATCATTCAACAGTGTATGTTGGTAATGGCAGAAACTGTAATATAGAGTTTTGCAAATGGCAGACGATGTCACGCATTACCGTATATGCCTAATACGAAATAGGCCGGGGAATATCCCTCGTTATCAAGGCTGTCACTCCTTACGACCGTCGAGGTTCCAAGTGGAATAGAAGAAGAGTAAAGGCGGGCACCTCCCCTCTTCTATCAAGGATCGGGGGGCGCCATACCAAAGGGACCCGGACCAAGGTGGTTTTTCCGGCGAGTACCAGTACTTGCATCGGTGAGGAGATAGGTAACTAGAAATCAGTTACTAAATGGTGAAAGGCATAATTAAGGGAAAGTTGGTACGATCAGCTTGGCATTTCAACCGTTGGTAAGAACCTCTGGTTTATCATCGACGCTCTCGGGCACCATTGATTTTGATTGAGACTCCCCACCCAGGAGTTCTGGCTTGACCAGGGCTTCTGCAGGTTCAAGATAAAGTCTTGATTGACGGCGGAATTAGGGTTCCCTGGCAGAGCACCTTCGAAACGAAGTGCCGGGTCCCCGTGTGTTGTTGCAAAACAAAAAAAGGAGTGTGTGGCAGGTTGATGGCCCTTAATCGAGGACTAGTCAATACAGTGAGGATTATTTCCTTTATGTCAGTTTCGCGTCGAGCGCTCGGGGCATTGCCGGGACTGTGCGGCAGTCTGCGAGGAATTCTTGGAGCGGGACTCCTTCTGGCGGCCGGCAGTCTATCGATGCATGCGCAGCTGAGTGTAACCACGTGGCGCAATGACATCTCGCGCACAGGGCAGAACCTGAACGAAACGATCCTGAACACTTCGGACGTAAACCCCACCCAATTTGGCAAGCTCTTCTCGCAGGCTGTGGACGGATATGTCTACGCACAGCCGCTTTATCTTCAGAACGTAGCGATTAGCGGAGCGTCACACAATGTGGTGTTCGTCGCGACCGAGCACGACAGCGTCTACGCATTCGATGCCGACAGCAACGGTGGTGCAAATGCGAACCCCCTGTGGTTTGCGTCGATGCTCACTTCGGCCCACGGAGCAGCGGCGGGTGCAACCACAGTTTCGTCGAACGATGTGGGAACGGATATCGTTCCCGAGGTGGGCATTACCGGTACACCGGTTATTGATCCGTCGTCCGGGACACTTTATGTGGTGAGCGCGACCAACGAGGGTACCGCCTTCGTGCAGCGTTTGCACGCGCTGGATATAACCTCGGGAGCGGAGAAGTTCGGCGGCCCAGTGGTGATTACCGCGACAGTTTCGGGAACAGGAAGCGGCAGTTCCGGCGGCTCATTGACCTTTGACCCGGAATGGGAGAATCAACGGCCTGGTCTATTGCTGCTGAATGGTATCGTCTATGTCGCATTCGCTTCTCACGGCGATGCCGGCCCATGGCACGGGTGGATTATGGGCTACAACGCGCAGACTCTTATGCAGACAGGGGCATTCTGCACCTCTGCGAATGGTGTCGGCTCTGGGGTTTGGATGGGAGGCTCCGGTCTGGCTGCGGAAGTAGTTGATCCGGTGAATCATCCGTACGGCCGGATGTTCGTTGCGACAGGTAACGGCGATTACACGGCGACAACGCCCTACGCGGCCGGCATGGACTATGGGGACAGTGTGTTGGATCTGGATCTGACCAACGGCGTGCCGACAATCACGGATGAATTCACACCTTCGAATCAGGCCTCGCTGGACGCTAACGATGGAGACGAGGGATCCGGCGGAGTCTTGATTGTTCCCAATCAGACCACTGGGAGTTATCCCCATTTGCTGGTGCAGGCAGGAAAATGGGGTGAAGTGTACCTGCTTAACCGCGAGAATCTAGGTGGATATAACACCGCGGGCGATCAGGTGGTGCAGGAGCTTCCCTACACGGTTGGGCAGTTTGGCACTTGGACCTCGCCTGCATATTGGAACGGGACCGTCTATTACTGGGGCCAGATTGACACTCTCAAGGCATTTCCTCTCGTCAATGGGCAACTCACAGGTCCCACTGCTACCTCTTCCGAGTCGTACGGTTTTCCAGGAGCGAACCCATCCATCTCTGCGAACGGAAATACGCAGGGAATCGTCTGGACCATCGACTCTGAAGCCTACCAGACGCAAGGTCCGTCCGTCCTTCAGGCTCACGACGCCAGCAATCCAGGCACAACTCTCTATTCGAGCAGCACAAATGCCACACGAGATAATCCCGGTCTCGCGGTCAAGTTCACAGTTCCGACGGTCGTAAATGGGAAAGTGTATGTGGGAGCGCAAGGCCAGTTGAGCGTGTATGGGCTGCTGAATGGGGAGCAATTGGCAGCGGCTCCGACATTAAGCCCAGGTGCTGAATCATTTAGTGGCAGTCTTGCCGTCACCATCAGCGATGCGATCACGGGCGCAACCATCTATTACACGCTGGATGGCAGTACGCCAACTGTTGCGTCTGCGGTTTACTCAACCCCGATTACGATCACGGCTACAACCACTATCCGGGCCATAGCCAGTGCGGCGGGCTACCTGCAGAGTGCGGTGACATCTGCTACGTATGTCGACTCTGTGCAGGCTGCTACGCCGACCTTCAATCCAGGTGGCGGCACTTTTGCACAACCTCTTTCAGTAACTATCAGCGATTCCACCGCGGGAGCAACGATTTATTACACTACCGACGGAACCACGCCGACGACCTCTTCAACACAATACACCGGGTCTGTATTAGTTAGTACCACCGAGACTCTGAAGGCAATTGCTGTAGCATCCGGTCTGATCAATAGCTCAGTGGCAAGCGCGGCCTACACAGTGAACATAGGACAAACAGGCATCAACTTTCCGGTCGGATTTGCAGGAACTGCGGGAATCATGATTTTGAACGGCAGCACCGACCTGGATGATACCCGTCTGCAACTAACGAATGGAGGACTGGGTGAAGCGGGATCCGCATGGTACTACCAGCAGGTGAACGTTCAGGCATTCACAACGAGCTTCAGTTTTCAATTATCCAATCCAGCTGGCGACGGTATTACTTTCGCGATCCAGGGAAATAACGTCTATTCGCTTGGCAACTCGGGATCAGGTTTGGGATATCAGGGAATTGCCAACAGCGTCGGGATAAAGTTCGATCTATATGACAATGCGGGCGAGGGACCGGATTCAACCGGCCTCTATATCAACGGGGCCAGCCCGACGGTTCCGGCCATTGATCTAAGCACAACAGGGATCAACCTGCACAGCGACGACACGATGGAGATTGACCTGGCTTATAACGGTACCGTCCTTTCAATGACGGTCACAGACATGGTGACCGGAGCGGCGTATTCCACAAATTGGACGGTGAATATCCCCTCTATTGTCGGCGGCAGTACAGCATACGTAGGATTCACAGGCGGCACCGGAGGAGTTACTTCCAGCCAAAAGATTCTGAACTGGGTCTATACGATCGGATCAAGCGCTCCGCCGGTCTTGATGTCACCTTTGTTCAGCCCTTCCGGTGGAACATATAGCACGGCGCAATCGGTGAGTATCACCAGCGGATCTGCAGGCGCAACCATCTATTACACGACAGATGGGAGCACTCCAACCACGTCGTCGGCAGTATATTCGAGTGCGATCAATGTACACGCGACAGAGACGCTGCAGGCCGTCGCGGTCAAAACGGGTTACACTAACAGCGCGGTAGCCGCAGCGGCTTACACGATCGGCGCAGCGCTGCCTGCCCCAACATTTTCGCCAGCAGCCGGGACCTACACAACGTCGCAATTGGTGTCCATCAGCGATGCGACAGCCGGCACAACCATCTACTACACCACGAATGGGGCGACCCCAACAACATCGTCGACCGTGTACAGCGGTCCGATCACGGTGAGCGCAACAGAATCCTTGGAGGCCATCGCGGTCGAAGCGGGTTATACCAACAGCCCGGTAGCTACGGCTGCTTACACCATCGCCCTTGTGCTGCCAGCGCCGATGTTCTCGCCGGCGGGCGGGACGTACACAACGTCGCAATTGGTGACCATCAGCGATGCGACGGCCGGCACAACCATCTACTACACCACGAATGGCGCGACTCCAACAACCTCATCAATGGAGTACAGCGGTCCGATCACGGTGAGCGCAACAGAAACCTTGGAGGCCATCGCGGTCGAAGCGGGCTATACCAACAGCCCGGTAGCTACGGCTGCTTATACCATCGTACCGGTGCTGCCAATGCCGACGTTCTCGCCAGCGGGCGGGATGTACACAACGTCGCAATTGGTGACCATCAGCGATGCGACAGCCGGCACGACTATCTACTACACCACGAATGGGACGACTCCAACAACGTCGTCAAGTATGTACAGCGGTCCGATCACAGTGAGCGCAACAGAGACGTTGGAGGCCATTGCAGTCGAAAAGGGTTATACCAACAGCCCGGTAGCTACGGCTGCTTACACCATCGCCCCTGTGCTGCCAATGCCGATGTTCTCGCCGGCGGGCGGGATGTACACAACGTCGCAATTGGTGACCATCAGCGATGCGACAGCCGGCACGACCATCTACTACACCACGAATGGGACGACTCCAACAACGTCGTCAAGTATGTACAGCGGTCCGATCACAGTGAGCGCAACAGAAACGTTGGAGGCCATTGCAGTCGAAAAGGGCTATACCAACAGCCCGGTAGCTACGACTGCTTACACCATCGCCCCTGTGCTGCCAATGCCGATGTTCTCGCCGGCCGGCGGGACGTACACCGCGCCGCAGTCTGTAACCATTAGCGACTCGACCGGCGGAACCACGATTTACTACACCACAAACAGGACTACGCCGACTACGTCGTCAGCCAGGTACACGGGCGCGATCACAGTGAGCGCGACGGAGACGCTGGAGGCCATCGCCGTAGAGGCAGGTTACACCAATAGTGCGGTGGACACAGCTGCTTACACCATCAACCTGCCAACTGAAATCACCCCGGCGGTGAAGATCACGCCGTCTTCATCCAGCATCAGCACGAATCAGACGTTGACAGTGACGGTGGCGGTCAGCGGTGGCACAGGCAATCCCACACCCACCGGCTCGGTGATCGTGACGAGCGGGAACTATAGCTCTACTGCCACGCCGCTCAGCGATGGTAGTGCGACAATCAATGTTCCCGCCGGATCTTTGAGTACCGGTAGCGACACTCTGACTGCCAGCTACACACCGGATGCAGCCAGTGCATCGATTTACAACGGCACATCGAACACGGCTACGGTGACCGTGACAACGGCCGACTATTCCCTGGTTGCGACCGCGGTAACTGTGGCGCCTGGTGCACCGGGCACTTCCACCATAACGGTAAGCTCAAACACCGGCTATGCAGGAACCGTCACGCTGACATGCGCGGTAACCTCAAGCCCAACGGGTGCGACAGACCTGCCCACCTGCGTCGGCGGCCAGGCGATGACGCTCACTTCTGGCACGCAGAGCGGAACTTCAACCGTGACGGTAAATACGACGGCGGCTATCAGCAGCGCTCTGCCCGGACCCCGACCAGGCAAGGGATGGGGCGGTGCGGGCGCCGGTGTTGCTCTGGCTTTCCTTGCTTTCCTGTGGATTCCTGCACGGCAGCGCAAGTGGCAGTCGATGTTGGGCGTTTTGGCTGTGATTGTAGTACTGGAGAGTCTGGCGGGTTGCGGCGGCATTAGCCGTTCAAACACCACGACAAATCTGGGAACCACCGCCGGCAACTACACGGTTACGGTGACCGGAACCGGCAACGACGCAGCCAAGACAATAGAGAAGACGACCTTCACGCTGACCGTGAACTAGATTCTTGAGCCTATCCGGTGGTGGGCCTCCCCGGCAGCCGGAAAGAGTTCGATATGCAGGCTGGTCATGGCGTGGCAATCGCATGGCGGATAGAGGGCGCGGGGTGACCTCGCCAGTCGAAATGTCTGGCAGCCAACGCACTTAGTCTGGGCTCGGAAATCTACTGCGAAGATGGGCATCAGAATCTGGTGAGGAGTTCTCTCAATTCTTTGTTGTGGATTCCGGGCGGATTGTTTGAAAGATAGGCCTGCGAAGGAGCACGGGGAGTTGCAAGCGACAAAGTGCGGGTGGTGGCTTGGTCTTGCGAAGCCGCTCAGACGCGGCATTAGTTGACTGAATCTTCTCTGAAACAGGAAATTTCCATTCAAAACAACTGTCTTGCAAGGAATACGGGAGAGAATATCAACTCTCAAAGGAGGTGGTCACCGATGAGGATAAGGGAAACGGTTTGGCTTGCCATATTATGCGGCCCGATGCTGCTGGGGGCTCAGGCGGTGGGAGGTCGCTTCGATGGGAATTGGACTACCAGTATGGCTTGCGAGGCGCATGGCCAGATGCCTGCTTACAAGTGGGACTTCCCTAGCGTGATCAAAGACAACAACTTTCATGGCATGCACAGCCAGCCTCAGCGGCCAGGCTACCTGGAGATCAACGGCATGATCGGTGGCGACGGCACCTCAAACCTCAAAGCCAAAGGCTGGGTCAGCGAAAGTCAGGCGCATGGAATCTTTGCTCTCAAGGGCAACAATTACGACTACGTGATCCACGCCAAATTCAGCGATACCACAGGCACCGGTACCCGGGACAAAGGCGTTGGCATCCTTGGCCGCACCTGCACTTTCGACTTCACCAAGCAGACGAACACGGACGCGGTCCTGCCCGCGGCCGCCACCCCGCCGACTGCGCAGTAAGGCCGGAAAACAATGCAAGGATCAGCCCGCCATGACGCTTGCCGACGGCAAGAACTTTGACTCCCAACCCGACGGAAACCTGACTACATTGCGGCTACAAAGTCTGGAAGCATGTTCGCGGCATTTTCTTGCAGCAGCTGCGTCATGTGTGCAGCCATGCCGGTATACATCGATGCGGCGCGGAAAGCATTCACGAGGACGCCTTCGCTGGCTTGGTTGCAAGCGTACTGGGTAAGAGCCATAACAACGCAAAGGCGAATCTGCATGGCATCACTGCGCAGAGTCTCAAGAAGCACGCAGTCTACCGATTCGCAGTTTCGAGACGCAAAGTCGGCCATGCTCAACAGTACCCCTGCGTTCTGGTACATCGCCCAGAGGCCATGGACACCCTGGAGACGCTTCCAGGTTTCCTCCGGCGTAGCGTCGTCGAGCCCTTCCTTCCAAAGGAAATGATCGCTCAACTGGCTTGCGCTCCAGTCAGGCCGCAGCTTGGCTATCAGCGCTTCCCACGATTGATCATCCTGTCGCCGTGCGCCAACTCTCCAGCGGCCCAAACAGAGCGCCAAAACTGCAATCGCGGCGATTTGGAGCAGAAGCAATATCATCAATCGTCCTTAAACCTGGGAGCTTGCGATTCACGAACCTTCAGGGTGGTCCAGTCGGTTCTCGCCGTTCCCACTGCGCACATAGAAAGCCTAAGGTAGCCCTTAGGTGCGGTCAATGGAACTTCCCGGCCAGAGGATGGTACTTTCGGGGGCCATATATGAGTCCCGGATCTTCTTCAACGTCAACTAGATGGGGGCAGAATTGCGAATCATCGCTCTTCTTCTCGGTGGCTGACGCAGTCTCACCCTCGTAGTGCTGATGGACAGGGCCATAAATCAACCGAATCGATGCTAAAAAATGGCAATTTCGTTCAGGGTGCCTTTGCCCTGAGTGGCGGTCACGCGACTCCAGAAGCAAAGACAGCTGAGGTCCATCAGTCAGTAACTGAGAGTCTGAAGCGAGAATCCCGCATGGTATGAGGCGTTCCGAGTGCTTTCTTATTGCGCCGACCGCGTGGTCGGCTGTAAATTGTGACAAGTTGGCACAGACCTTAGGGAGACGTGTAGTTCCCCTGTCTGCTCTCCCGCAGGCGGCGATACGGCAAGTGGGCATTTTAAGGTTCTCCTCCCGTTCAATGACACTCATCGACACAGAATTCTGGCAGCTACCAGTTCGACGGAGTGACCTTTGCGGTAGGTGGATCGGGGTTCCTGGTGCTTTTCGAAACACTGAAGACACGTTACCAAAGTTCGCTCGGCATCACCTTTTGGTTGGATGTATCTGTGCCGATGAGGTGAGAAAATCATCTAGCCGTGCGCGCATAGTCCTCATGAGCCTAGCTGGGCAGCTTGCAAACTGTGGTGGGTAAAGGTCGTTACGTCAATCTACCTGACAACGGCAGATTTGGAGTCGGCATGACGGTGCGAGACGAAGAATGCGGGCAAGTGATCGTATTTACTCTTCTTTCTATGGCTCTGCTTTTGGGCTTTTTGGCGTTGGCCATTGACGTTGGAATTCTCTTCCGCGCCAGGCGCAACGTGCAGATTGCGGCCGACGCCGCTGCAATTGCCGGCGCGCTGGATTACAAGTACAACGGTTCAGTTTCGTCGGCTCAGACAGCCGGCGCGGCGGCCGCTACCGCGAACGGGGTCACGAACGGGACTGGCGGAGCTGTGGTTGCAATCAATATTCCCCCAAAGTACGGAAGCTATGCCGGATTCTCCGGTTTCATTGAAGCTGTCGTCACCCAGCCAAATTCAACCTTGTTTATGGGAACGCTGTCCGGCAAGACTTCTGCCACGGTAGCCGCCAGGGCGGTAGCGGGCTCCGGAAGCGGCGCCGGGTGTATCTGGACGCTGGCCACATCGGGAGACGACGTCTCCTTGACCGGGTCCGGGGCCCTGGCCGCAACTAACTGCGACATTTACGACGACTCGAGTGCATCGAATGCACTGACGCTGACAGGGAGCGGTTCGATATCCGCAAAGGCTATCGGCGTAGCCGGCAACTACAGCAAAACAGGGTCGGGAAGTATCACTCCTACGCCAGTAACGGGAATCGCTCCTGCAGCCAACCCCCTTAATCTGACGCCGCCGGCTATTCCAACAGGGACCTGCTCGTCCAATTGCAACCCGAGTTTCAGTGGCTCCACAAATAATCAGATCGGGCCAGGAACTTATACCTCAATTTCCAATAGCGGAAGCGGGACGCTGACGCTTACCCCCGGGAACTACATCATCAACGGGAATCTCAGCAATACCGGGAGCGGATCGCTGATTCTTGGGGCGGGGAATTACACGATCAGCGGAAACTTTACCACCACCGGGAGCGGATCGCTGACGCTTGGCTCAGGAGAATATATTGTCGGCGGCAACCTTAGCCTAACCGGGTCGGGCAGTCTCACTGGGATAAGCGTTAGCTTCTACACGGAAGGCGGCAGCACTATCACTGGAAGTGGCAGCGAGGATCTAACCGCGCCGACTTCGGGACCGTATAACGGCGTTCTGATTTACCAGCCACCGGGTGACACCCAGGCGGTGTCACTCACCGGTTCCGGTAGCTCGACCATTCAAGGCATCGTTTACGCCCCCAGCGCCGCTATGACTTTGACCGGGTCTGGCAGTATGACAGTGTCCTTGGATATCATCGTGGATTCCCTTAGCCTTACCGGAAGCGGAAGTATCACGGATACAAATTACGCCGTAGTGACTAACCCCAGTTCCGTGCTCGGAAAACTCGCGATGGTGGAGTAACCATGCAAATTTCAAGAGTTCGTAATTGCAACAGGGAGCGCTCCGTTTTGTATCTGTGCGACAGAATTCGCAAGAGGGTTAAAGAGGAGAAGGGGCAGGCGCTGGTTGAGCTTGCGCTTACTCTTCCGGCCTTGGTACTGCTCCTTGTGGCAGCAGCCGAATTTGCCAGGGTGTCCTATGCGAGCATCGAGGTGTCAAACGCAGCCATGGCCGCTGTTCAATATGGGGCGCAGACCGCCAACACTGCCGGGGACACGGTTGGGATACAGGCGGTAGCGCAAAGTGATGCACTCGATCTGACATCGGGAGTGCTGACCGCGACCGCTACGAAATCCTGCATCTGTTCCAATGGGAGCGCTTCAACGTGCCTTTCAACGGATTGTTCCGGGGCCTACATTGAGACGATCCTCACGGTGAAGACGCAAGCCACCATCGATCCCTTGATTCACTTGCCGGGGATTCCAAACACGTTCACGCTTCGCGGACAAGCAGTCCAGAAGGTCCTGCAGTGATGTGCCTGAAGAGCGGAAGCCACAGTGAAGGTAAGCTGACACTCAGGTTGCGTGAGAATCTGAGCCGCCTCCTCGTGGCGCAGGGGATAGGCAGCAAAGAAAGACAGGGGCAGTATCGCCGGGTGGTTTCCGACGAGGATGGCGCAACGATGGTCGAGATGGCGCTGTCGCTCACTGTCCTTCTTGCCATGCTGTTTGGAATCATTGAAATGTCCTTTACGCTCTATAGCTATCATTACATCGCCGATGCTGCTCGGGAAGGTACCCGCTATGCCATTGTCCGCGGTTCGTCCTGCTCAGTACTCACGAACTGCAATGCAACTGCCGCCCAGATTCAGACCTATGTGGAGGATCTAGGCTACCCGGGCATCAATTCAACGGCTCACATGACCGTGACCACCACTTGGTGGACCCCGACCGCACCTCCAAACCCGACATGGACTCAATGCACCTCGGGCAGTTGCAACGTTCCGGGAAATGCAGTGCAGGTGAATGTGACGTATGCCTCTCCGCTGAGTATCCCTTATTGGAAAGCGACGACGTTTAACATCAGCAGCACGTCTCGGATGGTGATTTCCAACTAAGGCAATTTGCCGTTTCCGAGCGCGGACGTGGACGGAGAATCCGAAGAAGTCGGCGAACGTATAACATGCCTATTATCTATGATTTGCCAATGTAATAAATGAGGTACATAAATACTGGCGGAGAGAGTTGGATTCTCGGCTTTCCGCGAAAAACCTCAGTAAATTCGTAGTTTCTCTGTGCGTGTTATGGCTGTGTTATGGTTTTTGCAGGGAAACCCCATGGCAAACACCAAAGTTGTGCCCATGCGGCGGGTCAAAACGGATAAGGGATAAGGCCATTATCCGGCGGCATACGCAGCAAATGGCCGAGTCAAACCTGGGGTTGTGATCGCCGCTGGCAAGGAAGTCAAGCACACAACAGGGTACTACGAGCTGCGCTTTTATGACGGGGCCGACCCGGTATATGAGGCGCTGCCAGGCGCTAGTCCAACTGAAGCCGAATACAAGCGCAAGAAGAAGGCTGCGGAACTTTCAGCCCGGGTGGTTGCCAAGAAGGCTGGAGTCCAGGTTGTGCCGGCGGAGCCTCAGCGAAAGACCCTCGCCGTGGAACTCAAGCAGTTCCTAGCCGATACAGTTGACCGGGGATCGCTTGAGGCCGCGGAAGTGTACAAGCTGGCCTGTGATGAGTTTCTTCAGGTGGCTGGTCGGCAGTACGCTGACGAGATTGTCCCGGAAGACGTTGCCAAGTTTCATCGGGCTCTCGAACAGCGCGGCATGAGCAAACGGACAGTGAGCAACCGCCACTCCAGCGTGAAGGCGTTCCTGCTCTATCTGCACTTCAACACCAAAGAGCTTCCGAAGCCGCCAAAGTTCGACAAGACGATGCCGGAGATCAACACGGATACGGAACTGGTCGCGTTGTTCGCTGCCGTGACGGCGCCTAGAGAAAATCTTCTTTACCGGCTCATGGTTCAGACCGGAGTGCGCGAAAGGGAAGCAATGCACTTGGAGTGGACCGATATCGACGCCGAGAGGAAGATCCTAAAGTTGCAATCGAAGATTAAGCGCTGGGGATTCCGGATGAAGGACTTTGAAGAGCGAGAGCTACCCCTGACCGACGACCTACTGGGGCGGCTGATGGACTATAAGCGGGATCATGCCGGGCCGAATACTCTGATATTCCTTAAGGCCGGAAAGCCGGACACCCACATGCTCCGCAGCCTTAAGGAAGCTCTGAACAAGTGGTAATTCTGTTTTGGTTGTGGTTAGGATTAGCTTTTTGCCACGGAGTTCCCGGTGTGAAGAGTGCTCTTGATGTTCGGGGCGGTTGCTTCGGCGTGTTGAACAGA